>Ga0208764_10002077_pt1 | contig 12699 bp, 12 predicted proteins | sample ETNtaG_18_FD_185762 | JGI IMG/M metagenome (GOLD analysis project Ga0208764, IMG submission 185762) | Marine microbial and viral communities from oxygen minimum zone, Eastern Pacific Ocean - ETNP201302SV91 (SPAdes) (version 2) | ecosystem: Environmental > Aquatic > Marine > Oceanic ... | reverse complement strand
AGCTCTTTCTTCTATAACGTTTGCAATACCATCGATCTGACTATCGAAAGATGATGATAATTTTCTTGCAATAAAACCTTTGGGTTTTTCTAATTTTTTAATCACAACATTTTCTCCAAATTTTTCTCTCAAAACCTGTTCTGCATTACCAATGCCATCTATAAGTCCTAATTTCAAAGAAGCAGAACCAGACCAGAACTCTCCTGTAAAAGTATTATTTTTTTCAGGATCTTTTAATTTTGAACCCCTGCTTTTTTTTACAACATTAATGAAATCTGAATGTAATTCTAACTGTAGTTTTTTTATTCTTTCAATATCTTCTTCTTTTTCCTCTTTGAAAGGATCTAAGGTGCTTTTATTTTTTCCAGCAGTATAAACTCTTCTTTGAATTCCAATTTTTTTAATTGCGTCTTGAAAACCAAAGGATGCAGAAATTACTCCAATTGAACCAACTATTGAACTTGAATTTGCATAAATTTCATCTCCAGCGCAAGCAATTAAATAGCCGCCTGATGCCGCAACATCTTCAGCAAAAATTATAACTTTTTTCTTATTTTTCTTAGCTAATTGTTTTATGTAATCATGAATTAAATGTGATTGAACTGGAGAGCCTCCTGGAGAATTAATTGATATAGCTATGCTCTTAGCTTTTTTAAAAGAAAACGCTTTTTTTATAATTTCTTGTTGTCCTGAAAAATCTATTCCTTGCCTGAATCTTCCAACAGAACCTATGACACCAGATAGTCTCACGTGTGGAACAATTATTTTTTTTTTAAAAAATGAAAACATATGAATTAAGATTAACTTTATTTCTTATATCAGCACTTAAATTAAAGTTAAATATTAATTACGCTACCCTTGGTTGAAATTCGAGTGCGTCACCAGAGAATAAAATAATAATTTAATATTTTCATAAATGTATATAATAAAAAGCATGGGATCTGTAATACCTCTAAAGAAATCTGCAAATTCAGCATATTTGGATTTGAAAAATATTTTAAACGACAGGCTTGATTCTGTTGAAGAGCTTATTCGTTTAAAACTAAAAAGTGATGTTGAGCTAATTAAAGAAATGAGTGACCATCACTTAAATTCTGGTGGGAAAAGGATTAGAGCTTTATTGACTATGGGTGCAGCAAAGCTTGGTGGATACAACCATGGTTCTAGAGATATTAATTTGGCAGCATGTGTTGAATTAATACATAGTGCAACCCTGCTACATGACGATGTTATAGATGAAAGTAAATTAAGAAGAGGAGTAGAAACTCCAAATTCTATTTGGGGAAATCAATCTTCCGTTTTAGTTGGTGATTACTTATTAAGCAGGTGTTTTGAGATGATGGTAGAAGATGGGAATTTGGAAATATTAAAACTTCTTTCTTCAACATCTTCAAAAATTGCACAAGGAGAAGTTTTGCAACTTACTCACAAAGGAGAGGCAGATCTTTTAGAAGAAAATTATATAAAAATTATAAATTTAAAAACAGCAGCTCTATTTTCAGCCGCAACCAGAGTTGGTGCGTGTGTAGCAAATTTAGAGAAAAAAAAGAAAGAAGCGCTTGAATCGTATGGAAAAAATATAGGCTTAGCATTTCAAATAGCAGATGATGCCTTGGATTATTTTTCTAAAGAAAAAATTTTTGGAAAAGAAATTGGAAAAGATTTTTTTGAATCTAAAGTAACTCTTCCAATCATTATTGTTTTTCAAAAAGCTAATCCCATTGAAAGAACTTTTTTAAAAAATCTTTTTAGAAAAGATGTAAAAGAAAAAGAAGACTTTAATTCTGTATTAAAATTGATAAAAAAATATAACGCATTGGAAGCAACTTTTAAAAGAGCAGAATATTTTGTAAACGTATCTTGTGATGCTTTGGGAATATTTGAGAACTGTGAAGCAAAAAAAGTTTTACAAAACTTAACTGGTTTTAGTCTGAATAGATCTTATTAAGGATATAAAATTTCCTTTATCCATTTACCATTTTCTTTTCTATAATTTAATCTTTCATGCGATCTATTCTTTACTTCCAACCAGAATTCAATTTCATTTGGTGTAATTCTCCAGCCTGACCAATGAGTTGGTCTTGGAACATTATTTTTATCAGGAAATTTTTTTTCAAGTTCTTTAATTTTATCTAAAAGCTCATTTCTACTTTTCATTGCTTTAGATTGAGAAGATGCCCATGCTGATATTTTACTTCCATAATCTCTTGAAAGAAAATATTTGTCAGCCTCTTCTTTGTCTACAGAACTAACTTTTCCAGAAACTCTTATTTGTCTCCTTATGCTCTTCCAATAAAAGCACATCGAGGCATTAGGATTGTTTTTTAAATCATTGCCCTTTTTGCTATCAAAATTTGTGTAGAAAACAAAACCTGAATCACTTAAGTCTTTGAGCAAAACCATTCTGACACTTGGGATTCCATCTGAGCTTGAAGTTGCCAAAGATAAAGCGTTTGGATCGTTTGTTTCGCTTTTTTCTGCAATTGCAAACCATTTTTTAAATAAAACTACAGGATTTGCCTCATCTTCAAAACAAATATCCAGTCCTAACGAATTTTTGCCATTTTTTTGATTCATAAATTATATAAAATAATTTATACATTAATTATCGATGTCTTTTAATACTTTTGGAAAAATATTTAGATTTACCACATGGGGGGAGTCACATGGCCCTGCTATTGGCTGTATTGTGGATGGTTGTCCTCCAAATATAGCATTATCAGAAAAAGACATACAAAATGACATGAACCGTAGAAGACCAGGTAGTTCTAAATTTGTCTCTCAAAGAAAAGAGTCGGATAGGATTGAAATCTTATCAGGAGTATTTAATGGAAAAACTACAGGGACTCCAATCTCAATTTTAATTCGTAATGAAGACAAAAGATCTAGAGATTACGAATCAATTAAAAATAAATTTAGACCTGGACACGCTGATTTTACTTATTTCCAAAAATATGGAATCAGAGATTACCGAGGTGGTGGTCGACAATCGGCTAGAGAAACTGCTTCAAGAGTTGCGGCAGGCGCTATTGCGAAAACTGTTTTAAAAAATATTCTAGGAAAGAAATTTAATATTACTGGAGCAGTTATTCAATTAGGTTTGATGGGTTGCAATAAAAATAACTGGAATAATAATGAAATAAAAAAGAATCCTTTTTTCTGCCCTGACAAAAAATCTGTTAAACTGTGGGAAAAATATCTCTTAGCAGTAAGAAAATCTGGTTCATCATGTGGAGCTGTTATTGAATTGCGTGCTAATGGCATTCCTGCTGGGCTTGGTGCGCCAATTTATTCAAAATTAGATTCTGATATAGCCGCAGGACTAATGAGCATCAATGCTGTTAAAGGAGTAAATATTGGAGCTGGTATGAATGCGGCATATTTTTCAGGAGAAGAAAATTCTGACGAAATGAAATCTAAGTCTGGAAAAATAAAATTTAAAAGCAACAATGCAGGAGGCATACTTGGAGGTATATCTTCCGGACAAGAAATTATTGCCTCTTTTGCGGTAAAGCCAACTTCTTCTATAATTAACAGTAGAGAAACAATTGACAAAAAAGGTAAGAACACAAAAATATCTGTAAAAGGCCGTCATGATCCTTGTGTTGGCATAAGAGCTGTTCCTATAGGAGAGGCAATGCTTTCTTGTATTTTACTAGATCATTTTCTTATGAATAGAGCACAATGTGGTTAGGAAAGATTTTTATTTTTTGCAATAACCACATTAGATTTTAAAACACTCTCAACTTTTTGGATAATACTATTACAATCTAGTCCTGCGGTCTTGTACATATTGTCCGGTGTATCCTGATCTAAGAATTTGTCTGGTAAAATCATCGATCTAAACTTTAAACCACTGTCAAAAAATCCTCTATCAGATAATAATTTTGTAACGTGAGAACCAAATCCACCTATTGACCCCTCTTCTATGGTCACAATCGCTTCATGATTTGATGCTAGTTCGATTATTAATTTCTCATCCAAAGGTTTTGCAAATCTTGCATCCAAAATACTTAGTGAGATTCCTTTTTTCTTAAGAATCTCTGAAGCTTTTTTACATTCTTGCATCCTGGCTCCAAAATTTAAAATAGCAACATGCTTTCCGTCCAAAGCCATTTTCCCTTTTCCTATTTTAAGAACTTCTTTAATATCGGGTAGTTCAATACCAATCCCGTTTCCTCTTGGATATCTAAAGGCTGAAGGTCTATCGTTTATAGATACAGATGTATTAATCATTCTGACCAGCTCAGCTTCGTCACTTGCTGCCATAACAACAAAATTAGGCAAAGTTGATAAATAGGTTATATCGAAAGATCCTGCATGAGTTGCTCCATCCGCTCCTACCAATCCAGCTCTATCAATAGCAAACCTAACTGGTAAGGATTGTATCGCAACATCATGGACTACTTGATCGTATGCCCTTTGTAAAAAAGTTGAATAAATTGCAGCAAAAGGTTTATATCCTTCTGTGGCCAAACCAGCAGCAAAAGTCACACCATGCTGCTCTGCTATTCCAACATCAAACATTCTCTCAGGAAATTTTTTTTCAAACAGATCTAGTCCAGTTCCTGACGGCATTGCGCCAGTAATCGCTACAATTTTTGTATCATTTTCAGCGTGTTTAATAAGTGTATTCGCAAAAATTTTTGTATATGAGGGTGCTTTTGATTTTCCTTTAGACTGTTCGCCTGTCAAAACATTAAATTTTGACACACCATGATATTTATCACCCGATTCCTCTGCGGGTTTATAACCTTTTCCTTTTTTTGTAATTGCATGGACTAAAATTGGCCCTTGATGATTTGAATTTTTTACATTTTCTAATATTGTTACCAAATTATTTACATCATGTCCGTCTATCGGACCTACATAATAAAAGCCTAGCTGACTAAAAAGTGTACCACCTGTTACTGCACTCCGAAGCAAATCTTCTGCCTTACCTGCGCTTTTAGAAAATCTTCTAGAAAAAGCTGAAAGTATTAATTTTATTGTTTCTCTTAAACTAAAATAAATTTTACCCGATAAAAGTCTAGCAAGATACTTACTCATTGCACCAACGGGACGTGCGATTGACATATCATTATCATTTAATATTACAATCAATTTTGATTTCATCGCACCAGCATTATTCATTGCTTCATAGGCCATACCTGCACTCATGGCTCCATCTCCAATAACAGCTACAACATTATTATTGTCATTAGAAAGTCTTTTGGCTGTAGCCATACCTAAAGTTGAAGAAATCGAAGTTGAACTATGTGCTGCTCCGAATGGATCGTATTCACTTTCATTTCTTTTGGTAAAGCCTGATATGCCTCCTCCCTTACGAAGAGTTCTAATTCTATCTTTTCTTCCCGTAATTATTTTATGAGGATAACATTGGTGCCCAACATCCCATACCAACTTGTCCTTTGGTGTATTAAAAACATAATGTAATGCCACGGTTAATTCTACTACACCAAGTCCTGCTCCCAAATGACCTCCCGTTTCTGAAACAACGTCTATCACTTCAGATCTTAATTCTTTGGCTACCTGATTTAATTGATTTTTTTTTAATAATCTTAAATCTGAAGGATAATTAATTTGGTCTAATAATTTTTCTTTCATTAGTGGCTTCTGTTCGTTATAAAGTCGACCGTCTGAATAAGTTTGTCAGACCTTTTTCCGTATTTTTTTAATTTGTGTACTATCATTTTTTTTATTTTAAAAACAAACTCTAGCGTCTTATTGTATCCTAGTAAATCAACAATTGTAGACTTGCCCTTTTTTTTATCCTTTTTAACCTGTTTTCCAACATTTTTTTTATTACCTTTTATATCTAAAAGATCGTCTGTAATTTGAAACAACAAACCCAACTCTTCTCCTATAGAACACATATCTCTTTTTGTTTTTTTGTTTGCTCCCGCAATAATGGCTGGTGCTAAAAAACAAAATTCAAATAATTTTCCAGTCTTTTTCTTTTGCATCTCAATAATCTTGGATCTGCTTACTTTTTTTTTTTCATAACTTAAATCTAAAAATTGTCCTCCTGCTATTCCTGCGTGACCAGCACATTCCGCTAGTTTTTTTAAAAGCATAATTTTTTTATTTGGTTTAATACTATAATTTTTGTCTGCGATCATTTCAAAAGCAAGTGTTAGCAAAGAATTGCCGGAAAGTATGGCTGTTGATTCTCCAAATTTTATATGACTTGAAGGCTTTCCTCTTCTTAAACTATCATTATCCATACAAGGCAAATCATCGTGGATGAGTGAGTAAGAGTGTATGCACTCAACTGAACCGCAGATATTAATAACATCTTTTTTTTTTAAATTAAAAATTTCCGATACGTTCAAAATAACTGTTGATCTTATTTTTTTTCCACCAAACAAAACTCCATATTTCATTGGAGCTATAAGTTGAGAATGCCCTTGTTTCTTAAGATTATTTTTTAAGAACTTATCAAGAGTTTTTGCATTTCTATTAATTATGTCTAGCATCAGATTTATTTTTTCTTTCCTGAAGATTGGATTCTATTAAGTTTTTCTTTGAGTAAAGAATTTACATGATGATTTAATGACAAAAGTCTCTTGTAGTCCTGTTCGCATGTTTCAAAATTGGTCTCATTGCTTTCTAATTTATTAAGAATTTCCATTATTTCTGATTTTGCTTCGTTTATTGATTTACTTTTAATATCAGGTGGAATATTTTTTGTTTTCATTAAAAATATAATAATCTTAATATGAAAAATATCTATCCAAATATATACAAAAATTCACCAAAAAATTTAAATAAAGCAAAAAATTTTTTAAAAAAAAACAAGATTATTGCTGTTCCCACTGAAACTGTTTATGGATTGGCAGGTAATGCTTATTCTTACAGGGCGATTAAAAAAATATACCATTTAAAAAAAAGACCAAGAAAAAATCCTTTGATTATTCATTATGATAATATTAGGAGACTTCAAGAAGATGCTCTTATAGACCTTAATTTTTTAAAACTTTATAAAAAATTTTGTCCAGGACCTCTTACTTTTATACTTAGAAAAAGAAAAGATTCTAAAATATGTTCTTTGGCAAATGCCCAGTTAAATACCATTGCTGTAAGATTTCCAAATCATAAAATTATAAGAACATTGCTTAAAAAATTAAATTTTCCTCTGGCTATGCCAAGCGCAAATATATCAAACAGTCTTAGTCCAATAAGCGCTGTAGATGTAATTGATGAATTTGGAAAAAAAATTAATTTCGTTATGGATGGAGGAAAATCAAAAATTGGTTTGGAATCTACCGTTGTCAACCTCGTTGACAATATTAAAATAAATAGACCGGGTGCAATAGGTAAAAAAGCTCTTTATAAAGTTTTGGGCAAAAGAATACGTTTGGCAAAAAAAATTAATAAAATTAACTCTCCTGGCATGTTAAAAAGACATTACTCTCCTGGAATACCAATCACTCTTAATTGCAAAACCGCGGATAGCAAAGACGCATTTATAGTTTTTGGAAAAAAGTATAAGAATGGTAAAAATATTTTTAATTTAAGCTACAAAGGAGATTTGAAGGAAGCTGGAAAAAATTTATATAAGACAATGAGAAAAATAAAAAATTTAAATTTTAAAAAGATACGAGTTGTAAAAATTCCCAATAGAGACATAGGGATTGCAATAAACGATAGATTAACGAAAGCGTCAAATAAATGACAATTGAAATAAAAAATTTAAATAAAAATTATAACAATATTTTAGCAGTTAAAGATTTGAATTTTAAAATTAATAAAGGCTCTATAGTTGGTCTTCTTGGGCCAAATGGTTGTGGTAAAACAACAACGATAGGTATGATGTTGGGATTAATAAAGCCTACTTCTGGTTCAGTTTTTATTAATGGTAAAAATATTGAGAACGAAAATGACAGAATAAAAATACTAGAAAAAATGAATTTTATATCTCCTTATGTTGAGCTACCAAAAAAGCTTACAATTGAGGAAAATCTTAAAGTTTATGGGAAAATGTATGGTGTCAATAATTTGCAGAAAAAAATTTTAAATTTAATGGAGCAGCTAAACTTATTAGAGTTTAAAAAAAGAAAAACTGGGGAGCTTTCTTCTGGGCAAAAGAATAGAGTCTCTCTTGCTAAAGCATTAATTAATGATCCTGAAATACTTCTTTTAGATGAACCTACGGCAAGTCTTGATCCGGATGTGGGTGATTATATTAGAACTTATATAGAAGATTTTGCCTCAAAAAAAGGTACAACTATTCTATTAGCTTCCCATAATATGAATGAAGTGGAAAGACTTTGCAGTGAAGTAATGATGATGAAGAAAGGTAAAATAATAGATAAAGGAACCTGTGGTAATTTAATAAATAAACATGGAAGAAAAAATTTAGAAGAAACTTTTTTAAAAATAGTTAGAGAATAATATGAGACTTCACAGAATGTTAGCATTATCTATGCGCCATCTTTATTTGATCAAAGGATCTTTTCCAAGAATCCTAGATCTTATTTATTGGCCAACAATTCAGATAATTCTCTGGGGATTTATTTCACAGTTTTTCACCATGCATAGCGATTATTATAATAATACTATTGGTGTTATTTTAAGTTGCGCAATTCTCTATGATTTTTTATTTCGGGCAAGCATAAGCTTCAACATGTTATTTTTAGAAGAAATATGGAGTAGAAATTTTACTAATCTATTTGTTGCGCCATTGAAGATAAGTGAAATTATAACAGCACTGACCTCTACAGCTTTAGTAAGAACTTTAATTGGGATAATTCCAGCAATAGCTCTTATGAGTCCACTATTTGGAGTTTCTTTACTAGAAATGGGACCGCCGCTGTTTTTGCTTTTTTTAAGTTTATATCTTTTTGGAACAACATTGGGCCTGCTTGTTAGTTCAGGTCTTTTGAGATTCGGCCCAGCTTTTGAAAATACTGCTTGGTCATCTCTTTTTCTTTTGGCTCCACTAGGTTGTGTTTATTACCCATTATCAATTTTACCTGAATGGCTGCAAATATTGGCTAAAGGTTTACCATTAGTCTATATATTCGAGGAAGCAAGATCTATTTTAGTAAATAATGTAGTAGACTATAAAAATATTATGAATGCACTAATTTTAAATTTATTTTATTTTATTGGTGCAATTATTGTTTTCTATTTAGCTTTTTATGGAGCTCGAAAAAAAGGCACATTAGTTAATATGGGTGAATAATCAATGGCTTTGTACGACTGCTTTATGTATTGCGATGAAGATTTATTATTAGATTTAAGATTAAATATTCTAAATGATTATGTAGATTATTTCGTTTTAGTCGAAGGGAAAAAGGATCATCAAGGAAAATCAAGAAGCTTAAATTTTGATATAAAAAAGTTTGATAAGTTTAAACACAAAATAAGATATATAGTTGCCGATAATTTTCCAAAAAGCGATTACACTTGGGATCTTGAACATTATCAAAGACATTGTATTTTAAAAGGTATAGAAGACTCTGCTAAAGATGATGTTATTATAATATCTGATGTAGACGAAATACCTAATCCTGAAGCAATAAAAAAGTTTTCTTACAAAAATAAATATGGAATATTTATTCAAAAAAATTTTTATTATAAATTGAACTTGCTAGATAAAAGTAATTTTTGGAACGGATCAAAAATTTGTGTAAAAAAATATCTTAAGTCACCAAACTGGTTAAGGTATAAGGTTAAAGCAAAAAAATATCCTTTTTATAGAATTGACAAACCTAAGCCTGCACAAATTATTGAAAATGGGGGTTGGCATTTTTCATTTTTGAAAACGCCTAGCGGTATAGCGAAAAAATTAAGTTCATATGCCCATAAAGAATACAATAAAACAGAGTTTAAAGATGAGAAGATTATTGAAGAAAAAATCAAGAACAGAAAAGATTTGTTTGGTAGAAAAGTAGTTTTAGATAAAATAGAAATAGACGAAACTTATCCCAGACACATCTTAAATAATAAGAACAAATATAAAGAGTGGATTTTGTAAAGTAGCTATTTTCTTATTGAGCTTTTTGGTGGGCCGTGAAAGATTCGAACTCTCAACCTCACCGTCCGAAGCGGTGCGCTCTATCCAGTTGAAGCTAACGGCCCGTCCGAATATAATACTTGTAAATTATTAAATGAATAAAACAATAACATTTTTTGCCAAAGATCTTGATAAAAAGATAAGATTGGACAAATTTTTAACAGAAAATCTAAAAACATTTACAAGATCTCAAATCAAAAAAATTATTCTCTCTAAAAACATTAGGGTTAACAAGAAGTCAATTGTTTCTGCTTCAGAAAAAATAAATGAAAATGACTTAATCGAAGTAAATATTCCGGAACAAAAAACAGATGATATTAAACCAAAAAAAATGAAGATTGATGTTGTATACGAGGACAAAGAAATAGTTGTTGTAAATAAACCTAGCGGTCTGGTTGTTCACCCGGGAGCCGGAAATAAAGATGGAACTTTGGTTAATGGCTTGCTGTATCTTTACAAAAATAATTTGTCAAATTTAAATGGAGAATTTAGACCGGGTATAGTTCATAGGATAGACAAAGATACCAGCGGACTAATAGTAATAGCAAAAAACAATCAGGCACACTCTCATTTATCTGAGCAGTTTAGTAATCACAGTATAAAAAGAAAATACTTAGCTTTGATTTGGGGAGTAGTTAGACCTCTTAATGGAAAGATAACAACTTTAATATCAAGGAGTAAAAAAAATAGACAGCTTATGTCTGTAAGCGAACGTTCAGGAAAAAAAGCAATTACAAATTATAAAACTTTAAGAACCTTTAGTTCAAAAGAAATACCAAAAATTAGTTTAGTAGAATGTGTTTTAGAAACAGGAAGAACACATCAAATAAGAGTGCATTTAGCATTCAAAGGAAATCCATTAATTGGCGATAGAAAGTATGGAAAGAAAGAAACAAAATTTAGAAAGATAAATCAAAAATTTGAAAAAATACTTTCTGATTTCGATAGACAGGCTCTGCATGCCAAAAGTCTGGGCTTGGTTCATCCAACAAAAAACTCATTTCTTAATTTTGACTCAAAATTACCTTATGATTTTAAAAAAATGCTAGACTTTCTTGACAAATTTGGTAATTGAAGAATTTTAATTAATAAATATATATACAACGATGGGAACAAAAACTGAAATTTCAAATTTACCGTCTTTAACAAGTGAAGGTGGTCTATCTCTATATCTCGCTCAAATAAAAAAGTTTCCAATTTTAGATGCGGAAGAAGAATATATGTTGGCAAAAAATTGGAGAGAAAGAGGAAATTTAAAATCTGCCCACAAACTTGTAACTAGCCACTTACGTTTGGTTGCCAAGATAGCCATGGGTTATCGTGGTTACGGTCTTCCGATAAATGAATTAATATCCGAGGGAAATATTGGATTAATGCAAGCTGTAAAAAAATTTGATCCAGAAAAAGGTTTTAGACTTGCAACTTATGCGATGTGGTGGATCAAAGCAGGAATCCAAGAGTATGTTTTAAGATCTTGGAGTCTTGTAAAAATGGGGACTACAACTGCACAGAAAAAACTTTTCTTTAATTTAAAAAAACTAAAAAAACAAATCGCGCCTCATGAGGAGGGTGATTTAAAAAAAGAACAAGTAAAAGAAATCTCGGAAAGACTCGGCGTTAAATCTGAAGAAGTAGTTAATATGAATCGTAGAATGATGGGTCGAGAAAAATCTCTTAACGAACCTATAAAATCTGGCGAAAAAGGAGAATGGCAAGATTGGATTGTTAGTGAAGATTTAGATCAAGAACTTTTTGTATCTCAAAAGCAGGAGTTGGATGAAAAAAAATCTCTATTACATCAGTCCATTAAAATACTAAATGATAGAGAAAGAGAAATTATACAAGACAGAAAATTATCTAATGATCCTAAAACATTAGAAGAATTAAGTAAAAAATATAAAATAAGTAGAGAAAGAATTAGGCAGATTGAAACTCGTGCATTTGAAAAACTTCAAAAATCCATGTTGAATGCATCAAAATCTAAAAATCTTCTTCCCAAAAATTAAGCAAACGGATTTTCTATTAAAATTGTGTCCTCCCTTTCAGGACTAGTGGAAATGCTTGAAATTTTTGCTCCTATAAAATCTTCTAAAGCATAGATATACTTCTTGGCTTGATCAGGAAGATTTTCTACGTTTCTGACTCCCTTTGTTTCTTTTTTCCATCCTGGGAAAGTTTTATATATTGGCTTAACTTTTAGCTGATTATCTGATCCAGCAGGTAAATAGTCTATTTTTTTTCCATTCAGTTCATAGGCAATACACATTTTAATTTCATCTAGTTCGTCAAGAACATCTAGCTTGGTAAGTGCAATTCCATTTACTCCTGAAATTTTTACAGTTTGTCTTACCAAAACACCGTCGAACCATCCGCATCTTCTTTTTCTGCTGGTAACAGTTCCAAATTCTTTTCCCTTAGTGCCTAGTATATTTCCAATTTTATCTTTTAGTTCTGTTGGAAAAGGACCTGCTCCAACTCTAGTAGTGTAAGCTTTGGTGATACCTAAAACATAATTTATAGCATTTATTCCGGACCCTGTTCCAGTTGCAGCAGCAGAAGCTACAGTATTAGATGATGTAACAAATGGATATGTACCATGATCAACGTCTAATAAAATTCCTTGTGCTCCTTCAAATAATATTTTTTTTCCTTTTGATTTGTATTCGTCCAGTTTT
>Ga0208764_10002073_pt1 | contig 12708 bp, 16 predicted proteins | sample ETNtaG_18_FD_185762 | JGI IMG/M metagenome (GOLD analysis project Ga0208764, IMG submission 185762) | Marine microbial and viral communities from oxygen minimum zone, Eastern Pacific Ocean - ETNP201302SV91 (SPAdes) (version 2) | ecosystem: Environmental > Aquatic > Marine > Oceanic ... | reverse complement strand
CCTGCATGTTTGTTTGAAAAAAGTAATGTTGCAATTAGTAGAAGAATCGCTGATAGATGGAGATTAATCGGTGCTGGAATAATTGGTTAAGGTAATCTCTGATACTAGTTTTCTAATTCATTTAGCCACTCATAGAATAAAAAATATTGATTCTATAGAGACTGAAATTGGTACTTTATCATTCATTGTTCCTAAAATTGTTAAAAAAGAATTAGAACATTTGGCTCAAGATCCTGATAAAAAAATTATTTCAGAACAAACACTAGATTTTATTAAAAATTTTAAAACAAATGACATTGATGGCAGTAATGCTGATGCTGCAATTCTTGATTTTATCAAAGAAAATAGAAGTATTGTAGCTACAATGGATAAAGAACTAAAAAATAAAATAAAAGAATCAGGAAGTTCAATCCTATCTATTCATAATGATAAGATAATTCTTGAAAACTAGAAAACTTTATTTTAAAAATGAATGTTTTAAGATACATGTCTGATTTTTCTATTACTTGTCCTGATTTCAACGAGGGAGAAGAGATTCCAAAGAAATTCGGCTATAAATTTGAGAATGAAGTGCCGGTAATACATTTCAATAATTTTCCAAAAAATACTAGTTCATTTGCATTAATCATGGATGATCCGGATGCAATGGCTGCAGTAGGAAAAGTTTGGGTTCATTGGTTAGTGTGTGATGCAGGAGCTAACATTCCTTTGGGTATTGCCAGTAGTTGGTTCTTAAGGGATGAATCTCGAAATAGTAGAGGCATATACGGAAAAACTGATTTTGGTGAAATTGGTTATGGTGGCCCTGCTCCTCCTGATAAACGTCACACGTACATCTTCAAAGGATATGCACTTGATGTGGTATTACATAACCATCTAGAAGAGGGTTATTCGAAACAAGAATTAGAAGATGTAATGAAAGATCACATTCTTGCCGAAGCCAAATTGACTGGTACTTTTGCACCATAGTGCAATAAACTGTAAATAAGTATCAAAATTGAATTGAATCATGGTATCTAATCAGAAATTATTTTCAGTAGGAAATTTTGATTTTAGATTACAACATTTGTTAATTATTGGAGTTTTAGCACTCTCAGTTTCAATTTCAATGTTAATTCGTGCAACACCTGCATCATTTGGGTTTGAATTATTTGAATTTGATCCTTTTTTTAATTACAGAGCAACAGATTTTATTCTCAATAATGGTACTCAAGAATATTTTAATTGGATTGATGAAAAATCATGGCATCCATATGGACGTAATATTTCTGAAACATCACAAGTAACTCTACATATGACGACAGCAATATTGTATCAGCTATTTGGATTTGGTACTTCGTTATACAACTTTACTATATTATTCCCATTAGTAATTGGTTCACTAACATCAATTGTAGTCTTTGCATTTGTAAGAGTTCTAGGAGGCACTACATCTGGTTTGTTTGCAGCATTAATATTTTCTATTTCAATGCCAATCTTTTCTAGAGGTTTAATTGGATGGTTTAAATCAGAACCATTAGGACTATTTTTTGGATTTATAGCTGTATACCTATTTGTTTCAGGAATTAAAAATAATAAAGGAAAAATCTCAATTCTAAAATTAATCTTTGCTGGATGCTTTTTATCTCTAGGGTTATCTGCGTGGGGTGGAATTTTATTTTTCTTAGTAGCCATAGGTCTTTTCATTTTTAGTATACCATTTATCAAAAATGAAAAAAATTTTATGATTTATGCAATTCCAATATTCTCATTCTCATTTTTCATATTTTCTTTATTGTTTGAAAGAACTAGTTCCTTTACGTTGGGTTATGGAGGAATTGCAATTCTTATGCCTACCATTTTTGTTATAGTTTCAGAAATTATTAAAAAAGTTAGTAATCCATCAAAACATATTCGTAATTGTTCCATTTTCTTAATATCTATAATTGCTTCTTCAATTGGAATCTTTTCTCTAGGTGTAGTTGGATTACCAACTTTTCGTTATCTTAATGCTGTAAATCCTTTCTTAACAACTCAGGATCCTTTAACCGACTCTGTAGCAGAACACATGACCGTACAACTATCTCTATCCTTTACTTTTCTTTCCATTTTTATGGTTTTTGCAGTAATAGGAATTTGGCTTTTGTTTTCAAAGAAATCATCATTTCTAAAAAATGATATGAGGTCATTTGCTTTGATTAGTAGTCTTATTGGAATATACATTAGTTCTGCATTTGTTAGATTGGAATTATTTGCATCTTATGCAATAATCATTCTAGCTGGTATAGGCCTCTCACTTTTATTAAAACAAGTATTACAACAAAATGGTAAATCTATTGCCAAATTCACTTTTGTAACAGTTGTTTTAATTTTATTCATTGTACCTGTGATTTTACCTGAAAATAGAAGCTGGACATCTTGGGCAGAATTTCCTCCAACCATTCTTAATGGAGGTTCATCATACACCGACTTCTCTTCTAATGATTGGATTGAGGCAACAAATTGGTTAAAGGAAAACACTCCTAAAGATTCCATAATTGCATCTTGGTGGGATTATGGTTATTGGATAACTACATTAGGCGATAGAACTACGCTGGTAGATAATTCAACATTGATTGATTGGCAAATAAAAAAAGTTGCCTTTTCATTAATTGCACCGCCTGATCAATCTTGGAAAATTCTTAATTCTGGTTATGATGTTGACGTATCTGATGTTTTAGGTGATGATCTTATTCTATCATTTGGTGGTTCATTATCTGAAGCAGAAAATTGCGAACAAGTATTTAAAAAAGAAGCATATGAGTTTGGTCTGATTGAAAATACATGTAATCCTGTAGCAAAAGGACTAGATGCAGATTATATTTTAATCTACATCTCTGGTGAAAGATTCAGATACAATGAAAATTTGATGCTTCATACTTTAGAAGGTGGTGGGGATGAATCAAAAAAAATCTGGTTTGCAAGAATTTCCAATCAACAAGTTTCAAAATTTGTTCAGAATGATGGTATAACTCCAACTGATTACTTTATGCAAAATTCAACATTAGGAAAATTAATTCCTTTTTCCATTGTTAAATTTGTTGAACCAAATACCGGAAAAGCGTTTGATCAATATCGAAGTGGATTTATTCCTGTCTATGCAAAAAATATAAAATATCTAGATCCTGAAAATGATCCATTCTATCTAGTTTATGCATCTCCTAGTTTCTACTCTGAAATTCCAGGTCCAATGTCTACAGTTTTAATCTATAAGATTAATCCTAATTACAATCCTTAATCTAATTTTTATCTATAAATTAATTCAAATATTTCTCTTTCAATCTTTTCCATTCGTTTTTTGCCCATGAAAGTTCTGCGAGTTTTCCTGGCCTCACGTCTGAAACATAACTCCAATATTTTGATTTTTTTACAAACTGTTGTTTTTCCCACCTAGCATTTTTACCCGCATTTGGAGCATCATTCACATTTGCTAAAATATCAGCAATTTTTACAAGTTTTGCTTTTACACTTGAAGATTTTAGTTCTTTTGTATATTTTATTTCCCTTTGTTTTTTTGGTAAACGATTATCTTTGGTAACTGATACCACAATTTCTGCAACATTCTTACCAAATCTATCTTTTATAGAATCAAAATCGGTATCTGTATCTTCTATTGTATCATGTAACCATGCAGCACAAATGGTATCCTGATTTGTAACCTTCATTTTTTTCAAATTTTTTACTACATCTCTTAGATGAGAAAATGTTGTAGTTTTTCCATTTTTTCTCAATTGACCTGCATGTTTCTTTTTTGCAAATTTTTTAGCATCTATAACACTTGACACAATATAATCATAATAAATTGAGTTAAAAAATCATCTATATTGTATTACTCAATATAATATTCATGGGTAATATGCTAAAAGCCATGTCAATGATGCTTATCTCTGTAATTGGTATTGGGATTGTTGCATATTCTATTTCTACCACTCCGCCTGATACCTCAATTAATTGTGATGATCAAATTTGTACTACAGGTATAATTGCTCAAGTTGTTGACGGTGACACTGTAAAATTTCTCTCAGATAATGGTGACGAGATTAGAATCAGACTTGCACTTGTAAATGCAGCAGAACGTACAGATGCTGGTGGAGAAGAAGCAAAAATATTTGCAGAATCACAGTGTTCTGCAGGAAGTGAATCTGTTTTTATCTTAGATAGAGGCCAAAAACCATCATTTGATAGAGAAGTTGGTCTTGTATTCTGTAGTGAGATTTCATTAAATGAACTACTTTTAGAAAATAATTATGCAGAAATTGATCCAAGATTTTGTGGAAGAAGTGAGTTTGGTGGACTAGATTGGGCTATAAAGTATGGATGTGATTAGTTATCCTAAAAATTCCTTGAATGAACTTGGAAAAATTATATCGTGATATGCATGTGGTACCATCTTTCTATTCATCAATAATAATTCATGTGCTGCAGAGTCTAAGACATATGTATCTGCCCAGTCACCGTAATCTCTAATTGATCTTCCAAATCCTTGTAGCAATTTCATAATTGCTTGTGCTTTATACCACAAAGGATACTTTTGCATCTTTATCTTTGTTCTAGTTTCAGACAGCATTGGATAAGGTGCTTTTGCAATAATTTGAAACCTTGACAAGTCTTCTTTTAGATCAACTCCTTCCCATAATGAAGATGAAAGTAAAACTCCGTTTGTACTATCCGCATGTTCCTCTACAACCTGATCTTGTGTCTTGCCCTTTGAATTAAAACTATGACAAATTCTAATTCTTTTTTTATTTTCCTCAGAAAGATTTTCTAAAATTTCAAAGCATCTTGACTTTGATGATGTTAACACTAATCCCTTTTTATCAAAATATTTGGTCATAATCTCATCAATTCTTTTGATTACTAGTAATTCGTCATCACGTGTTGAATTATAATTTAGTCTTTTAACATCTGAAAACTCTACTTTTCTATTCTCGATTGGAAATGGTGAGACTTGCGTATCCACAATTTCTACTAATCCTGGATCAAATCCTGTATTTTCACAGAAACTTTCTTTGTCTATTGTGGCAGACATAAAAATTTGAACTGGATGTTCAAAAAATGTACTAACGTATTTTGAGATATCTAATGGTTTTACAGAAAGTGATCTAAATTTCCCACCTTCGTCAAAGTATGGTTTGTTTAAGATGAAATTTTGTTTATTAGAATAAATCTCAGAACGTGCTTCTGCATATTTTTTGTATTTATTTTCTAGCGTCTGAACTACTTCATAGTCTGGATTTTCAGCAAAAGCTCGACTGTCTTCTAAATTACTAATTTGTCTCGCATAAGATTCTGATAAACCATCGGATAATTTCATCACATCATCGATATCTTCTAAATTATAATTCTCTACATCAATTTTACATTCAGTCAAATTTCTCTCGTAGATGTCAATTCCAACAAACTGAATTATTTGGTCTTCAATTCTATGTGCTTCATCAAAAATTGCAACTTTTTTGTTCAGATATTGCGCATATTTCTCTTTTTGATATTTCATCATCTGAAAATAAGAAGCATAATTCCATATGGAATGTGAAGAAATCAAACTCTGATACTTCTGTAAATAGTATAAACAATCATCTGATTTTATTTTTCCTTCTGCAACTTCAGCAAGTTTTGGTTTGTATTTACATTCTCTTTTTGTTTTTTTATCAAAACATGTACCCATGTCACATGTCCATTTGTTTTGTATAGCAAAGTCAGTCTCTGTTAAATCAATACCATGTTTTTCCATCATTTTATGACATGCAAAATTTGGCATTCCTTTGTTTGGCCTAAACCACGGCATATCCTTGGTATACTGATCTTGTAGATGTTTTGAAGCAGTTACAACAAATGAGTTCCCAAAATATCCTGCAATACTTGCAGCAATGAGTGATTTACCAATTCCTGTTGGAGCTGAAAGCAAAACAACTTTTGCTCCTGAATCAATTTTCTCTTGAATTTCACCTATGAGTTTTTCTTGAAGTGGTCTTGGCGCAAAATTCTTTGGAAAAGACTTGATAATTGTACTTTGAGAAGACATATTCTAAAAAAATTTCGAAACTACTAAAGTTAAATCTATTTCAGCTATCTTGATTAACCGTTTGTAAATAATACTGACTGTGATTACCGATACTTCAATCCTAAAATCACTAAATGACTATATTTCACGTAGGATTCAAGAGATACCATTAGAGATCAAAGAAACATTTCTAGAAACAAAAAAAGTTTGGAAATGTGATGATGAACTAGATTTTCTTTATGGGTATTATGTAGGAAAAATTGAAGAGGCTACATTACATTATCTCTTAAAAGCAACTCGAGCATCAGCTGGTGGTTATGTAGACACATTTGAGATTAGGGGAATAATTGAAGAGCATCGAGATACATTGTATAATGCAATAAAAAATGCATTGAATTGATTGTGATAATTTTTAATTTTTTTGTGGTTTAGAATGTGCTTTAATCATATTTCCCACTGCCCAATCTTTTCTTTACTTTTTGTGGTTTAGAATGTGCTTTAATCATATGTCTCATTGTTCTTTCAGGATCAGAAAATTTCATATGACATATTTTACACACTAAATCGGTCGTAGTTTTAGATTTTTTTTTGAATAAATCCAATTAATCAAGATAAAATTGAAGTGTATATAATGTTTGGAGGTTTATCCTGTATGTCATACGTTGTAATTTTTTTGAGCTAAACGATTATTCTAAATTATGATAAATTTTTAGTAAATTAGATTGTCTGAAATAGAAACTATCTCTCTTGCACAAAATCTGTCAATTTGTAGAATTTTAAACGGAATGTGGCAGGTAGCTGGTGGACATGGTCAAATTAATCCTAATTCAGCAATCTCTCAAATGTTAGAGTACAATGAAAATGGATTAAACACTTGGGATATGGCAGACATTTACGGACCAGCTGAATCATTTTACGGAGATTTTAGAAATGAACTAGAAAAGAAAAAAGGAAAAGAAGAACTAGAAAAAATTCAAGGCTTTACAAAATTTGTTCCAAACCCTGGACCTATGACTAGACCAATTGTGGAACATTACATAGAAGAATCAATGAAAAAGATGAATGTAGATGTAATTGATGTGATACAATTTCATTGGTGGGATTATAATGATGCAAACTATATTGATGCACTTCATCAATTAACAAAACTTCGTGATAATGGTAAGATTTCTCATCTTGCATTAACAAATTTTGATACAGAACGAATGCAGATAATGAATGATAATGGAATAGAATTAATTTCAAATCAGGTTCAATATTCAATAATAGATCAGAGACCTAACGTGAAGATGGCATCATTTTGTAAAAATCATAATATGAAACTATTAGCATATGGAACTTTACTTGGTGGATTACTAACTGAGAAATATCTGGGTGCAACAGAACCAACACGTGCAGACCTTGATACATACAGTCTTCAAAAATATATGAACATGATTGATGCTTGGGGTGGATGGCAACTCTTTCAAGAATTACTTGTTGTATTGAATGAAATTGCAAAAAAGTATAATGTACAAATTGCAAATGTTGCAACACGTTTTGTTTTAGACAAACCTGCAGTTGCAGGCACAATTATTGGTTCAAGATTAGGCTTATCTGATCATATTACACAAAACACCAAAACATTTTCTTTAAAATTACAAAAAGATGACTATGATCAAATCAAATCAGTCACATTAAAGGCAAATGATCTTTTTACATCAATTGGTGACTGTGGTGGAGAGTATAGGCAATGATTCATTTACTGATAGATTTCTAATAAGTTCATGAGGTTTTGTCCAAAATGTGATGATAGAATGAATGGAGATCTATGTACTACATGTGACAAAAAGAAACTTCCTGAAAGAATAAAATTTTCAGATTATTCAAATCAAAAAATTAATAGTTGTGATAAAGGATGTGGAGGAAAAATCTACTTTGATCAGGATTTCAAAACAGATGATGGAAAATTTATTCCAATTGACAAAAATACTGGCCGTCCTCACAAATGTAAACGAATCCCAGTACGTAAGAAATAGTTTCAGAAATATTTTAGATCATTTTTATTTATCACGGATGTGTATAACTTCCAATGATGTGGGGAAATGTTACACCATTTCAAGTAGATAAGCTATGGTCACAAGTTGTTCATTATTATATTGACAAGAAGAAAATGTCAAAAGAAGAAGCAAATAAAATTGCAGCAGCTATTGTAAAAAAAGAAATCGAAAAAAATACTTGCCAAAATATAGCATGTAGACACTTGAAATCAAAACATATTGGAGATAAACGGCAATGTATGGTAGTAACTTGTCCGTGCTCTGAATTTATGAAAAAAGCATAATCTATGTTTTAGTTATCTGAATTAGAAAATTCTTACAGTCATTTTACTATTAAAACTGGTAAGCTAATTATTGGCTTTTTGCGTATTTGAGTTATTGTCACAAAAATCTATAATTTTTAAATTAAAACATATGAAAATTTTGTTATTTGTTGTAGGAATTGCAGGAATTCTTGGTATTTTAGATGTAATGGAATTCTACATGCCTATAGAATTTGAAGATATGTCTGTAAATAGACATTCCTTGTATGTACATCTAGATCCTGTTTGGAATAGCTATCCTTCAAACATTGTATTTGATGTCACATCTACATGGAACAAATCAAATGCTGTATTAGATGAGTCACAGAAATTTATTCCATTTGATGAAACTATCCCCAAAAATTATGGTATAAATGAGCTAGATTCCATGCATGACAAATCATTTGTTCGCTTATCTCACCAAAATAATCAATGTCAGTATAATTTCCAACCACATCACTATCGTTCAACAGTTGATGTAATAAGACAAAATATCGAGGTTGCTATGGGTCTACAACTAACAAATGATCCATACAACATTCAATTTCCAAACACAAAAAATACTTCATATTCTGATATTCAACAAGAATCAAAACTACCTAATGCATTTGCACATTTTATTCCAATTTGTATGATAAATGATGTATCTGATTTTGATTATAGTATTAGAATTGATGATAAAGAAATAGGTGCAAATCTATACTTTGTTCCATCCATTTCTGAATATGAGAGCTATAAGCAAACTGGAACATTCTTCTATTATACTGAACCTGGATGTTTTACAAAAAATTTAACTAGTCACTCAGGAACATGTTCTACCGTGACACAAGGTAGTGGCATAATGGTTATCATTCCTGATAATATCAGTCGTTCTCTTGTTAAAATAACTTTGAATATTTATGAACAATAATATTATTTTTCAGCAATCCTATATCTGAGATATTTATCATCTGGAGAAAATTTTGCAGGATGAACACTTTTTGTATTTTGATCACATTTTTTACAAATTTCTTTTAGTGTATATGCTCCACATTCAGTACATTTTCTTAATTGAAAACGCATTATCCTTCACCAATCTTTATTGATTCTTCTCGTGTAAAGACATAAACCCCATTTTCCTTTTTTATACTCTTCTCAATTTTTTCTAAAATTGGTTTCAAGGATTTCTCAGCGGTTTTAAAATCTTGAGAAACTAAACTTAATCTATATTTTGGTGCACCCAAATATGTTATCTCTATTTTAGCATCTTCAACATTTTCTGCATCAGTTAATGTTTTTTTGATTAGTTCAACTCCATTGGATTGATTATTTGAAATTTCCAGTATTCCTCTTAATTCTACTGATGGAAGTTTCATTTTTGAACAAATATCTTCAATAGTAGTCGTCACTTTCTTTTGTAGTTTCAAATCTTCTATCTCTGCACTTCCTTTGATTGCAATATTTAACATTGCATCATAAACTGAATCATATTTTGACAAAAATTTATCTTCTAAATCTTCAATTTGTTTTGTAGTTAATTCTGATTTCTCTTGAATATTTTTTAAAATTCCCTGTTCTTTTTCAAATCTTTTGACATCAAGAAGTTTCTTTTTTCTTTGATCTTTTGAAATTTGTTTTAATGATAGATCAATTTCTTTTCTACCGCTTTCAACTTTTTTTACTAGTAACACCTTTTTCTCTCCTTCTCTTACATACTTGTTCACTTTACGTACCCATCCTGGAGCAATTTCTGAAACGTGCAAAAACCCTTGAATTTTATTATACTCATCTAGCGTGACATAAGCACCATGATCACTAATTTTTGTTACTGTTGCAATTACAATTTCACCAGTTTCTGGTAGTTCTTGTGTATCTGATACCATTTCTAATTTTTCTTTATTTGCTAAGGTTAAAAATCAATTCCTTTCTTTGCCTTTATTCCAGATTTGAATGGGTGTTTAATCTCCTTCATTTCTGTAACTAAATCTGCTAACTCGATAATCTCTTTTTTTACATCTCTTCCTGTTAAAACTAGATCTAAACTAGAAGGTTTTTCTTTAATTATTTTTATTATTTCTTGTACATCTATCAAACCTAAATTGATTGCATAGTTTACCTCATCAAGTATAACTACATTATATTTTTCTGAAAAAATTTTCTCTTTACAAATTTTTAATGCTTCTACAGCATATTTCTCATGTTCTTCTCTTGTACTGTTATCATCTAATATTCCCACAAATCCTTTTCCTACTGCAATTAATTCAAAATTTGGTCCTAATTTCTTTGATGAATCCATTTCACCATAATGCCATGATCCTTTGATGAATTGTAACATGCATACCTTATGCTCATAACCAATCGCTCTCATTGCAAGACCTAATGCTGCAGTGGTTTTGCCTTTTCCATTTCCTGTATAAACAATTACCAATCCCTCTTTACTCATATCTACACAAGAAAATCATCTAGTAAAAACATTGTAAATATTCAATTAAATCCATTTAAATAAAAAACAACATTAACAAAAGAAATTGAGAGTTCCAAGATTAGTAATTGCAGGCTCCACTAGTGGTGTTGGAAAAACATCAATCACAAGTGCAATCATTTATGGTTTAAAAAAAAGAGGTTTTTCAGTACAACCATTCAAAGTCGGACCTGATTACATTGATCCAAGTTACTTGAGTTCTATTTCAAAAACTGAAACAAAAAATTTGGATGTCTGGTTAATGGGAAAACAAGAATTAATTCAAAGCTTTACAAGAAATTCTAATTCTGATATATCAATCATTGAAGGTGTAATGGGTTATTACGATGGTTTTGGCGGAAAATCAAATCTTGCAAGTACTCATCATGTTGCAACGTTATTGGAATCTCCTGTAATCTTAATTCTTGATGCAAGTAAAACATCTCGCTCAATCGCTGCAACCGCATTAGGATTTACTAAATTTCATAAAAACTCAAGAATTTCAGGAATAATCTTAAACAAAATTGGAAGTAAAAAACATGAAGATCTATGTCGAAGTGCATTAAGTAATCTAAAAATTCCAATAATTGGTGTTATCCCAAAAAATCCATCAGTTAATTTAGAATCAAGACACTTAGGCTTAATCCCTGTAGGAGAACAAAAACACCTTCATAATAAAATTAAACAACTTTCAAAAGACATTTCAGATTATCTTGATTTTAATATAATTGAAAAAATTTGTAAATCAACATCTCCATTAGAAAAAATAAAACCTATCAAAACTAAAAAATCAAAAATTTCTATTGCTATTGCTCTTGATAATTCATTTAATTTCTATTATCATGATAATATTGAAGCATTAAGGAGGGAGGGTGCAAAAATAAAATTTTTCAGTCCAATTAATGATAAAAAAATACCAAACTGTGATTTGATTTATCTTGGTGGTGGTTTTCCTGAAATTTTGGCATCATCTCTAGCAAAAAATTTGTCAATGAAGAAATCTATAAAAAATAATGCTGAAAATGGAATGCCAATTTATGCTGAATGTGGCGGACTCATGTATCTCACAAATTCCATTACTTATGGAAATAAAAAATCCAAAATGATTGGTCTATTTGATGTAGATACTATAATGACAAAAAAAATGACATTAAATTATACTGAAGGAAAAATTAATTCAAACTGTATTCTATCCAAACCACGTAATTTTCGTGCACATGAATTTCATTATTCAAAAATTATTAATGTTCCAAAAGATTCAAAATTTCTTTACGATCTAAAAATTGGTGAAGGAATTTCATCACATAAAGATGCACTAACGGAATACAATACAATAGCATCATACTGTCATCTTTATTTTGACAGTGCAAAATTTGCTTCAAATTTAATTGAAAATAGAATAATCCTGAAAAGATAACAAATGTTGTCTTTTCAGGCAGAGAAATTAATCTCCTGTTGGCGTGCAAACCAATAGAAATTATCCATTTTGATTCAAACTAAAACCTTTCTGATAACAATGAAATAGTCTTTTGATCAATGGTTTGTATGGTATATGCATGGATTATTCCAATCTCAATAGTCGCAATCCTAGGCATATCTGGTTATCTTGTCTATAGATATGTGATTTTTGATATCTTGGCAAATAGTTCAGTCAATAGTACCTTGAGACGGTATAACATCAAAAAAACACAGTTTGAGATAATCAAAGAGTTTAACGAAAACAAAGGTGAGGAATTATCTGATGCAGAAATTAATCGCTTAGCAAAACATTATCGTAGAAATGAACCTGACCAATTTCTATCAATGTATGATAACTTGAGAGATAAACCTAAGAACTAAGGTCTTTTGTTATCTGTTGGAATTTCAATAAATGGAGTTGCTCCATCACCGCCAGTAACTAGCGGTAGT
>Ga0208764_10002069_pt1 | contig 12724 bp, 11 predicted proteins | sample ETNtaG_18_FD_185762 | JGI IMG/M metagenome (GOLD analysis project Ga0208764, IMG submission 185762) | Marine microbial and viral communities from oxygen minimum zone, Eastern Pacific Ocean - ETNP201302SV91 (SPAdes) (version 2) | ecosystem: Environmental > Aquatic > Marine > Oceanic ... | reverse complement strand
GCAAGCTACTATAAATAAAATTTTCATAAAAGGTAATGACAGAACAAGTGACCATGTTATTAGAAGAGAGCTAAGGACTATACCTGGACAAAAATATAATAGATCTGAATTAATTAGAACACAGAGAGAGTTATCACAACTTGGATACTTTGACCCTGAGAGTATAAATCCTATTCCAATTCCAAACCCCCAAAATGAAACAGTAGATATAACCTGGGAATTGGCTGAAAAACCAAGTGATCAGGTTGAGCTTTCAGGAGGATGGGGTGGATACTTTGGATTCGTTGGAACAGTGGGTTTAAGTTTTAGTAATTTTTCAGTAAAAAACATTAAAGATTTCAGTAAATGGAGACCATTACCAGTTGGTGACGGTCAAAAATTGTCTGTTAGAGTTCAAGCCAACGGAAGACAATATCAAACATATTCATTTACTTTTGCAGAGCCTTGGTTAGGAGGCAGAAAACCAAATAATTTTAGTATAAATTATAGTTACTCCGTAAACAGAATGCTTGATTTCTTTGGCACAGGAATGGGTGGTTATAACCCTTATGGTGGATACGGTGGTGGATATGGTGGCTACGGTGGTGGATATGGTGGCTACGGTGGTGGTTACGGTGGTTATGGTGGTTATGGTGGTTATGGTGGTTACGGGTATAACGGACAGTCTTCAAAAGATAGTGAAATTATTGGTTCAATGAAGGTTCATGCGGTAACAATAGGACTTGGAAGACGAGTAAAGTGGCCAGATGATTTTTTCGTTATTTCAAACTCTCTTGTTTATTATAACTATGACCTATTTAACTTTGGTCAATCATTAGGTTTTGATACAGGAATTACTAATACTATAGCTTTCAAAACAAATATTTCGAGGAATAGCGTTGATAATCCAATGTTCCCTCGTAGCGGGTCTATGTTTTCTTTAGATGTTGCAATAACACCCCCTTATTCAAAATGGAATAACATAAATTATGAAACTGCTGAGCCTCAAGAAGTATATAAATGGGCAGAATACCACAAGTGGATGTTCGACTCTAAATTTTATACCAAAATAATTGGAGACTTAGTTCTAGAATCAAGGGCCCACTTTGGTTATATTGGAGCCTATGGAGATGAAAATAAAATTGGTCCTTTTGAAAGGTTTTATCTGGGTGGTGATGGTTTATCTGGATCTTACAGCAACTTCTTATTAGGAACAGAAAGAATAGCATTAAGGGGATATGAAAACAACTCACTTGTTCCGCTTGACATTGATAAAAATATTAGAGGTGGAACAATTTATAATAAATTTGTTTTTGAATTAAGACACCCTATATCATTAAACCCTAACGCTACAATTTTTGGATTAACTTTCATTGAGGCGGGTAATAATTGGAATTCACAAAAAGATTTTAATCCTTTTAAATTATATAGATCTGCAGGCATTGGAGTTAGAATATTTATGCCAGCCTTCGGCTTACTTGGAATAGATTGGGGTTATGGTTTTGACAAATTACCAGGCCAACCAAACATATCGGGTCCTCAATTTCACTTTTCAATTGGCCAACAGTTAAGATAATGATAAGATTAATTTTGATTTTTTGTTTGATTTTTTGTTTTGAAGGTTATTCTCAAAAATTTGGATATGTAAACTCTGAATTTATATTGAATAGTATGCCAGAATATAAGGAAGCTTTGTCTGAAATAGATAATTTATCTAAGGCGTGGGAGAAAGAAGTAAGTGACATGTATATTGAAATTGAAAAAAAGGAAATTATTTTAAAAAATGAAGAGATTTTATTAACAAAAGAGATGTATGAAGAGAAGAGGTTGCAATTAGACGAAGAATGGAAAGAAATTAAAAACTATCAGCAAAAAGTTTTTGGATTTGAAGGCCTTTACTTTCTTAAAAAAAAGGAGCTTATTCAACCAATACAAGACGTCTTATTTGAGTCTATTGAAAAGGTTGCAAAAAAAAACAGGCTCCAAATTATATTTGATAAATCTTCAGAGCCAGTTTTGTTATATACAAACCCTATACATGACTATACCGATTATGTTTTAGAAGATTTAGGAGTAACTAAAAAAAATAATTAATTTTGTAACTAAATTCACAATTATGAAAAAAATAAATTTATTACTTATTGGTCTATTAATCTCAATAGGTGCTATAGGTCAAGACATAAAAATTGGCTATACAAATGTTGAATATATTCTAAGCTTTCTTCCTGAAACTAAACAGGTTCAGAGTGAAGTCCAAGCTTATGGTACACAATTACAGAATCAATTACAGTCAAAGATTACAGATTTTCAAAGTAAGGCAGATGCTTTTCAAAAAACTGCAGCAACAATGACTGATCTTATTAGGGCTGATAAACAAGAAGAACTTCAAAACTTACAAGCTTCAATTCAAAAGTTTCAAACTGAGGCGCAAACATCTATTGCTCAAAAAGAGCAAGATTTATTTAAACCTCTATTTGAAAAAATTAGTAATGCAATTAATGTCGTTTCTGAAAGAGAAAGTTATTCTCATGTTTTTAGTGCTGGGGTCCCAGGTGTGGATGTGCTTTTGTATGCCAGACCAACTGATGATATATCTAATCTTGTGTTAGCTGAATTAGGAATAGATCCTCCAGCAAACAACAATTAATATATTATTTTTTTAATCCTATTTCTTTTAGTCTTTGCTCTAGGAATTCTCCTGCGGTCATATCATCAAAAGACTTTGGGTTATCTTTGTCAATACAACTATCTAGACAAGTTAAGTCCATCTGAGGCTTAGGGTGCATAAAAAAAGGAATTGAATATCTAGATGTATTTAATTTTTCTTTTGAGGGATTAACAACCCTATGTATTGTAGACATTAGCTTTTTGTTAGTTAACCTCTCAAGCATATCACCAACATTTATGACAAGCTGATCAGGCTCAGAAATAATGGGTATCCATTTTTTGTCTTTAGTAAGAATTTCTAATCCATCTGCACTTGCTCCCATTAAAAGGGTAATAAGGTTTATATCTCCATGAGCTGCAGCTCGAACGGCCCCATCCTCAACATCATTTTCATTTAAAGGATAATAGTGGATTGATCTCATAATACTTTCTCCTCCCTTAACCTTCTCAGTAAAATATTTTCTTTCTAACCCTAAATATATAGCTATGGATTCTAATATTGTCAATCCTATATTTTCTAATGTTAAATATGCCTCATTACCTATTTTTTCAAAATCATTTACTTCTATTGGCCAGATGTTTTTTGGGTTTGATATAACTGGATTACCTATGTGAAAAAATTCTTTAAGGTCACCTTTCGAACTCCCTTTAGCGTGTTCTTGTCCTTTAATTACGTATCCTCTTTGACCATAAAGGTCAGGATAATAATATTTGATCTTTTTATTGTCATCTAAATCAAAAAAAGATTTTATTGTAGCATATAGGTTTTTAGTCATTTCCTCTGTAAGGCCATGATTTTTAATAATTGCAAATCCTGTTTGGTTAAATGAGGTTCCAAGACTATTAGAAAACTCTTCAACCAGATTATCCTCTCCGCTATTAAATTTAGAGATGTCAAGTGTTGGTACTGTTCTTAAAAAATTACTCATATCATTCTACATTAATTTCTATATATTCAGACATTAACTCACCATATGAAACATGAACTCCATCAGCAAATTGAAGAGAAATAATATACTTTCCGGGTTCAAGTTCTATACTAGTATCCGTTTGTCCCAAACCAAAATGGAGGGTGCTGTCGGTGGTGGGTATTACCCCGCCTTCTGGCCAAAATTTTTGATTGATTAAAATATGATGATGACCATAACCTTCTTTTACAACCCCTGCTGGTTCTATTTGCATCCCTTCAACTCCCATATCTATAAAAACTGGACTAGCTACAGAAGATCCATCTTTTGGCCATTTAAAAAAAACTTTCTTAGTGTTTTCAACAACCTCTAAAACCTCTTTACCAGAGCTAATATTCTTTTTTTTATCTGAACAGGAAAACATCAAAACACATGAAATAATTATTAAAACTCTCATCTTATTATCAATTAAAAATTTCTTTCAATACATCAGTTGATTTAAGCTTGATATTTATTTCAAGGTGGATACTGAAGTATTCTATAATTAAATTTATCACTTTATTTCTTAAAATGTTATTTGAGTTTATATTTCCTTGATAACTTTCATCAATACACTTTTGAACAAACTCATCTAATACTTTATCTGTATTATTTGAAACAATTAACTGGTCTAAAGATATTATATCTATTCCATAATATTTTGAGAGTTTTATTAAAAACTGGATATGAAAATTTGAAAATCTACTGTTTAATCTATCAAACTCAATTAATGAGTTTTGAATAAAATCAAATTTGTCTTCTTGATCACTTTCGTTATTTAAAATTTTAGATAAAAATTCAGATAAAAAAAAACACACTGATACCTTTTTCATATCATTATGTATTGAAGTATATATAACATCTAACTTAGCTTCTTTTATTCTTTGAACCCCAGAGTTTTTTTTATGGTAAACCACCATATCAAGAATATTAAGAGGTTGATATAATGCAATGTTTTTACTTTTTGAGTTTCTAATTCCATTTATTATATAAGATTGAAGGCCAAAGGAATCTGTAAATATTTTACAAATAATTGATGTGTCACCATATTTAATATAACTTAAAACCAAACCTTTAGTCTTACTTATCATAGCACTAAAAATTTTCCTACTAATTCACCTTGACTGCCATCTTCATTTAATATAAAGACTAAATATGTGCCTGAAATTATTTTTCTTCCATTTTTATTTTTCAAATCCCATGAAAAACCTCCCCCAGTTATATTAAACTGAATTATTTCTTCTCCAGAAAGAGATACTATTTTTAGATAATTTTCAGTTTGTAATCCTGAAAAAATCATTTTATTATCATCTTTAAGTTTTAAGGGATTTGGATAGAATATTAGATTATCTAAGGAACTCTCAGGAGCCTTTATATAAGTTCTTATTGATAAAAGTCCTCTTTCTGTTAAAACATAAATTTCGCCGTCTTTTCTCATCTTAATGTCATCAATTTTATTTGATAAAAGTGAAGAGTTTTCGGTAGTAAACTGATAAATAATCTCATTTTTATCATGGTTATATACAAATAAACCTTCATCGGTACCAACCCAAATATTATTAGCATAATCTAGCAATAAAGAAGATACATTGATACCCTGAAATATATTTTGCGCCCCATCATTAGGTAAAAAATAATCATCTATATCATACGTCTTATGTGATAAAAAGTACATTAACCCTTCGTCAGATGCAATCCAAACCAACCCGTTTTTATCTATAACAATATCATTTACCATATTAGAAATAAGAGTCCCGTTGGTCGAGGATAAGGTTCTTGATTCAGACGTTGAAATATTAAAAAACAGCACGCCACCTCCTTTTGATTTATCCAAAATCATAAATAGAGCTTCATCATCTACAAACTCAAACTGAATAGGAAAAATTTCATTTGAGTTGCCTAAACTATAGGTGTTCCAATTATAATTATTATCAAAAGATAATAAGGGGTTTTTAGAGCCATAATTTAAGATCCACATCCTATCTTCAAAAGCTTTTAGGTCTGAGACATGAATTGTATTATCTGGGAGCTCAGATAATAATGACCCTTCAAAGCTTTTGTTAATAATATAATTTTCAGACTTGTTTAATATCCCGTCAGTTTCTGATCCAAAAAATAAAAAATTATTAAAATATGCTAAAGAAGTAATATTAGAAAAGTCTTCAACCGTCTCATTCTCCCAACTATAGTCTGATGTATAAGAAATTTTATCTGTAAGGGAAAATGCGTAAATAAAATCATTTAGAGATGAGATTTTATTAACATCAAATGTTAATTTGTTTTTGGGAGAATAGAACTGATCTTTACTTAAGTTATATAAACTAAAATTATTGCCAACCAACCATACCTCATTATCCACAATTAAAACATCATTTATTTCTGAAACTTTTTCAGAAATATAAATCTCATTAATGTTATTATTATTATTTAAAACCACATAGTGAGGTTTCTCGTCGGATGAAAAAATAATATGAACCTCTGAGTTATAAGTTAAAACCTTTTGTATGTTGATGTCTTCTTGAGCATAAAGGTCTTCATTGTTTTTATTAAAAACAGACTGACTTGAAAAAAAATAAATTTCATCATCTTTGATAAAAGATCCCTTAAGTTCTGTTTCACTAAAATATTTAGTGTCCCATAAATTAAAATCCAAGAGATTAGATTCGATGTTAATAGAATATATATTTTTATCTGAAACTACATAAAGAGTATCATTAACTATTTTTGAATCTAAAATTTCTACAGGACTTCCGCCTACACCAATATTATAATATTTTTCCACAAATAGTTGGTTTTCTAAATCAATTTTAAAGAGACCTTCAGAAGAAGAGACATAGAGCATCTCTTCATTCACCATAAAAGAATTTATTTTAAAGTTACTAGTCACATCTTTTATATTTAAAAAGTAATTTTCATCATTTGAAATTATCTGAATTAAACCTGAGCTGTTTCCTGTTATTAGATACTTTGAGTTTGAAAAAGAAAGGTCAAACTCAGTACTTATAAAGTCTAGGGATAGGCGATCGATAACTATACTATTATTATAGAGATCCAAAAAGAAAAAACCACTTTTAGCAAAACAATAAATTTTATTATCATGTATAGAAGCTGATTTTATATCTTTTAAATTAGGGTGGTATCTCCAATCATTTCTCTCTATAAAGCTTTGTGCAGAAATCTTCGTATAAAAAAAAAGTATAAAAACAAAAACTCTCTTAATAATCATATTTCTTTTATTATTTTTATTTAGATAGATATTAAACAATTATTTTTAAATTATATAACGAAAAAAAATTAAAAAATTGGATTTAAATAGATCTTGTGAAAATCAGCTAAAAAAAATAGAAAAAACAATTTCATCAAATAAAGTTAAGGGTAAAGACTTAATAAAAATTACAGATTCAAAACAATTAAATCTATTTTTAATTAAAAACATTTATGACAAATGGAATAAGAATTTCAAAAAAAACAAAATGAATTACTTCGATTATGAAACAAAAGAAGTTGAAGAAGCTACCAAAAACATGATGAATGTGTTATCAAATAATATATGTATTGACTTTGATGAATTTAAGAAATTATTTTATATCTCCATGGCTGAAATAGTAGAATTAGCTTCAAAACCGAAGGGGTTTTTAAAAAAAGATTTTCTTAATTATAGTTGGTATGACTTAGAAAGAATTAAGATAAGGTCAAAATACTATGAATACTTTAAAGATCTTTTTAAGATTTTAATAGAAAAGATTGAAAGTAATAGAGAAATATCAATTAAATCTCATGAATTAAATAAGTATGTCGATGAAATTACTATCGAACAAAATCATGAGTTGGTTAAAGAAGTTAGTAAGCTTTTAAAATGTGATACAGAAGAGATTTCTAGCATAAAAGATAAAAGCGAATTCCCTTATTATTCTTTATTTTCCATAAACAAAAACGAGGTTGACAGCATTATAAAAGAGGCTAAATCAAAAGAAAATTTTGAGAATGCAGCAGTTTTAATTTTAGATAATTTAAATGAATATTACAAGAAAAATTTATTATCAAATGATGTAAAAAGTTTATTATTTGAAATTAAAAAAAATCATATTTCACCTAGCTAAGATAGAAGGTCTAACACTGTCAAGTTTTAGAAAAACAAATAACAAAAGACTAAAGGAAAGAAGAGAGGATCCTCCATAACTTATTAAAGATAATGGTATGCCAATAACGGGAAATAATCCTAATGTCATGGAAACATTAACGGTAAAATGAAACAAAAAAATCGAAAAAGTTGAGTAACCAAATACTCGAGCAAATTTATCTTTTTGATTCTCGGATAACATCAAAATTCTGTATAAAAATATAATATATAATATTAAAAAAATCATAGAGCCAAAATACCCAAATTCTTCACCTATTACAGAAAAAATAAAATCTGTGCTTTGTATTGGCACAAAGTTCAATCCAGTCTGAGTACCCTTTAAAAAACCTTTACCAAAAACCCCACCAGATCCAATGGCAATTTTTGACTGAGTTATATTCCAACCTGACCCTAAAGGATCTGAACTAGGGTTAATTAATGTTTCAACTCTTTGTTTTTGCTTTGGAGTTAATACATTATTCAACACAAAATCCTGCCCATTAACAATTAATAATGCTAAAGTTAAATATATAATTGAGTTAATGATTTTTTTAAAATCTTTTATAGATAGTCCCACCACAATAAGGAAAATAGTAACAATTAATATGTATAGAATATAAGTTTCAAGCAGTAACCCAATAACAAAAATAATAATGAAAGAAAAAGCTAATACTAGAAATTTTAAAGATAAACCTTCTCTAAGGAAGACTAAAAAAAAGGCAAAATAAACTAACGCAGTGCCAGCATCTCCTTGAATTAAAATAATTGAAGATGGAAGTAAAAAAATTAAAGACGTTAAAAATATATGTTTAAAATTTCTTAGGTCTATAGAGTAAGAGTCAAATGCTTTTGCTAAAAAAAGAGCTGTTGAAAACTTTGAAAACTCAGATGGTTGAAATTTAAAGCCAAAAAAATTAAACCAAGACGCATGATTATTAACTTCTTGGCCTACAAAAAGAACAAGAACTAATAGTCCTATTGAAGTAATATATAAAGGGACAGCTAAATTGAATATAAATCTATATTCTAAAATAGAAACAGCAAAAAATACAGCGAGACAAACAACCATCCAGATAAGCTGCTTAAATGATTCGTTCTGAAGGGTAAAAAAACTATAATCAGCTGAGTTTTGTGATGAATATATTGAAATAAAACTTATCGACAGAAGGCCAAAATATAGCCCTGTGATAATAAAATCATTTGACAGAAAATTATTGCTTATCTTCCTCATCTATAAATTCACCTTTGATTACATAGTCTTCTAACCACTTTCTTTTAATATCATTAAATATATATTTTTCAGCCACTAAGCTTGAAATAGAAGCCGCAGCTCTTCCTCCCCAACCAGAGTTTTCTATATATGCTGCTATAGCGATTTTAGGTTCTTCTTTTGGTGCAAAACCGATGAACCCAGAGTGGTCATAACCATGTGGGTTTTGAACAGTGCTGGTTTTTCCACAAATATCTAATCCTGGCATGTAAGCTCTACGGGCAGAACCAGATTTAACAACTTCCTCCATCGCATCAACAATATAATCAAAATGATCCCTCGATATGTTTAGTTTTTTTATTGGAGTTTTAACAGAAGGTTTTCCGTTAATTTCTAGTATCAAATTTGGATTGTAATAAAACCCTCTATTAGCCATTATTGCTGCAAAATTTGCCATTTGAAGTGGTGTTACTAACAGCTCACCTTGACCTATACTTAATGAATAGACATTTGAAAATTTCCAGCGGTTTGTGCCATAATAAGTATCATAATATTTTGAGTTTGGAATATAGCCTGAATTAACAGATGAAACATTAAAACTTAAATTTGATCCAAGACCAAACATTTTAACATATTTTGACCATTTATTTAACCCAATATTAGAATCAATAAAAGTATTATCGTTAATATTTTGATTTATTATTTTCCTAAAAAGTTTAAAAAAATAATTATTAGAAGATTTAACAATGGCTTTTTTTAAATCATAATTTCCTGCTGGAGCTAAGTCACCTATGCTTTTTAAGTCTATATATAACTGATCATCGTACCTTACTAAGCCCTCTTCCAAGCCAATTAAACCTTGAATCAATTTGAACATAGAGCCTGGTGGGTAAGTAGCCATAAGTGCACGATTATAGATTGGTTTAAGTGAATCTGTCTGGAGATTTAAATAGTTTTTTGAAAATTCTTTACCTGACAATAAATTAGGATCATAAGTTGGTGAGGAAGCGATAGCTAAAATTTCTCCTGATCTAGGCTCAATAGCGACAACACTTCCAACTTTACCATTTAATAATCTTTCGACATATAGCTGGAGTTCTGAATCTATAGTTAATTTTAATTTTTCACCATTAGAGACCAACACATCTTCTTTTCCATCATTAAAGCTACCTGCAGACACTCCGTTTACATCATAAAGTTTTAATTTATAACCTTTAACTCCTCTCAATAGCCTTTCGTAAGATTGCTCAACGCCAGAATACCCAACCAAATCCCCTGCTGAATAATAATTGGAAGAGTCTTTATTTAATTGATAAGAGTTGATTTCAGATACATATCCAAGAACATGTGGTAAGATAGGTTTAGGATAATATCTTGTTGGTTTTGGAGAGTGATAAATGCCTTTAAAATCATACAATTTACTTTGAACAGAAGCAAAAGTAGAATGGTCCATCCCTTTATAAAATATAGATGGTCTATATAAAGAATATCTTTTCGCTTTATTAAATTTTTCATATAACTCATTTTCTGAAATCGAAAAAGAATTAAGTAACTGAGAGGTGTCTGTTGTCCAAAACTGTTTTGGAATAATATAAAAATCATATGTTGGTTGATTCTCTACAATTACAGAATCATTTCTGTCAGTAATAATTCCTCTTGATGGATAAACAGATTCTAGATGAACGGTATTATTTTCTGCTAACTCATGGTATTTATCTTCATAGATTTGAAGATAAAAAAGGCGAGAAGATAAAATAAAAAAAATACTAAAAAGTAATAGCTTAAATACAAAAGTTTTATCTCCACTCATTTTTAAAATTAGATTTTAAAAATAAGTATTGAAAAATTAACATTAAAATATAATTGATAATTGAAGATAACATTACAAATAATATATTTTCTATAGATATAGGATATTGAGACTCGAAAAATGATAATAAAGAAAAAAACAAAAGTAAAATTGGAAAAGAGTAGTATAAAAATTGAAAGTTACCAATTTCCTGAACAGATAATAAATTAAGTTCTTCTGTTTTTTCTTCCCCAATTACCTTAAGAACCCATAAATTCCTAAAATACATTAAAATAAGACATGTAACAGAATAAGTGCCCAAGGAATTATTAAAAATATCTACAAATAAACCTAATGAAAATGCAATTAAAAGACTCTCTTTTGAGTCTTTCTGGTATTTATATAAAATTAAAAAAATAATAATTGGAGATAATATTATATAATCGAAAAACAAAATTTTATTAAGAACAAAAATTTGCATAAATAATAAAAAAACAAATAATAAAATATTACTCTTCATTAGTTTTTTTTTCTAATTCAACTTTCTCATCAATAAGCAAATAATTTACAATATATACAGTAGATAGATTATAAAAATTTTGAGTAGATAAAATATCAATATCATAAAAGTTAGAGTTAACTTCTTTTGTAATATTATTCACTTTACCAATGGAAATCCCTTTAGGAAATACTGAATCAAATGAAGAGGTTGTTACCTCATCTCCATTATTAATCTCTATGTGCTTAGGAACATAAAGCAATTTTAATATTTTTGGATCAACACCAGACCAGTTAACAGAAGATAATGTATTGGTTTTTTTTATAATTGAAGAAATATAGAAAGATGTGTTAAGCAAGGATATAATTGTAGAAAAATTTTCTGATACATATTTTACTTTTCCGACAATGCCAGTTGATGATATTACCCCCATTCCTACTTTAATTCCATCTTTTGATCCTTTGTTTATTGTTATATAATTTTTTGACTTTCTAATTGAATTGTTAATAACATCAGCCTTAATATATTTATAATTATTATTTAGAGTAGACGCAGTATCTTCTTGTTCAGAATAATATGAATCTATAATTTTCTCCTTTAAAATCTTATTTTCTTTTTCTAGCATGGTGTTTTTTTCTTCAAGCTTAAAGTAATTAGTAATTGATGACTGATAATAAAAAACACTACCGCTTATATAATTTGATGAGTTAAAATATTTTGTTTTCAAAATGAAATTTTCATTAATTAGAAAATAACTTGAAATAAAAAAAAGAATTAAGAATGTGATTGAGTAGTTATATAAACTTATAAATTTTATAAGATTACGCATTATAAGTTATGACATTAATACAGATCTGAAACCTTCAATGTTTTTTAAAGCTACCCCTGTTCCTCTAACAACGGCCCTAAGTGGTTCCTCAGCAATATGTATTGGTAACTTTGTTTTCAGGTTTAGTCTTTTATCTAAACCTCTAAGTAAAGCTCCTCCACCTGTTAAATAAATTCCGTTATCATAAATGTCGGCAGAAAGCTCAGGAGGAGAGCTCTCAAGTGCTTTAAGAACTGCTTCTTCTATTTTAGAAATTGATTTGTCCATTGCAAATGCTATTTCTGAATAGGTAATTTTAACAATTTTAGGTATCCCAGAAACTAAATCTCTTCCTCTGATATCTAAGTCTTCTGGAGCATCCTTAAGTTCGGTCATTGCGGAACCAACTTCAATTTTAATTTTTTCTGCTGACCTTTCACCAATTAGTAGATTATGCTGCCTCTTCATATAGTCCAATATGTCGTCAGTAAAACTATCTCCCGCAACACGAATTGACTGATCAGTAACAATTCCAGAGAGTGCAATAATTGCAATTTCTGTAGTACCACCTCCAATATCAACAATCATAGAACCCACAGGCCTTTCAATATTTATACCAATACCAATTGCAGCCGCTAAAGGTTCATGAATCATATAAACCTCTTTTGCTCCAGCGTGTTCCGCTGAATCTCTTACAGCTCTTTT
>Ga0208764_10002065_pt1 | contig 12734 bp, 13 predicted proteins | sample ETNtaG_18_FD_185762 | JGI IMG/M metagenome (GOLD analysis project Ga0208764, IMG submission 185762) | Marine microbial and viral communities from oxygen minimum zone, Eastern Pacific Ocean - ETNP201302SV91 (SPAdes) (version 2) | ecosystem: Environmental > Aquatic > Marine > Oceanic ... | reverse complement strand
TTGGAAAATGATTGTGTAATTATGCTTTTTTCATAATTGTAACTCAGAATACTTTTCCAATTAGTTTTTGCATATTGCGAATAAATTTCATCACTTAAAACATAGAGATTATTTTCTTTTGCTAAGCCTATGATGGCATCTTGTAATTTTTCTGGTAATATTTTTCCTGTTGGATTATTTGGATAATTAAGAACAATCATTTTTGTATTTGAATTAATTGTATTTTTTATTTCTTCAATTGAAGGTTCCCATTTTTTCTCTAAAGTTGTATTAATTGTTCTAATTTTAATTCCTGAATTTAATGCACAATCTTTGTATGCTGGCCATGCTGGCTCTATTACAATCATTTCGTCGCCTGGATTTAGTAATGTGGTGATTGCTGAAAAAATTGAAAATCTTGCACCTGGACTAACAATGATGTTTTCTTGTGTTATTTCTGCATTAAACTTTTGTGAAACATATTTTGCAAGTGCTTCTCTGAATTTTGGCATTCCTCGTGCTTGACCATATTTCATAAATCCTTCATCAAAAACTTCTGATAATGATTTTTTGACAATTTCTGGCGGAGTAAAATCTGGTTCTCCTACTTCCATATGAACAATTTTTTTCCCTTTTTGTTCTAATGATTTTGCTTTTAAAAATATTGAAAGATGTGTTTGTTTATTTTCTGTTTGAACTTTGATTGATTCATTTAATAAGAAATTCAAAAATTTTGCTGCTAATGTCTCATCTAATCCTATTTCTTGAGTGACTTTCATAATTTTTTTACGTAAACTCTCTTCACGTTCTTCATCTGCAATTCCTTTTCCAATACTTTTTTTGACTTCTCCAATTTGTTTTGCAATATCTGTTCGAGTTTTTAGTAAATTGATCATTTCTAATGTTACTGCATCCATTTCATTCCGAAGTTCATTGATGTCTGACATTTTTTTATAAACTTGGTTTGATTGCACCTGTGATAAGTGCATGATCTGCAATAGTTAGAGCTACTAATGAATCGACAACTGGTGCTGCTCTAGGAACCACACAAGGATCATGTCTGCCTTTTACTTGTAAAACTGCATTCTTCTTATTTTTGATATCTACTGTATTTTGTTTCTGAGCAATGGATGATGCTGGTTTAAATGCAATTCTCATTGTAATTGGCATTCCATTAGAAATTCCACCTAAAATTCCTCCTGAGTTGTTTGTTTTTGTTACAATTTTTCCTCTTTTCATTGTGTACAAATCGTTATTTTCTGAACCAAATAATTCTGAACCTCTAAATCCTGACCCAAATTCTATTCCTTTAACTGATGGAATTGAAAAAATTGCTTTGCTTAAATCTGATTCTAGTGAATTAAAAATTGGTTCTCCTAATCCAACTGGAACATTTGTTGTAATTGATTCAATAATTCCTCCTAGAGAATCTCCTTTTTTCTTTGCATTTAGAATTGACTCTCTCATTTTTTTAGCTGTTTTTTCTTCAGGACATCTTACTTCATTTTTATAAATTAATTTTGACATTTTTTCATTGAATTCTTTTTCCATCTTGACTTTTCCTATTTGTGATGTGAATGAATTAATTTTAATTCCTAATGTTACATTAAGTAATTTTCTTGCTATTGCTCCTCCCATCACATGTGTTGCCGTTAATCTTCCTGAAAATCTGCCGCCTCCTCTGTGATCATTAAATTGATTATATTTCATCATTGCAGGATAATCTGAATGACCTGGTCTTAATTTTGTTTTCAAGTTTTCATAATCTTTTGATTTTTGATCTGCATTCCAAATTAACATAGTAATTGGTGCGCCCGTTGTAAATCCTCTAAAAACTCCTGATACAATTTCTACTACATCTCCTTCTTTTCTTTGGGTTGAAATAATATTCTGACCTGGTTTTCTTAAATCAAGCATTTCTTGGATTTCTTTTTCATCTATTTCTAATCCTGCAGGACATCCGTCTAAAACTGCACCAATTGATCTTCCATGACTTTCACCAAAACTTGTCAAAACAAGACGCTGACCAATAGAACTTCCCGGCACACATTATCTAGTTAAGTGATGTTTATAATTCCTCGTGGTTTTTGCTGATTCCTATCTGCAAATCAATTTTATTTGGTAAAAATTATGATTATTGGCTTTTCTTAGTGATTTTTAGAGTGATTTTTTGATTTATGGTTATAATATCTCGATTTTTGCGCCTAATCTATTCATTTCTTCAATGAAATTTGGATATGATACTTCAACTGATTTTGAATCTGTTACTGTACAATTTCCAATATATGTTCCTGCAATGCAAAATGTCATAAATAATCTGTGATCATTCTCTGAATCTAATTTGGCTCCTGTAAGATTATCTGAAGATTTCAAAATCAATCCATCCTCTTTTTCTTCAACAATAATTCCTATTTTTGGTAATTCTCTTGCAAGAATAGAAATTCGATCTGTTTCTTTTAATCTTGCATGTTTAACATTTACAATTTCAATTGGTTCAGTTGACATTAGTGACAAAATTGCTAATGGTGGTAGAAGATCTGGTGAATTTCTTAAATCAAAAGTTCCTCCAGTTAATTTTTCAGGTGATTTGATTTTTATTTCATTTTCATTAATTGTTACTGAAACTCCTAATTGTTCTAAAAAGTCAATGAATGCTTCGTCTCCTTGAGGTAGATTTCCCATACTGCCTTTGATTGTTACATCTTCTCCATTGAGCACAGTAAAAGAAAGTAGTAATGCTAAACTTGAAAAATCAATTGGAACATTGAATGTTGTATTTTTATAAATTTGTGGTGATATGTTATATTTTTTGTATGGAATTAATGTTTGAACTGATACTCCAAATTTTCTCATTGTTGCAATTGTTGCATCCAAATATGGTTTTGATACTAAATCACCTTCAACTGTTAAATTAATTCCATTTTTTGTTAACGGTGCAGTAATTAGCAATGATGAAATAAATTGACTTGATAAATTACCTGGAATTGTAATGTCGCCTCCTGAAACACTTCCTTTAATTTTTACTGGAGGTTTTCCATCTGTTGAATTACATTTGGCACCAATGCTTGTTAATGCATCTAACAATGGCTGCATGGGTCTTTTTTGAATACTATCATCTCCTGTCAAAACTATTTCTTCTGAAAATAGACTTGCAATTCCAATAGCAATTCTGATAGTAGTTCCAGAATTTTCAGTATTTATTTCTGGTACTTTTGAGCCTATTTTGATAGGTTCTTTTACAATAACTGTTGAATCATTTACTTCTAAAGTTGCTCCAAATTTTTTACATGCTTCAATGGTTGCTTTAGTATCTGCTGAAAGCAGAATATTCTCTACTTTACTGTTTTTGCCTGCAAGTGATGCTAGGAAAATTCCTCTATGCGTATAACTTTTGTTTGAAGGGCAATCAATGATTCCATTGATTTTTGATTTCTCTACTTTACAGTTCATGTACTTCTGCCTTTTTGTTATTGATTTTTGAAACAATGATGTTTCCTTCTAAATTTGAAAATATTTTTTTAACATTAGAAATATTTTCTTTTTTTACAATTGCTGCAATAGCTGGACCATTTCCTGAAACTGATGCTCCAAGTGCTCCTTTATCAATTAAATCTACTATGATTTTAGGATCTGAATTTAGAATAGAGGATGTAGCTAATCCATTAATTGTCATTGCTTCCCAATATTTTTTCTCATTTGATAATTCCCATGCATTATTAAATATCGATGATAATATTTTTAATTTTTTCAGATTTCCTCTCTTTCTATTTTTTGGAATAAAAATAACTGCATTTAGATTTGATGGTATTTTTTCAAACTTTATTCGATTTCTCTTTCCATTATCTGTTACATTAAATCCTCCGTAATAACATGAACATGCATCATCATATGCTCCAGTAATACTGACTTTAGTTTCAATTGATGCATCAACTCCTGCTAACAGAATTTGCTTGTCTGTTAATTTTGGTTTGAATATTTTTGCACATGCTAATGCAACTACTGATGATATTGCACTAGAACTTTTTAATCCGTAACCTGTTGGAATTTCTGAAGTTAATGTAATTGTGATTTTATTTTTTTCTAAATCTTTTTTTGAAACAATTTTTTCAATTGTCTTATTGATTAATCGGGAACTCAGACTCTTGTTTTCAGATTGAATGATGATTCCTTTTCCTTCTGATGTCTCTACAATTGCTTCAACTTTTAGTGATATTCCTAATGTTGCCCCTTTTTTACTTGCTATGGCACTAACTATGGAAACTGCACCATGTACAGTAGCTTTTACTTTTGCCATCAAAACCCTCCTAACAATGCTTTTTTCATCGCATTATAAGGTGCTTTCATCCCATGCCAAATCTCAAATGCTCTAGTAGCCTGACCTAAAAGCATCTCGTATCCGTAAACAACATCTAATTTTTTCTCTTTAGCTTTTTTAATGAAATCAGTATTCATTGGTGAATATACTATATCATAAATCACCGTATTTTCATTTGTTTGTTCAAATGAAATTGGACTTGATTCGTTTTTTAATCCCACTGATGTTGAATTAATTATGGCATCATAATTTTGTAAATTTTTTACTTCTTCTATTTTTTTTACATTTGTTGATAATCCAATCCGTGTAGCAAATTCTGACAACTCCTCTGCATTTTTTGTTGTTCTGTTTGCAATGTCTACTTCTTTTGCTTTTTCTTTAGACATCCCTGCAATGATGGCTCTTGCTGCCCCTCCTGCTCCAATTAACAGAATTTTTTTATCTTGAATTGAAAAATTTCTTTTTTTTAATGGTTCCAAAAATCCTTCCATGTCTGTGTTATATCCTTTTAAAATTCCTTCATCATTTACAACAGTATTTACTGCACCAATAATGCTACATGATTCATCCATTTTGTCTAAATATTTCATCATTTCAATTTTGTGAGGAATGGTAACATTGAATCCAGTAATATTGATTTTTTTTAGTCCTTCAACTCCACTTTCTAATTCTCCTTTTGGAATTCTATATCCAATATATGATGAATCTAAATTTAGTTCTCTAAATGCTGCACTGTGTATGATTGGAGATAAAGAATGATTGATAGGATCTCCGATTACTGCAAAACTTTTTCCCATACGTTTTTTGAGAAATAGATTGATTTAAACTCTCAATTTCTTATTTGCTACTTTTTAGATTGATTATTTTGTTTACTTCATCTACGCTGAATTGTCCTGGTGCTACTGCTTTTCCTAATGAGACATATGTGTATGGACTGCCCAAATACAGGCACAAAATTCTAGAAATTTTGCCTGCATCCCCCATTGCAAATGAAATTAAATTATTTTTCCCCTTTTTATTATACAATTCTAGCATTCTGGTTGCATCGTCTATTGATTTTGCCGTACTGACGATTTTAACATTATTTGAAAATTTACTCATTTTTTTTATTTTACTTTTTAATTCTGTTGTCTTAGGAGTTTTTTTAAAATCATGCCAAGAAACTAATAATTTTGTTTTAGTACTGTTAAGATACTTTGATAATTCTTTATTTTTATTTAATGTGTTGAATTCCACATCTAATAAAAATGGATTATACTCTGCAATTAATTTCAATATTGCAATTCTTTCTTTTTCAGTACCTGGAAATTTACCGCCTTCATTTTTTGGTCTTAAAGTGCACACAATTTTTTTCAAATCTTTTTTAATAATCTCTAGCGTTTCAGGAATTTGTTTTGTTTTCAGAAAGTCTAATCTTACTTCAACGTAATCTGATTTTTTCAATGATTCTTTTAATTTATTTTTAATTTTATTTGGAGAATTCTCTGCAATTGAAATGCATGTTTTGTATTTCATTTTATTTTTCTAATATGTATTCATCTGAAACTTCCATTCCAAAATGTCTGCCCGTTGCAGGTTTTGCATGTGCCATCACGATGTCTCCTTTTTTGAGATGTGTTACTGAAACTAATTGGCCGTTAGGTTTAACGAATCTGATTGTTTCTGCATCTTGTGCAATAATTCCTCCAATTTCATTTCCTACTGATGCTTTGATCATTAACATTGGTCTTCTTTCTATCTTGGATCTTCCTACTGTAGCTCTTCTTGCTTTACCTTTGGAATTTAGAATTAATACTTCAGAACCTGTTTCTACTTCTGACAAATAATTTGTTGTACCGTCTGGAGATAATGTGTAACAATGGACTGCACCTGCGTTTACTCTAAATGGTCGTGGTGATGTAAATGATGATCCTACTGATTCATTATGTACAAGAAATAAGAAATTTGATCTACTTCCAATTAACATTCCTTCTCCTTTATGTAACATTGATGCAGTATCTACACAAACTCTTTCTCCGTCACCTACTTCTTTAATTTCAAGAATTTTTGCTGGTTTCATGTCGAAACTTCTAGTACCTAGGTATACCATTGCTTCTCTTACTTCATTAATGGATGATGTACTGAAAATTACTCCGTCTACTCCTACTTCCAAAATTGAAAACATTTTTCTTACTTCTTCAGGTGTTCTAGCAATTGCAAAAATCTTTGTATGTATTTTATGCAATTTTGCAATAATGTTTTCTAATGGAATAATCTTCCAGTCTTTTACTTCTATGATGACAAAATCTAATCCTTTTTTTGAAATTGATAAGACGTTGTCAATATCTGCATTTGATAATACTTCAAACTTAATTCCAACTTTTTTGCCTTTTGGTTTTGTTGAATTTTCTTTTTCTAATACAACATAGTTTGATGAATTTGATGTTGATATTGTTTTTAATTTTGTTTTTTTCTTACCTAATTTTTTTGGATCTAGAAAAACTGTTTTAATTCCTTCTTCTTCTAACTGTGGTAAAAATTTTGTAAGTTGTGCCTGATTTACTTTTGGTAAAATTATTAATTCTCTTGTTTTACTCAATTCTCTTCATTGCTTCCTTTGCAGTTCCTTTTTTGAAAATTATTTCTGACAATGCTTGAACCATTTTTTCTGGTTTTTTATGTGCAAAAATATTTCTTCCATATGTGACTCCTTTAGCTCCTGCAGTGATTGCATCTTCAGTCATCTGAAGTATGTCTAAATCTGTTTTAGCTTTTGGTCCTCCTGCAATAACTATTGGAACTGGTGTGCTTTTTACAATTTTTGAAAATGAATCTATATCTCCGGTATACAATGTTTTTACAATGTCTGCTCCACATTCTGCACCGATTCTTGCAACATGTCCTACAATTTCAGGATCATGTGGATTAGGAACATTTTCTCCTCTAGGATACATCATTGCTAAAAGTGGCATTCCCCATCTATGACATTGGTCTGCTGTTAATCCAAGTTGTTCTAACATTTCTGGTTCTTCTTTTCCTCCAATGTTGATGTGTAGTGAAACTCCATCTGCACCTAATGCTACAGCTTCCTTTACTGTACCTGTAAGCATTTTTCGATTTGGTGATAGTGATAATGCTGTACTACTTGAAAAATGAACTAAAGTTCCAATTTTTGGTGGTTTTGGTAATGATTTGAGAATTCCTTTGTTAATGATGACACTAGTTAATCCATGTCCTTCACATTTGTAAATTGTATCTGCTGGATTTTCAAGTCCTTCAATAGGTCCATTTGAAATACCATGATCCATAGGAATACATAACATTCTTCCTTTTCTCATAATTCTACTTAATCTAATTTCATTTGCTGATACCATGTGTTGTTTTGTTCTTTCAGCCCTACTTAAAAATAACGTGCATCTGTATGCTCAAAACTATTTTAAATTCCCTATGAATTTTACATCCATTTCTATCATTTATTCTATCAAGGAATAAATAGAAATTCTTAAGGATTAATGATAATTGAGTCAGACAACTGAACAGATACAAAAAAGTGATATCAAAGATATTTTAGAAAATTCTCTTAAAGGAAATAGACCTAAATCTGAAGATATTTTGAGATTGTTAGAATCTGACGATGTTCATTTAATGGGATTGGTCTCTGGTTATCTATCAAAGAAACAATTTGGTAATAAGGCATCTTTTGTAAATAATATAATTTTGAATTATACTAATGTCTGTATAACCGATTGTAAATTTTGTGCATTTTATAGATCTCCTGGTGCTGAAGATTCTTACACTTTATCTCTTGATGAGATTGAAACTCGTGTTAAAACATCATATGACATGTTTAAAATTCGTCAAGTTTTGATTCAAGGTGGACATAATCCAAGTTTGAAAATTGAATATTATGAAGACGCATTTAAAATGATTCGTGAAAAATTTCCAAATGTAGGTGTTCATGGATTATCTACATCTGAAATTGATATGATTGCAAAAGTCGAAAAATCATCTACCAAAGAAATTTTGTCCAGATTAAAAGAAGCAGGTTTGCAATCTATTCCTGGAGCTGGAGCTGAAATTTTAACTGATTCTGTTAAGGAAATTATTAGTCCAAAGAAAATTTCTAGTGATGCTTGGATTAGGATAATGGATGAAGCTCATTCTGTAGGAATTCCTGGTTCTGCTACAATGATGTATGGACATGTTGAAAACAATAATGATATCGTTGAACACTTTTCTAAAATTGTTAAACTACAAGAAAAGACTAATGGTTTCATGGCTTTCATTCCTTGGAATTTTGAACCAAATAACACTTTGATGCAAGATGAGGGAATTGTTGAATATGGAACAGGTGGAATTCAACTCTTGAAAATGATTGCAATTTCTCGTTTGGTGTTTGATGGATTAATTCCTCACATTCAATCCTCATGGCTAACAAATGGAATTGGAATGGCTCAACTCGCACTACAATATGGTGCTGATGATTTTGGTGGAACCTTGATTGGAGAGGAAGTTGTTTCATGTACTGGTGCACGATCAACTGAATTAACTGATAAAATAATTGTGGATGCAATTCATCAAATTGGTTATCAGGTAGAAGAGCGAGATAATTTCTATAATCCTATTCGTACATTATAGTCCATAATCAGACCATTTAGAATCTACTAACTTTTTTGTTTCATCATCAACTTTTACCTGTTGTTGAATCTCTCTCATGTATCCTTCTTCTTTTGTTTTTTGAGTTGCATCAATTCCCATTTTAGATCCTAGATTGACTAATGGTGATGCTGGATCTAAAGTATCTGTTGGTGTATTGTTGATTATTGTTGTATCTCTTGCTGCATCTGCTCTTGTGGTAATTGCCCAAATTACATCATTCATATCATGCACATTGATATCTTCGTCTACTACCACAAACATTTTGGTTAGTGTAAGTTGTCCTGTTCCCCATAACCCCATCATTACTTTTTTTGCTTGACCTGGATATCTTTTTTTGATTGAAATTACTGCAAAACCTTGGAACCATCCTGCAGCTGGCATGCTAAAGTCTACTACTTCTGGATGAAACATTTGAATCAATGGTAAGAATGAGCGTTCAATCACTTTTCCAATGTATGCATCTTCTAAAATTGGTTTGCCGACAACTGTTGTCAGATACACTGGATTCTTTCTTCTCATAATTCCTGTTAGGGTAAATGTTGGATATGGTTCAACTGGTGTGTAATATCCTGTATGATCTCCAAATGGACCTTCATCTCTAATATCTGCAGGGTCTACATATCCTTCTAAAACAATTTCTGCATTTGCTGGAACATCTAAATCGATTGTTTTACATTTCACTGTTTTGATTCCTTCCTTTCTTGTAATCCCTGCAAATAGATATTTGTCTAATCCTTCTGGCACTGGTGCAATTGATGAAAATACTGTTGCAGGTTCGCCTCCAAAAATTATTGCTGTTGGAATTTTTTCTCCTTTATCTTTTGAAATTTCTCCGTGATTTGCACCTCTCTTGTGTTTTTGCCAATGCATTGATGCATGTGTTTTATCTATTATCTGCATTCTGTAAACTCCTAGATTTCTAACTCCTGTTTCTGGATGTTTTGTTGCAATTAATCCTAATGTGATAAATCGTCCTGCATCATTTGGCCATGATTTGATAATTGGTAAATCATCAAATGATGCATCTGTTGATGTAACTTCTGTAACTAACCCGCTAGATTCTGGTTTTGGAAAAGAAGCTGTCATTTTTGAAAGTTCTGGAAGTTTTTTTATTTTATTTAGAAAACCTGATGGCATATCCATTTTTGTCATATCTGTAATTCTGTGACCAATTTCGGTAAAGTCTGTCATTTCAAGTCCTATCTCAAGTCTTTTCATTGAACCAAATGCATTTCCTAAAACTGGCATACTGTGACCCTTTACATTTTCAAAAAGAATTGCAGGTCCGTTAGAATACATCTCTCTTCTTAAAACTTCTGCAATTTCTAAATCTGGGTCAACTTCAGTTTCTACTCTTTTTAACTCTCCGTGTTTTTCAAGTTCATTGATAAATTCTTGAGTATCTTGTATTGGCACATTCAAACTCTTTTTAGATCAGGTATAAGCTTAACTGGATTTTTTTCACTTTGTCACTATCTACATTGGTGGCAATTCTGTTTTTTTATCATGACCGCCAGAACCAAATTTACAGTAAAAACATAATTCTGATTCCATGTATTTTAATTGCTCAATTTTGATTGCACCTAATTTTAATGCAATTTTTGTTAAAATTCTATACTTTAATGGCATTGCTGGAATTACTTCATCTAAGTATACTCTGTAATGATCTGGGCAAAATTTTAGCGTGACTTTTGCAGGTTCTTTTCCTTTCTCATTGACTTGCTTTGTAAAATTGATTTGTTCTCTAATGTACTCGTGTTTTGGGCATGGGCAATTTCTGCCTCCTGGATGTTTGTATGCAGGTGTATTTTTCCAATCAAAATCTGGAAATTCTTTCTCAAAATCGTCCATGACAGAGATCATCTGATTGAACATATAAAATTGATCATACTTTTACGACTAGATCAAACCAAATGTACATAAACCCCGAATTGTGCATGCAAATTAATGGCAGCTGCTAAAAAGCAAACAAAAAAAGATCTTGAAGACAAGATTGCCGAATTAGAAGCAAAATTAAATCAATTATCTGATCAGCTAACCGCCAAACCAGCAGAAACTAAACCTGCTGAGGCTAAACCAGCAGAAACTAAACCTGCTGAAACAAAACCAGCTGAAACAGCAAAGCCAAAACCTACACTTCCAAAAGGTTCTACACCAAAACCAAAAGAAGCTCCAAAACCAGCTGAAAAACCTGCAGAAACAGCAAAGCCTAAAGAAACACTTCCAAAAGGATTTGAGAAACCTGCAGAAACTGCAAAAGAAGCACCAAAACCAGCTGAGACAGCATCTGCTCCAGCAACTGTTCAAGATGCATTAGAAAATGCATACATGACAGCTCCAACATCTGACTTCCATCAGTACAGAGCAAAAGTTACTGGATATTCACCAGCACCTAACAGATACTTTGTTAGAGGCACAGCTCCTGTAGGAAAAGTTCCAACTAAAAACTGGAATGATCAAAAAGCAACAGTTACTGGTTATACAGCAGTATCCAACCAATACTATGCAACAAGAGCTAGATTGGCATATCATCCAGCAGATAAAACATTTGGAAGTTTCAGTGGTATCGCAATGACCGTTGATGGTCTAAGTGTTAAACCAAAAGAAGCACCAAAACCAGCTCCTGAATTAACTCCACAGGAAGCAGAAAAATTGGCAAAAGAATCCTATGCTGCAGAAATGAAAGCAAAAGGAAAAGGTTCGTTACCAAAAGGTTTCTAATTCACAACATCCATTATTTTCTATTTTTATTCTATCTTAACATTGGTTGTATTGTATATGCTCAAATTTATTATGTGATTATTTTATAATCATATAATGGAACAAAGGGAAATTGATGAAATTCTGGATTATCTAAATGAAAAATTTGATGCGAATATTCCAAGTTTTGTTAAATTATTAATTTCAAAAAAAATTCATAAACTTCAATCATTTGATCCTAATTCACTACCTGATTCTTTAAAAAATTGTACTGTTGAAGAATTAATTGTTATTTTAAAACAACAATTAGATTCTGGAAAATTAAAATTATAATTTTTTTATGTTAGAATTAATTTAATTTGAATTATTCTAAAAAAGTAATATGCTTGTTTTGTATGAACTAAATTGTACATGGCACCAAAAATCCCTTGTCCAAATTGTCAAGAAGATGAGTGGTTAGAAAATAATGAATTAAGTTATCTTCCTCAAGTCGTAAAACTTGAAGATGGAAAATATGTTGCAGATGCAGGAAATGGAATTCATGTGAGATTATGGCGTTGCAATAATTGCATGTATGTGATGCAATTTTGGGAACCTGATTAACCCTTCCTGAAAACAATTTAATAATTATTTCAATTAATTGATTAAAAAAATATGTTTTTTTGAATTTAATTAAATTATTTTTAAAATTCTAAACAAAATGTAAATAAACAATGAAATTATTAGGTATTTGAATGGCCGCAAAGCGCAAAACTAACACAAAAAAAGATCTTGAAGACAAGATTGCAGAATTAGAGGCAAAATTATCAAAATTATCTGAACAATTAGATCCTCCTTCTGCTACCACAACTGATGAAGCCCCAAAACCAGCTGAAACAAAACCAGCTGAAACAAAACCAGCTGAAACAGCAAAGCCAAAACCTACACTTCCAAAAGGTTCTACACCAAAACCAAAAGAAGCTCCAAAACCAGCTGAAAAACCAGCTGAAACAGCAAAGCCAAAACCTACACTTCCAAAAGGTTCTACACCTCCACCTCAAGAAGCACCAAAACCAGCTGAAACAACATCACAACCACCAGCAACTGTTCAAGATGCATTAGA
>Ga0208764_10002062_pt1 | contig 12743 bp, 17 predicted proteins | sample ETNtaG_18_FD_185762 | JGI IMG/M metagenome (GOLD analysis project Ga0208764, IMG submission 185762) | Marine microbial and viral communities from oxygen minimum zone, Eastern Pacific Ocean - ETNP201302SV91 (SPAdes) (version 2) | ecosystem: Environmental > Aquatic > Marine > Oceanic ... | reverse complement strand
GGGTCCATGTCATTGATTCTCTCCCCGGTTGGGAGGAGTTTGAGTAACCCTTGTGATCCGGCGAAGATGTCGTCGACTCCATCCCGGTTGAAGTCGTCAACTACTAGCCGGTAGGACATGTTGCGTTCTGGTGGCTCTCCCGAGGCGTAGATCGTTGGGTCAACGATGAGTCGACCTGTTCCGTCGTTGAGGTAGACCCTCACTGTGCTTCGTTCTTTGTGAGTGAGCGTGTGGGGAAAGATGACCCATCCGACGACTAGGTCTTGGTGGCCGTCTCCGTTGAAGTCTCCGACCATCATGTTGTGTGCGTCGGCGGTAAACGACCCATCCAGATCGTTGCAGTCGTTAACAGTTGGGTAGCAATAGGTTTCGCTGTAGCGCTCGTTAACGAAAACTGTTTCAAAACCAAAATTGAAAACCGCGTAATCCTCGGTGCTCGTGCCTTCTAGGTCCGCGGGGTTGAGGTGTCTGGTACGCGCGACGTCATGCGCGTAATCCTCGGTGCTCGTGCCTTCTAGGTCCGCGGGGTTGAGGTGTCTGGTACGCGCGACGTCATGCTCATATAGGGCCACCTCGATTTGCAAGCCAACCCTTTTTGAGCGTCCATCTGCGGTGGTGACATCAACCGAGTAGTCGATCGTTTCGTTTTGTTGAATGATGGGGCTAACAAGGGTGAGTGATTGTTCTGTTGCGGACAGCACAACAAATCGGTCGGAAACGACTCTGGTGTCAACTATCTCTTCTTCTGAGACAACTGATACTTCGAACTGTGAGTAGCTAGTGACGAGTGTGGGTGCTGTAACTGTTAGCTCAAAATCGTTGACAGTCTCGTCCGACTCGGCAGTTGTTGTGGTGTCAGCGGATTTCACTGACGTTTCGGTCACCGAGCTTTCAGAACCTGCAGTAGTGGTCGGCTTTGTAGTGCTGCTGTTAAGGCGTTCGGTAGTACTGGAATCAACTGAGCTTGAGCAAGCACAAACCAAAAACAAAAACCCTAAACAACTTCGCCGCAACCTCATTCGCTCATTATTGCCTGCATCACCATTTCCTCTCGTTGATTGTCGATGATTTTAAGAAAAGACTCATGACCTAGGACCCATTCGCTCATTATTGCCTGCATCACCATTTCCTCTCGTTGATTGTCGATGATTTTAAGAAAAGACTCATGACCTAGGACCCATTACCATTGGAGCAGCACGGAAAAAGAGGACCGATGAACGTTTCCGATAATCCTGGAGATCTACTCGCACAGTCCGCGACCTTTGGGGCGATGACCGAAGGAACCGCTTTGGATTGGAAGATTATCGCTGCACACAACCAACATTTGGCTAATGACGTCGCTAGTCGAGTGTTGGACCACCTCAAGTTGTTGGAAGGCGATCACGGAGGGTTCTCGGTAGACCGAATGGAACATTCGTTGCAAACGGCTACGCGCGCCTATAGGGCTAACAAATCAGACGAATACGTCGTATGTGCTCTTCTTCACGACATAGGTGACACTCTCGGCTCCTACAACCATCAAGACATAGCCGCAGCAATTCTGAAGCCCTTACAACCATCAAGACGTAGCCGCAGCAATTCTGAAGCCCTTCGTCTCTGAAGACCATCTTTGGATGGTAGAGAAGCACGCGGTTTTTCAGGGCTACAACTTTTTTCATCATCTTGGGCTTGACCGCAATATGCGGGACCAATTTGAAGATCACCCTGCCTACGACCTCACAGTCGAATTCTGTCAAGAGTTCGACCAAACCGCCTTTGATCCAAGCTACGACTCGATGGCTCTACAGGAATTTGTACCTGCGGTAGAAGAATTGTTCGCTGAACCCAAGAGTTCTATTTACATCACTGATGAGGGTCAAATGGCCGGAACCAATTCGGGATCTTCGTGAAATTCTTATTCATTCGGTAATGAGTCTGCGTGATGGGCGGGCACTTGCCTATGCCATTCAGTGAGTTGCTGATAGCGATGCCCTAACCGCAACACAACATGGTCTTGGAATGGTCGCCCAATGATTTGTAAACCGCAAGGTAATCCGTCTTGATCAAATCCCATGGGCACCGATAACGCCGGGAACCCAGTGGAATTCCATGCTGGTGTGTGCATTGCTGCCAATGAAGTGGCTCTTCTGTCAGCCCCTGTAAACGGAGTCGCCGCATACCCGGTAGTGGGGCTGAGAAGTATTTCAACACCAAGTTCTTGCATCTGAGCTAACACCGCTTTACGCGCAACTTCGCGGACACGTTCAACCTGCACCAAATCTCCAGCGGAGAACAGTGCCCCTCGAGCGATAGTTAGTCTTGTGGGACGCCCAATCACTCCACCGATCTTTCAACTGATCACGATGCCAAGAAAACGCTTCAGCCTGCAGAGCCATAAATGCACCGTCATGGAGAGCTTCGTAGTGAGGAACTTCGAACGGAACAAGCTCGATCTCTGCAGAACCTAACTCAGCGACCGCATCATCGAACACAGCCATCATTGGTTCAGAGCTAGCTTCCAACAACGCATCGTTTGTGATTACTCCAACTTTTCCGAACTCGGTATCTTCGGCCAAGCTGTTGACATAGTCGCGAGGCGGCCTACGGACAGTCGTTCGGTCGCTTGCGTCGTAACCGGCCATAACTGTGAGCATCGCGGCGCAATCCCATACAGAGTTCGCCATCGGGCCGATGTGGTCATAACTAAGTCCCAGAGGAATGCAGCCACTCTTTGGAACCAACCCAAAAGTTTGTTTGAATCCTGTAATTCCACAGTAAGCGGACGGCAAACGAACGCTTCCTCCGGTGTCTGTTCCGAGCCCACCAGCAAACTGCCCTGAGGCGATACCGTTTGCGGTGCCAGAACTTGAGCCCCCTGTCCAACGTTCGACATTCCACGGGTTTTTGGGCACTGGGAACGGTTTATCGAAATCTGGGAAACCAATGGCATATTCCATCGTCGTTGTCTTTCCCATCACTACTGCTCCAGCTTCACGGAGACGTCTAAGAAGCGGGCCGTCACCTTGGTCTCCCCACGATGGGTCCTGCACCAAAGATTGAGCTGAGGTCGGTCCCTCATCACTCGAAATAATGTCCTTTATCCCAAGAGGAATCCCATGCAGAGGCCCGCGGTCTAAACCCGAATAATGTCCTTTATCCCAAGGGGAATCCCATGCAGAGGCCCGCGGTCTAAACCCGACTGGAGTTCACTATCGGCTTGATCAGCGGCTTCGAGAGCGGTCTCGTCGAAGCGGCTCAGATAGGTCCCCAAAATCGGATCCAGATGATCTGATGCTCTAAAAGCCCGTTCAACAATTTCGCGGCTAGTGGTGCTGCCATTACGCAATTCAGTTCCAAGTTGTCTGATCGAATTATTTTCCACCATCAGGAATCCATGTCCGCTCGAAAAACAGCTGCGGTTACTTCATCACCCGTATCTATCTCGTACATACGGTCAACTTTTTGACGGAACTGAGGAAATATTCGCCCAAGCGAAGCAAGGTCCGCTCCCGTTAGCTCGATTCCGACAAGGGCAAGCAGTGCCTGAACCTCATTTACCGACTCAGAACTAGAATCATCTTGTGTCTCGGCCATAACCCCACCTTAAAGCTCTTTCAGCACCGCCTGCCGAGGCTCAACTTCTTGCCTAAGTCAGAGAACCTGCTTGCCGTTCATTTCGCCCAACGGTTCAGCGAGAAGCTCTAATCGCTCACCGTCGGGCCCACTGAAGTAAATCGAATTTCCATGCTCAAAGGTGACTTCAACGTCGGCTGCCTCAAGCTTCGACCTCAGGTAAGTCTGCTTTTCTGGTGTGACCGAAATTGCGAGATGATGCATGGAGCCCAACAATTCAGCGTAAGGACCAAGATTTAGTCCAGGGAAATCAAAAAACGCCAAAGCATTGCCATTACCAACATCAAAAAAGAAGTGTGTTGAGCCCCGGTAGTCGCGATTCTCGAAAAGTTCAGTCAGCGGGAACTCAAGAATTCCCTGATAAAACGCGATCGTTCGTTCAACGTCGGAACTCAAGAGAGCAAGGTGGTGCACTCCCTGCGCAGAAGAAACAGCCCTTTCGTCTCGTTCCCGCAGATACTCCAGGCGCAGTTGCGTCCATTCGCGGGTTCGATCTATGTCTTCACCATGTTTTGAGTCACTCACAAAAACCTTCTTTGACCTACCGAACGTACCAACTAGTTCGACTGGGAAGACACGTAACGTTACTTTCGCCGTTGGTCACCGATCCCACAGGCCTATGGTGTCCACATGACCATCATCCATTCCTCTCCTTCTGCATCCGCTGCACTCGAAAAGTTCAATATTAAAAACTCGACTGCTATCCAAGTCGGTGACTTGTATTTCTTCAGCGGTATGACCGCTATCAATCTTGAGACATTTGAAGTAACTGGCGGCGATTTGGCTACTCAAGCCAGAGTCGCATTAGAAAACTTCGGCGCCATGCTTGAGGACATGGGTCTTTCTCTGGACCATGTGGTCAGGGTCAACGCACAACTGACGGACGTTTCAGAATTCGCTATCTGGAATGAGGTGTTCCTTGATGTGTTCGAGGCGCCGTACCCATGTCGAACGACCGTCGGCGCCCCTTTAGTGGTTGGTGACATTGAGGTCGAAATTATCGCCGCCTCGACACCTAGACGGTAAATACGGGTCTCAGGCTGCGGGCACCCGCACTTGCCGAACGTGAACCGTTGACCACCAGTTGACGAATGCAGCCAAAGCTGCTGAGCTTCGGATCCACGTGCTGACCACCACTTATTAAGGAATTTAAATATGTCTCAAACTATTCACGTTGTATTCCCCTGCCAAGAAGGTAAGGGACCTGAATTGATCGAAATCCTCCGCGAAGCTCTCGCCGATACTCGTGCTTTTGAAGGTTGCGAATCGGTCGAGGTTTATAGCGACGACAGGAACCCAGACACTGTGGTTCTTTGGGAGAAGTTTGCGGTCAAAGAAAATCATCAGGCCTACCTCCAATGGCGGATGGACACTGGTCTTCCCGAACTACTTGCCCCTGTATTGGCAGGCAATCTAGAGGTCACCTATCTAGATAGCCACGACGCCTAGTAACTTCGCTGCTCACCTAAACAACATTGTTAGCTTTCCAGATTCAGCCGAACACTTAACTTCTTGACGTGGTTATGATCAAACCATGACTGATTTCGGCATAAACATGTTCCCGACCGACAAAGCAATCAATCCTATGACCTTGGCCAAAGAGGCCGAAGATAGGGGCTTCGAGTCGATCTGGTTTCCAGAGCACAGCCACATTCCAACCAGCCGGGAAACACCTTGGGGCCTGAACCCCCAAGCGCCGCCGCTTCCCGAGGAGTATTGGCGTACACACGACCAATTTGTTGCATTAGGTATGGCTGGTGCTGTGACGAGCACGATCAAACTCGGTACTGGCATAACTCTTGTCCCACAGCGAGACCCGATCTGGTTAGCGAAAAGCGTGGCAACAGTTGACGCATTAACTGACGGTCGTTTTCTTTTCGGTATCGGCTACGGCTGGAACAAAGAAGAGCTTCATCATCATGGCGTCAAATTCACAGAACGCAGAGCCGTGATGCGTGAACGAATTTTGGCTATGAAGGAACTATGGGCAAACGACGAAGCAGAATTTCATGGAGATCACGTGGAATTTAGTTCTAGCTGGCAATGGCCTAAGCCGACCCAAAAACCGCATCCTCCAATCATTTTGGGTGGCGCGGCTGGTCCGAAAACCATGAAAGACATAGTTGAGTACTGTGACGGTTTCATGCCTATCAGTGGAAGATATGACTTCGCTGAGCAAATAACCGAGCTGAAGCAAATGGCAGCAGATGCTGGTCGAGACCCTGAATCATTTGACTTCGGACAGTTCGGAACACCCCCCAAAGCAGAGATCGTTGACAGTCTGATCGAAGCCGGGTGTAACCGCATCGTGTTTACACTCCCACCAGCTGACGCTGACACAGTGATCCCCAAGCTTGATCAGCTCTCTGAATTCAAGGATCAGTACAACTAGATCAACTCGATGTTCAGTTGAACGAAATCCTTAGTTAGCAGCCGGGATGTAGCCGTCGCGCATGAACTTCTGAAGATAATCACCGTATCGGTAAGGCTTCACTGCTGCGGGTCGATCTTCGTTTATGCAACCGGGTAGGGGTTCAATAATGGTGTCAGGTCGAGGGTCGAAAAAGAATGGAATCGCGTACCGGTTCCCGGCGCCTTTATTTAAGGCCCGATGTTTCGTGGAACGAAATCGATTGTTACTCCAAGCCCTTAATGTGTCGCCCGCATTAACGACAAAAGACTCCGGTTCTTGATTAACAGCAAACCACCCATCATCGGATTCGATAGAGAGACCACTTACTTCGTTCGTAGGTAACAAGGTCATAAAACCGGCATCGCTATGTGGATCAATCCCCCACTGGTCAGATTCAGCAGCAATGGGCGGGTAGTGACTCATTCGGAGCGTCGCTAGAGCAGGGTCAAAGAACTTCTCAAAGAACCTTGGCGCCATATCTGCTGCGACTGCATAAAGCGGCAACAGTTGATGACATAGTCGCTCCAAAGTCCGGTAATAGTTTTCGGCCGCATTTCTGAAACCAGGCAATGCCTCTTCAATAGGAAACTGATTGCGCCTCGAACCGGGTCGTCCCATGAAAAACGCTGCGTTAAGGGCGAAGGGTCGGTCACCTCGTTGTGCGCCGCCGAGTCCCACATAGCCCATAAGAGTCGAGGTCATCTCATGCCCGAACTTCGCTTCGTCGACAAGCTCATGGTACGAGGCTGTCCAGTCATACATCTCTCGAATTGTTTGCCACTCGATGCCGTGACCAACTATCGATAAAAAGCCGACGTTTTCTAGCGCTTCGCGTAATTCCTCGGCGGTTGCTTCGAGTGCCCCAGACGAGCCCGCAAGAACCGATGCAACATCAATGACCGGTAGTCGAGTCGAAGCTTGTTCTGAAGACATATCGCTAGATAAGTCTCGCGCATAGACCAAGAATCAGCGAACTGTTGTATTGAGCGACCTCACGTTGGCTTAGATAAGCCTCATATCTGTTTGTGTGTCATTCGAAATCCTTGAAAATTGATTCAGCAGGTGTTGGTTCTGCCTGCTCAAGTCAGTTTCCACAGATAGCCGCAAACGACAACGTGGATTAGAGGTCTAGGGTTCCCTCATGAAACAACAATGGGTCTGTGGGAAGTGTGACGGTCAAGAAGCTGAAACCGGAACTATCCGTACTACGGGAGATGGGGCCTCGCGGTACTTAAACATGCAAAACCAAAAGTTCGATTACGTCAGTTGCACCCAGTGTGGGTACACCGACTTCTTCCGTTCCGCGGGCGGTGGCGGTTGGCGAAACGTTCTTGACGTGCTGACGAATTAACCAATTCTCTACTAGTGGCGGTGACCCGATCTCTTCTTAGGTGTCCTGTTACGCACTACTTCAAGACAGCTATCCACGACTCGGAACGCTGTGGCTGACCGCATTTGGTGTTGACCCGCAGATGCTCGGGATATGACGAGGTCGAATTCCAGTCCCTCGAATACGGGTATGAGTGACACCGAGCGTTGACGTCGCTTGGGGCCGTCGATGTATCGGATGTCGTCTAAAAGAACGTCGGGGTGTTCCCAGCACCAATGCTCGTCGAAGGCTACGAATCCGCAGTCATGAGACGTTGTGCTTCTGTCGTTGACCGCACCTGGACAGATAAGTATCCCTTCTACGATCCAGGGGTCGTGTGGGAGACCGTTTGGTTTGAAGCCGTCTTTGAAGCCTTGCTCAAGGAGGGCGTCTGGTTCAGATCCTTCTAAGGCTCTCTTTTGTTGTTCGCCAATGATGAGATGCATCATCGCAGCTAGGTCTTTGTCAGACTTTGAGGAGAAGAACTCATCTGAGAGGAACTCATCGTCAGGCATTGTGATCGATTCTGGCACCTTGACCATCTTGGTTGAGGGATCTGACAGCAGCTGGTGATGAGGAACTGCGAAAAGTGTGTCAGTAGACGCCTAATACAAATACGAGAGGTTTGACTCCTCACACTTTGCGTGGCCTCTTCATCTAATGAAAGCTAGACATAATCTCTAACCATCTATTTCTCCGGAGAAGGAAACATCGTGAATAACGACGGCCCTTACTATGACGATTTCGAAGCAGGCATGACAATCCCGCCGCTGCCTGCACTCACTGTCACCGAAGCTGACAACGTGGCTTACAGAATGATCACTGGTGATCAACACTTTGCGTCAGCAGATAGCGGTGCTTACCAACGAGTTAGCGGTTCCAGTCGCGCACTTGTGAATCCTGGATTAGTTATGCAATTCGCCATCGGACAGACGACGAATGCAACGAGAAAGGCCATAGCCAACCTCTATTACCGGTCAGTTCGAATCCTGAAACCTGTTGAAGTGGGGGAAACGATTACGACCACGACGACTGTTCTCGGGTTGTCAGACGCCAAACCGAAGGACGGTCAACATCGAGGGAAAGTTTGGTTAGGAATAGAAACCTCAACAGACAGTGGTCCCGTAGTTCAATATGAAAGATGTGCTTTGGTGGCAAGCAGGTCAGGTTCGCCAGGCCATTCATCGGAGATTCCCGGTCCGTCAGACCCTGCTCCTCTTGACGATCTCGCGACGCTTGTTCCAAATTGGGATCTGGGTGGCTTAGCAGCCACTACCTGGGAGGTGGGAGAGTCAAGGGCTGACGCTATGAAGGACCACATCGACCTTGCTCCCTCTCTAGCTCGAATGACGTTTAATCAGGCGTTCGTTCATAGGGACGCTTCAGCAAGCATCTACGGGAAACGTCTCGTTTATGGAGGCCATGTTCAAGGGTTGGCTCAAGCTTCGTTGAGTCGCCTACTCCCTGGCATCGCCACGATTGTTGCGTGGGATGGCTGTGACCACGTGGGTCCCGCATTCGAGGGTGACTTGCTGGAATTCAGACACGAGCTGAAAGAAATTCTTCCACTCAAGGAAGGCCGACTTATGCGATTCGAAATCCGTGGTGCCGCAGTGAACGAGCAAGGATCTGTGGGTAGTGACATTCTGGTGTGGACACCAATTGTGTTCGCTCCTTAGGGAAATCTCGAAAATAGAAGTTTTTGACCAGAATCCGGTCATGGATCTCTCGACGGGAGTGTGGGACAGCGATTAGAGGCTAACTATGACACCAGTACTGCAAGGATTGCGCATCGTTGAAGGCTCAGCGTTTGTGGCGGCTCCTCTCGGGGGAATGACTCTCGCTCAACTTGGAGCAGATGTCATTCGTTTTGATGCCATCGGTGGTGGCCTCGACTATCAAAGGTGGCCTGTAACCGAAGAAGGTGTGAGCCTTTTTTGGGCGGGACTAAACAAAGGGAAGCGATCTGTGGCGGCTCCTCTCGGGGGAATGACTCTCGCTCAACTTGGAGCAGATGTCATTCGTTTTGATGCCATCGGTGGTGGCCTCGACTATCAAAGGTGGCCTGTAACGGAAGAAGGTGTGAGCCTTTTTTGGGCGGGACTAAACAAAGGGAAGCGATCTATCCAAGTGGATCTACGAAGCGACGCTGGAAGAGATTTAGTTACCCAGTTGATAACTGAACCAGGTGAAGACAACGGAATATTTCTATCCAACTTTCCTGAATCCAGTTGGCTTTCTTACGACCGGTTACGTGCCGAAAGGGAAGATCTTATCTACATGAACATCATCGGAAATCCCGATGAATCAACGGCTGTGGACTACACCGTAAACCCGTCTTCTGGGTTCGCTATGGCTACGGGACCGACGGGTTCAACGATGCCTACCAATCACGTATTACCGGCATGGGATACAGCAACTGGGTTAGCCTACCAATCACGTATTACCGGCATGGGATACAGCAACTGGGTTAACCGCTGCGGTTGGGTTGTTGGCAGCGGAGAGATACCGGCAGAGAACTGGAATTGGTCAGCTTTCTAAAATTTCGCTAACAGACGTAGCGTTCGCGATGGTCGCCAACCTTGGTTACATGGCGCAAGCACAATTGACGAAAGAGGACAGGGTTCCGGTCGGGAATGATCTTTACGGAGCATTTGGCAGGGATTTTGCTACCAAAGACGACAGACGGATAATGGTTGTGGCGATCAGTAAACGTCAGTGGCAAAGCCTCGCCGAAGCAACAAATATTGTTGGCCATTTATCTTCTATAGAGGAGGCTCTCGGCGTTGACCTGAGCAAAGAAGGGGACCGATGGGACGCTCGGGATGCCATCGCTTCGTTTATGGCACCGTTTATAGAAGCACACGATCTGGATGAAATAGCTGAAATTTTTGATGCTAAAGGCGTCTGTTGGGGTCCTTATCAAACCTTTGTTCAACTAGTGAACGAGGACCGACGAGCTACGGCTGAGAATCCGATGTTTCGCCGTATCGATCAGCCGGGTGTCGGGCGTGTACTCGCCCCGGGATCACCTTTATCGTTTTCTGAAATTGACCGTGGAGACCCAACCGTTGCGCCTCGCCTCGGCGAACACACCGACGAGATACTCCTTGAGGTGTTAGGAAAGACGTCTGTTGAAGTTGGGAAACTTCACGACGACGGCGTAGTGGCTAGCGCTAATACCTAGTTCCCTCTAGGACGTACGACCACAGAAGCCCAGTAGGCGGTCCAAAGCAGAGGCATCATCTGGGACTTCTAGCTCGGTGCCAAAGCCTCCACCAGCCCGCACATCGTCGGTAATGAAGCCCCTAAAGAACGAATCGACGGCCTCGACAAGATCAACTGAAGGGTCGAACTCCTGTCCGGTTGACCTCGCTAAGTCCCAGCAGTGGACGAAGTTATCCGCGGAGATCAGTTGCATCGCCACACCAGCCGGCATGTCGCCGAAGATCAGACTGACTACGTCGTCAATGTCCCCAACACCGTCTACCGCCGAGTTCATTTGGGCGGAGGCATCTAGGTAAGTGGCCCGATGATCGTCCCCGAGGACGTCGCCCATCCGCGCAGGCATACTGCCGATCAGCTCCTCCCCGCGCGCCTTGTCACCACTCAGGCCAGCGGCGAACAGAAATCTTCCGAGCGTGAAGTGCCCGATTAAGTCCCGGACATCGAAATCGCTGCACGGTGTATCGTCGCTCAACTGACCGGCATCGGTGCCGTCCACCAAAGCTGAAAGCAGGTCAGAGACCTGCGAGAACTGTTCTTTCGGATCCATTGTGTTTCCCCTTATACCTTCGCTCCCCACCGGGAACTTCCCGCTGTCGTACTGAGAACGTAGGCGGCCAAATGTACTACCCCGGGAAGTGGAGGTGCCAGCGGTCTGGGCGATCCAGGACCGAATAAGGAACCTGGTGGACGTTCAGCGAAAAGTACTGGCGTTTGCTGAACGCTCGGCAACACCTTCCACCAAGCCTCGGTTACGGAGAATGGGAAGAACCCCTTCTCCGAACCAGTAGGCCTCTTCCAGATGTGGGTATCCCGACAGGACAAATTCGTCGAATCCAAGTTCGTGGTACTCACAGATCCGGTCAGCAACTTCTTCATATGACCCCACTAGAGCGGTGCCAGCACCGCCTCTGACGAGACCTATTCCCGCCCAGACATTGGGATGAACTTCCAAATTCCCCATGTCTCCCGAGTGGAGCTCGGCCATGCGTCGCTGACCCTCTGACATAGTCGTCGAAAAATCTGCTTGTGCTTCCTCGATCGCTTCAGGGGCCATATGAGCCAGCATTTCGTCGGCCACCGCCCATGCCGCCGACGACGTCGGTCGGGCTATCACGTGAAAACGAATGCCGTAAGTTAACGTCCGTCCTTTCGCGGCGCTCAACTCACGCATCCGTTCGATTCTTTCGGCAACCATGGATGGCGGCTCACCCCAGGCCAGGTAAACGTCAACGTGTTCCGCGGCGACTTGTTCCGCGGCGGGAGAAGCACCACCAAAATAGATGAGCGGGCGTGGCTCAGGAACTTCACGGGTCGTCGCTTCAGCAACTCGGTAATGTTTGCCGTCGAAGTCGTACGGGTCGCCGCTCAAGGCGTTGCTCATGATGTCAAGAAACTCGCCTGTGCGTTCGTAACGGGCGTCTTTGTCTAACCAGTCGCCGAAACGATTCAATTCCCGGGGTTCAGCGCCCGTGACGATGTTGATCAAAAGCCGCCCACCAGACATCCGTTGATAGGTGGAGGCCATCTGTGCAGCCAAGGTAGGCGACAAAAATCCCGGTCTAAAGGCCACCAAGAACTTGATTCGCTTGGTCAAAGGGATGAGCGACGCTGTTGCCAGCCAAGCGTCTTCACAAGCCGTCCCGCATGGTGTCAGCATGGCGTCATAACCCAAATCGTCGCAGGCTTGAGCAATTTGCGCGAGGTACTCATTTGTTGGTGGGCGCCAGTGGGCGTTCGGACCTTCGGGAACAACGTCCCGGCTGTCGCCACCGGTGGGTAAGAACCAATGAATTTTCATACTTTCACCTCACCTGCTACTGACGGCGACCACTCCTCCGCCGATCAGAACTACCTGAACACCCAACGTCGATTGCCGCGACAACCCCAATACGCTCCTTGGTTTTGGTGTGGCCTGCAAAGACAATATGCATTTCCAGTGACCCACGTCGGACGAGTAGCTCCTAGCATCGTATCGGTGAGTGATTATTCTTCTCCTACTCGGCTGGGACTTTTAGTACTTGACTCAATTGACGACCCCCATCGGTCAATTGCAGGCGACTATGAACAACTTTTTCGCGACATCTTCAACAAGGTCGGAGCAGAGATAATTCCCTTCGACGC
>Ga0208764_10002060_pt1 | contig 12745 bp, 7 predicted proteins | sample ETNtaG_18_FD_185762 | JGI IMG/M metagenome (GOLD analysis project Ga0208764, IMG submission 185762) | Marine microbial and viral communities from oxygen minimum zone, Eastern Pacific Ocean - ETNP201302SV91 (SPAdes) (version 2) | ecosystem: Environmental > Aquatic > Marine > Oceanic ... | reverse complement strand
CTGTTGTTGTATCTGTAGATGTATCTGTTGTTGTATCTGTAGATGTATCTGTTGTTGTATCTGTAGATGTATCTGTTGTTGTATCTGTAGTTGTATCTGTAGATGTATCTGTTGTTGTATCTGTAGCCGCAGGTGCAGCAACAGTATCGCCTATAGAAGAACCAAACACGAGATTTAGATCATTTGATTCATCAGCAACTCCACTAAGAGTTAAAGTTGAACTATTTCCATCTGAATCTGGCGCAAAGTAAATAACTGTTTTATTGTTTATGGCATCAACTACAATTTGCTGTGTACCTGCTGTATTTCCTTCAAATTGAGATCTATCGTAACCAGATGGCACACTACCAGTTAAAATAACTAATTTGTCAGTGGATAGATTAAATCCATCAATGGTAACATTCCCATCAGAACCAACAACTTCATCACCATCCCATGAAGCTTCATAAACAAATGTTTCAGCTGAGGAAGAAGCAGTTACCGATGTGTCTGAGATATCCACTCTTGTTCCCTCAATCGTAGGGGCTATAACTTCAAAAGTTAGGTCTATATCACTTAAATCAGCGTCTGTTATTCCCGCTAAAATAATAGAACCACTATTTCCAGCTGAATCTGCACCAAAATCAATTCGCGTACTATCAATTCCAGTTGTTACATCAACGCCTGTTGTTCCTAAAAGACTAGCCTTAGCAAAACCAGAAGGTAATGTTTCAGTTTTAATAACTATTCTATCTGTAGCGGCATCAAAACCATCAATTGTAACATCGCCATCTTTAGCTACAGGAACTCCATTTAAAAACTTAGCTGAGTATTCAAAAATCTCACCAGCACTTGTAGCAGTGACAGTACCAGAAGAAAGATCAACCTTAGGTGACCCTGAATCAGCAGACTCATTAATTGAAGTAATTTTTATATTAGAAGAATCTGAAACACCTTTAAGGGTAATTGTTGATGTTTTATCATTATTACTGCCAATTGTTATAATGGTATCACCATTAATATCAGAAGCTACATCAACATTTGTTGATCCACCAGTTGCATAAGTTGCATTTGATCCGGGAGCTCCATCGCCTCTTAAAACAATAGTATCTGTAGAAGCATCAAAACCTGTAATAATAACATTTCCATCACTTGCCTCTGTTACAGATCCATCAGACGCAAATTTAACATCATAAAGATATACATCATTTCCAGAAGTAGCTGTATAATTCCCAGCATTTGCTTGTATTCCAACGGTTTTATCACTTAAAGAAATAGTCAAGGATTCACTAAAGACGCCAGTTGAATCCTGCGTAACTGAGACAGTAAACGATTCCGCGTCCTCAGCTATAGTGTCATCTGTAGCTGATACAGTAAATGTTGCGGATGAAGAGTCCGCTTTTAAAGTTACATCGCCTGAAGCTGAATCAAAATCAGAAGATCCATTAGCTATACTCCAAGAAAGTTTAGTATCAACATTTCCAACAGTTCCAGCGGTTACTGTATATGTAACACTTCCACCCTCATCAACTGATGTTGCTGAAGATGCAACGGTAACATCAGAATGTGCTTTATCAGCAGGTGGTGGTGGTGTAGTTGTTGGAGTTGTGCTCACAGCTCCGCCTCCGCCTCCGCCTCCGCAAGCAGCTAGAATTAAAGGTAAGGTTAATACACCTGTATAACCAATTATTTTTCTGTCAAATTTTGCAATATCAAAAATTGCTTTATTATTAATTTTATTTGAAATATTTGAAAATAGATCTTCTTCTTTTTTAAGATCATTATTTACTGATGACAGATTATATATTTTCATTATTTTATCTCCAGGTTCAAAGACGTATAATAAACGCCCATAATAGGTATAAATGATTTATACCTTATAGCAAAACTTTATTTTATGCGTCTAGCAAAAATAATTACAAAATAATTAAACTTCTTTGGCATAAAAAACAATACTTATTTCAAAACACATATTAACATATTATTTTTTAAAAAATAATAAAAATATATCAAATACAAAATAACATAAACATCAACCTTAAAATAGTTATTTTATTTTCATTGTTAAAATTTTATTGTTAAACTGTTTGTTTAAATTTCATAAAAGGCAGAAACAAATTGCTTAATAATCATCCAGAAGGATTAAAAACCTTATTTTTTACGGAAATGTGGGAAAGAATGTCCTATTATGGAATGAGAGGAATTCTAGTTCTCTTCATGACAGCTTCAATTTCTGATGGCGGACTTGATATAGACCCAGTCTCCGCAAGTGCTATTTATGGAATTTATGCATCATGTGTTTATCTAGTTACTCTCCCAGGAGGTTGGATAGCTGATAGATTAATCGGTCAACAAAGATCAATCTTATATGGCGGCATAATCATTATGCTTGGTCACTTCATCCTAGCTATACCAAATATTAATACTTTTTATTTTGGTCTTCTGTTTGTTGTTCTTGGAACAGGGCTATTGAAACCTAACATATCAGCGATAGTTGGCGCTCTTTATGATAATGCTGACAAAAGGAAAGAGGCTGGTTTTACAATTTTTTATATGGCTATAAATATTGGAAGTATATTAGGTTTTTTTATATGTGGTTATTTGGGAGAAAATATCGGTTGGCACTATGGTTTTGGAGCAGCAGGTATAGGAATGGCCTTTGGGTTATTACAATTTATTTTATATAGAAATAAGCTAGGAAGCGTAGGAATAAGTCCTCAAGAAAATATAAATGATAAAATAAAAAATAGAGCTTTTGCAATAATATGGTTGGCTTTAACAGTTATATTATTTTTATTTATTACTGGTGTTTTTGGAGTGTGGTCTTTTGACCCTGTGCCATTAGCTGGTTTGGTTACAATAATTATAACACTTATAGCTTTGGCATATTTCTTATTTATCTTCCTTTTTGGAAAACTTAACGAAACTGAAAGAAGAAAAATGTTCTTAATATTTATTCTCTTCATTAGCGCTGCCTTTTTTTGGTCTGGCTTTGATCAAGGTGGCAGTTCATTTAATATTTTTGCAAAAGAATATACCAATAGATTAATTGGTGGATGGGAATATCCAGCAAGTTGGTTGCAAATAGTCAACCCTGCCTTCGTAGTAATCCTATCCCCAATTATGGCTTATATATGGGTTTTTCTTGGAAAAAGAATGTTAGACCCTTCTTTACCATTTAAGTTTGGATTAGGATTAATTTTTATGGGAATTGGGTTTGTTATTATTGCCATGGGTGCAAATACTGCAATAAATAGCGAAGCCTTGGCTAGTGCAAAATGGCTACTACTAACCTATTTATTTCATACCATTGGCGAATTAGTAATAAGCCCAATAGGTTTAGCTGCGATATCTTCACTTTCTCCTAAAAGATTTATAGGGCAGATGATGGGAATATGGTTTTTAGCTTCCTCGCTTGGAGCAATTTTGGCAGGGCTGTTATCTGGTCAAGCCACAACGGAAGGTTTAATCTCAATGCCGGGATTGTTTAACAATATTGCTCTTGGTGCAGGAGTTATTGGATTAATATTAATCCTTTTATCGAGATCAATTCATAACTGGGTGTTTAGGGACGATAAATTATGACTTGGGAAAAAGAAATTGAAGAATTAAAGAAAAGAGAAGCCATGGCAGAAAAAATGGGTGGCAAAGAAAAGCTTCAACGACAAAAGGATAATAACAGATTAAATGTTCGTGAAAGAATAGATTTACTGTTAGATAAAAATTCATTTCATGAAATAGGAAAAATTGCAGGGAAAGCTGAATATGATGAAAAAGGTGAATTGATTAAATTTATACCTTCAAATTTTGTTATGGGTAGAGGCAAGATTAATGAAAGAAATGTTGTGGTTGGGGCTGACGACTTTACAGTAAGAGGTGGAGCAGCGGATGCCTCAATAGCTCAAAAACAAATTATGGCAGAGCAATTAGCAAATGAATATCAGATACCATTAATTAGATTAATAGAAGGAACTGGAGGTGGAGGATCTGTTAAATCACTTGATATGGATGCTAGAACATATATCCCTGGAAATCCAGGATGGAATTGGGTTGTAGAAAATCTTTCAACTATACCTGTTATTGCTCTAGCACTAGGACCAGTTGCAGGACTAGGAGCGGCCAGAGCAGTTACAAGCCACTTTTCTATAATGGTGGAAAAAATTTCTCAGATGTTTGTTGCTGGACCTCCTGTAGTAAAAAGAGTAGGTGAGGATTTGACTAAAGAGGAACTTGGCGGATCAGAAATCCACTCTAAAAATGGCGCTATTGATATAGTGGTAAAAAGTGAAGAAGAAGCCATAAATAAAACCAAAGAGATATTATCATACCTGCCATCATCTGTTTATGAATTACCTCCAAGATCAAGAACTACTGACACTCCAGATAGGAAGGATGAATGGCTTATAGAAGCAATACCTAAAAATAGAAGGAAGGTATATAATTCTAGAAAAATAATAAGTACTCTTGTTGATAAAGATAGCTTTCTAGAATTTGGTAAACTTTCTGGCCAATCAGTTGTTGCAGGACTAGCAAGATTTGATGGTTGGCCAGTAGGTTTACTGGCTGGTGATCCTTATTTTTATGGCGGGGGATGGACTGCTGAAGCATCAAACAAAGTAACAAGATTTGTTGATATAGCAGAAACATTTCATTTACCTGTTGTTCACTTGGTTGATAATCCAGGTTTTGTAATAGGACTTGAAGCAGAAAAATCTGCAACAATAAGGCATGGATCCAGAGCCTTGACAGCAGTTTATCAAGCCACTGTTCCTTGGTGCTCAGTAATTCTTCGAAAGGTTTTTGGAGTAGCAGGAGCCGCACATATGAATGCAGCTAGAACACATTATAGATACGCTTGGCCTTCTGGAGATTGGGGCTCTCTTCCAATGGAAGGTGGGATTGAAGCCGCATTTAAATCTGATCTTGAAAAATCTGATAACCCTGAAGAACTTTTAAAAGAAATAGAAGAAAGAATGGAAAAAGTTAGATCACCATTTAAAACTGCTGAGTCTTTTCTGGCAGAAGAAATTATTGATCCAAGGGATACAAGAAAATTAATTTGTGAATTTGCGAATCTATCAGCCCCTCTAAGAAAAAAAGGAAAAGTGAGCTTTGGATTAAGGCCGTGAAGAAATCTGAATTAATTCAATCTGTAAAAGATGGGGACAAAAGTTTCATAGAAGGGAACTACCGTGCTGCGTTAATACATTATTTACAACCTTTTAAAGAAGGTGATATGTTAATAATTATATGCCCAAATCCCTATCTGAAATATATGGAGAAACAAGATCAAAGTTAAGGGCTTGTCTATAAGAAGTTTTAGATAAAAAGGGTGTTGTGCAATGATATAATGAGGATGGAAAGATAATAAGTTTTCCAGCTTCAGGTATGATATTTCTTTTTTCTATTTTAACTTTCTTATTAAAAAGGGGCAAAGTACCCTGCACATCAAATTGGATATTTCCTTCATGGCTTTCAATATCATTAGGTATATTTAAATAAAAAGAGCCACTTATCCATCCTGTCGGATGATAATGACTAGAATGATGACCAGAACCCTTGTCAAATTTGGTAGAAAATCCATTTAGTTTAATATCTTTTGGAAAAGCTTCAATTATAAGATCTTTTGATGACTGGTACTTTTCCTTATAATCTTCAACTGCTTTTAAAAAGAAGCTTCTCAGTTCAAATAATAACTTACTCTCCTTAATAAAAATATTTCCAATTGTTTGGTCCCCATTATTTAAGGATTTTGATGAATGTGGAGCATAACCATCATGAAATTCATAAGTATCCATTTCTTTTTTCAATTTCTCTAAAAAATTTTCATGGTTTTTTATATAATCTTTGATATGAAATTCTGAAATATAATTCATTGGTTTAGAGCAAAAAGGATGGACATTATCTTTTCCCTCTTGGACAGCAACAAGTTCAGCTAAAGCTGATATTTCAATTGATGTTCTTAAAGTACTTGAATGTTTCAAATAAAATTCTTTAAAAGAAGAAAATTTATTTTGCATATAGAAAATTGTACATAATAATATATAAGGAGATTTTATTCCTGGATCAATTTCTATAGCCTTTTCAAGTAAAGTAATTGCTTCAGAATAATTCTCCCTTTCATAATAACAGAACGCAAGATTATAATAGCTTGTAACTGCATCTGGTTTAATACTTATTGCTCTTTCAAAATATTTAACAGACTCATCTTTCTTCCCAGACTGATAATATGAATTTCCTAGCATATGCTGAAAAATATATTCATTTGGAAATTCTTTAACAACACCTTCAAGATATTTTGAGGCTTCTTCAAATTCTGAAATTGAATGATACATAGATACAAGCTTAACCTTTAAAGATAATTCTTTTGGTTGTACTAAAGTTAATCTTTTCATTGTCTTAATGCTCTCAGTAAATTCTCCCTGACCACCCATAAATACCGAATAATTGATCATTGTAGAAATATCATTGGCATCAAGCTCGAATGCTTTTAGATAATCCGCTTTTGCTTCTTTAAAATTTTTTAATTCAATATTTGCCTGAGCAGATAAGTTATGAGCCGTTACACTTTTCCCATATTTTAAGGATTCATTTATTCGTTCTATAACTTCATTAAAATCACCATTCTGTAGGTTTAAAAAAGCTAAAAGTGCATGCGCTCTATGCGACTCAGGATATTTATTAACTATATCTTCTGCCTCTTTTAAACTTAACTCTCTTTTGTTGGCTTTATCTGTAGCTCTAAGAATTATTTCTTTTTCAGTTTCCATGTTTTTTAAATCTCATAAATTGGCTTTATGTCAAAAGCTAAAGATATTCTATCATCTTTTGAAGTGGTAGGTACAGTCCCATGAAACAAAGATGATGGGAAAAGAATAAGATCACCTTGTTTTGGTTTTATATGTTTCTCAACTATTTTCTTTTTAGTAAGAATTGGGTAATCATCACCTAATAAAGTAAAAAATATTGATCCTTCTTCTTTTTTTATTTTTGGAACCTGAAGATAAAAAACTCCACTTAGCCAGCCATCAGGGTGTATATGAGCATCTTGATGTCCGTTAGTATTCAAAGTAACAGCCCAACCATGAATAGATGTATTTTTCGGCCATTCTTTTATCATAAGATTTTCACTACCATTATAATGTTCTTTGTATTTATTAACTGTAAATAATATAAATTTAAGCATTTCTGAAAAAGATTCTTCCTTATAAAGAAATAAATTTTTTGCTGTTTGATAACCCCCGATAGTTGAATTTGAATTTGGTTCCCATACATTATACTTATCTTTAATATCATACTTCAAATCTTTAATAAGGCTTTTACTCGATGAACAAAAATCTGAAAGATTAGTTTGAAAAATATAATCTAATGGTTTTGAACAAAAAGCAGGATCTATAAAATCATCTGTTTGATGGGCAATATAATTTGACATCGCATCAATGGCCCTATTAAGTTTCATACTTTTTTCCAATGAATTATAGTATTTTATATATCCCTTGATATCTTTTTTTTGCATTAATAATTCTAATATTAATGTTTTGTTGATTTCTGAGTTTGGATCTATTTCTTCTAACTTAAGAGCAATTTCAAGACTTTTATCATAATTCTTTTTAAATACTTTTTGGATAACTGCTTGATTATATAGGGCGGTCTTATCGTTAGGAAAATCATTTTCAATTTTCTTATAAAGCTCTAACGCTTCAGATTCTTTTCCATCTTCATATAGAGATCTTGCATGCATTATACTGACAATTTTTTTATTAGGAAAATGGTTAGATAATTTTTTTAAAGTTTTTATAACCTCATCATTCTTACCAAGAACTCTTAACAATTCACAGAGTCCTAAATTCGCTGGTATATCCATAGGATCTAAGTTAAGTGCTTTTTTATAGCAATCTAGTGATTCTTCCAAAAGACCTGCATTATGATAGGATATAGCCAAATTAATCCAACCTTTACTATACTCAGGATTAAATTGTGTTAAATTTACAAAACAGGAAAGGGCCTCTTCCCTTTTATTGTTCAAAAAAAGAAGTTCTCCGATATTATTTAATGTTCCTGAGCTGTTAGGATTAATTTCTTTAGATTTATAGAAAGAATCTAAAGCATTATCATAATCTTTTTCTTTCTTTTGAATCAAACCTAATAAATAGTAACAGAAATCACTTCTAGGCCATCTATCTAATTCAGAAAGGACTAATTCCTTTTTCAGTGATCCATCTTCAAACATTTGGATCATTTCTTTTTGATTTACTTCGTCTGGATTATTACTTTTTTGATCAGGCATATTTAATTCATGTATATCCAATTATTTATTTACAATTAATAACTTTTATATACCTAATTTAATAAGTGCTGACAAAATGAATTAAATAATTAATTATAAAGAAATAAAATGTTCGAAGATAAATTAAAAGAAAACAAGGGAGAATATTTATTAAAAAAATTTACCGATGGTAAATTCAGTGATCTTATTGAAGAAATTGACAAACTGATGGAAGAATATGGAGAAAGCTCATTTGGATATAGTTTATTGGGTAATTGTTTTTTCAATATAAAAGATTATGAAGAATCAATAAAAGCATTTGAAAAAGAAATAAAAATTTCGAAAGAAGAACATTTTCTTCCATACTATAATTTAGGAAGAAATTTCGGAGCACTAGAAAACTCTAATCTTGAAATATCAAATTATCTTAAAAGCTATACAATTAACCCAAATAGATTTGAAACAAATTATGAACTTGGGATGGCCTATATAAAAATCGAGGATTATATAAATTCTGAGAAATATTTAATTAATGCCCATAATCTTAAGAAGGATGATCCGCTGGCAGTAATAAATTTATTATCTCTTTTACATAAGATGGGAAAATATTCCTCAGGAGTTGAAATAGGAAGAAAAGCTAGTAAAGAATTCGAGAAATTTTTTCAGTTTTGTTATAATTATGCTCTGATGCTATATGAAGAAAAAGAATTAGAAGAGTCAAATAATATGAATAACAAAGTGTTAAATCAAATAGCTAATGAAAATAATCCTATTTTTCTAGATGCCCTTGGCTTAAAAGCAAATATTTTAAATGCGCAAATGGAGATTAAAGAAGCCATAAATACAGGTTTTAAAATTTTAAAAGAAGATCAAAACCACTATGTGGCTTTGAAAAGTTTAACTACAAGTTTTTCACGTTCTGGTAATCATAGAGCATCAATTTTTTTTGATCGGTTAGCTGATGGCAATATAAGATTTGAGATTAATAATGAAGGAAGTATAGATCTATTTATGCATCAAAATGAAAAGGCTCCAATTAATGTTTAAAAGGCATGACATAAAAACAGCATCACAAAATAATTTCATTGGATGTTGGTATATTGATAAAGATATATGTAATAAAATTATAAACTTTTACGAAGATAATCCTGCCGAAGTAACAGATGGTGAAACTGGTGGTAAAGTAAAGAAAGAAGTTAAATTATCAGAAGATATTTCTATTCCACCTCGTATGCTTCAGGAGGAAAGCCATAAAATTTTTGTAGATTATATGAAAATTCTTAAAGAATGTTATCAAGATTACATTGTTCAATGGCCGGCACTAAAAAATTTATTCTCTGTATTAGAAGTCCCAACATTTAATATTCAAAAGTATTATCCTGGTGGACATTTTAAAAAACACCATATGGAAAGAACAAACATATTAACATCAAGTAGAGTTTTTGCTTGGATGACATATCTAAATAATGTTGAAAAAGGTGGAACAACCGATTTTTTATATTATGATCTCTCTGTAAAACCTGAAATTGGTAAAACACTAATATGGCCAGCCGAGTGGACCCACGCACATAGAGGTGATGTTGTAAATCAAGGAAATAAATACATTATAACTGGGTGGTTTCATTTACCTGATAATTTAGTATTTGACCCGAATAGTCCTAATTATGGTTTACCAAAAGAAGAATAAAATACAATTAATAATTCTCTTTAATTTTAGAAAATACAAATAAACCAATTAGATAATACATTTTGTTGTATAAATACAACACTACTTGATTTTATTTCATTTTTCTTATAAAACATAACATTCTTACTACTAAGAAATAATAATACTAAGTTATTTATAATTGGGAAACATAGTTTTTATGGATAAAAATAATTTGACTAAAAAAATTATAGAAAAAAATAATATTGGTTTTCCTATAGAGCAAGGATTATACGATTCAACAAAGGAACATGATTCATGTGGCGTTGGACTAATTGTTGATACTAATAATGAAGCATCTCATGATATTATTGGTAAAGGACTTTCTATGTTATGTAATCTTGAGCATAGAGGCGCTGTCGGTGCAGACCCTAAAGCAGGAGATGGTTCCGGAATTCTAATTCAAATTCCTCACAATTTTTTTAGTACAAGAATTACAAGTTTTACTATTCCTCAAAAAGAAGATTATGCTGTTGGTGTATTTTTTATCAAAAAAAATGACGTAATAAGGGATAAAATAAAAAGTAAAGTTGAAGAAATATGTGATCGAGAAAATATTCCCTTTATTGGTTGGCGACAATGCCCAACATATGAAGAGGAGTTAGGTTGGTCAGTTAAGCCAACTATTCCTTATGTATATCATTTATTTGTTGGTAAGCCTGAAGGAATTGAAAACCAAGATTCTTTTGAAAGAAAAATATATGTTCTAAGGCAATGTATTGACAATGCAATTCATGAACTAGGTAATGAGAATTATGATCAATTTTATATTCCGTCCTTTTCTTCAAGAACTATTCTTTACAAAGGAATGGTTTTATCGGATCAAGTAGGAACAGTTGGAAATAGGCTAGGGTTTTTTGAGGACCTGGCTGATCCTCTTGTGGAATCATCTTTCGCACTTATCCATCAAAGATTTTCAACCAATACTTTTCCGACATGGAGTCTCGCTCAACCATTTCGTATGATATGTCACAATGGTGAAATTAATACTTTAAGAGGTAATATAAATTGGATGAATGCAAGACATAGCATCCTAAAATCGGAAAAATTTAAAGATGATATTGAAAAATTATGGCCAATAATTAAGGAAGGTCAATCTGATAGCGCATCATTCGATAATGCACTAGAACTATTAGTTTTAGGTGGATATTCGATTTCAGAAGCCATGTTAATAATGATACCAGAAGCATGGCAGAATAATAATTTAATGGATGAAGATCTTAAAAGTTTTTATGAATATCATGCGCCTCTAATGGAACCTTGGGACGGTCCTGCAAATATTGCCTTTACTGATGGGAAGCAGATTGGCGCTATGCTTGATAGAAATGGTTTAAGGCCTGCAAGATATCTTGTAACAAAAGATAACAAGGTTATTTTTGCATCCGAAATGGGCCTCATACCAGTTGAAGAAGATCAAATTATTTCTAAATGGCGCTTACAGCCGGGTAAGATGCTTCTGATTGATTTGGAAAAAAAATCAATTATTAATGATCAAGATATTAAAAGGAATATTTCTGAAAAAAATGATTGGAAGAAGATGGTCCAACTCAGTCAATTGGATCTTAAAAATATTTCTGAAACTGAAAACAAAATAAGAGTTGATAATTCTTTATCTCAACTAAAACTTCTACAGGCTTATGGGTATACACAAGAGGATGAAAGCTTTCTTATGAATCCTATGGTCCACACTGGAGTAGAGGGCACTGGCTCAATGGGAACAGATACACCTGTCTCTGCTTTATCAAATAAATCTAAACTTCTTTACACTTATTTTAAACAAAACTTTGCACAAGTTACTAATCCTCCAATAGATCCAATCCGTGAAGAAATTGTTATGTCGCTTATTAACTATATTGGAAAGAGAGGAAATATACTTGATCTAGAATCTTTAGATTATTCAAATTGTATTAAAATTGATCAACCAATATTGAAAGAGAAAGATTTAAATAAAATAATTGGATTTAGCGAAAAAAACTCCAAAAAGTTTAAGATTAAAGAATTAGATATTACTTTTGAAAAAAAAGAAAACGAAAATTCTCTTGAAGAAAAACTAATAAATTTATGTATGGAATCTGAAAAAAATGTTATCGAAGGGTCAAATATTCTTATCCTTTCAGATAAAAATATATCAGAAGATAATATTGCTATACCTGCTCTTCTAGCTGTTTCAGCTGTTCACCATCATCTTATTGACAAAGGTTTAAGAACCTCTACTGGGCTTATAATTGAAACAGCTGAAGCTAGAGAGATTCATCATTTTTGTTGTCTTGCAGGTTATGGTGCTGATGCAATAAGTCCTTGGCTTGCTCTTAGACAGGTCGAAAAAATTGCTCCTGATTTAGAGGAAGGCGCTCAAGATAATTATATTAAAGCTTGCGGAAAAGGAATGCTGAAAGTTATGTCAAAAATGGGTATATCTACTTATCAATCATATTGTGGTGCTCAAATATTTGATGCCGTAGGGCTATCATCAGATTTAATAAAAAAATACTTCTTTGGAACTTCGTCTAAAGTTGAAGGAATTAATTTACAAGAAATTGAAGAAGAAACTATTTCAAGACACAAGACAGCATTTGAAGATATCCCTGCCCTTAAAAACCTACTCGATGTTGGTGGTGAATATGCATTAAGGATGAGAGGAGAAGAACATGCATGGAATAGTGATAGCGTTAGAGATCTTCAACATGCAGTGCGATCAAATAATTCCTCAACATATAAAGATTATGCAAAACAAATTAATAACCAAGACAAAAGATTGATGACTTTGAGAGGTTTATTTAAATTTAAAAATCCTA
>Ga0208764_10002059_pt1 | contig 12749 bp, 27 predicted proteins | sample ETNtaG_18_FD_185762 | JGI IMG/M metagenome (GOLD analysis project Ga0208764, IMG submission 185762) | Marine microbial and viral communities from oxygen minimum zone, Eastern Pacific Ocean - ETNP201302SV91 (SPAdes) (version 2) | ecosystem: Environmental > Aquatic > Marine > Oceanic ... | reverse complement strand
TCATCGATGAAGAGTCCTAATAGGAATCTCCTATGGGCTCTTGCTGACATGGGTGTTGCTTGGGTAATAGGAGTGACTGCAATAGAATTCCACTATCAGTACCTTCATAATCCAGCAGTACACATGTGGTTTCAGAATCAAGGAATCTTCCTATTCTAATCGTAACAAAACTAAATAGTTACTCGTATTTTATTTCAGTATCTAAACAAATGGGCGACCTCGCTGCTACAACTGATTCAGTATCACCAATCTTTGCAATCTTATGGGTGTTCTATCCTATGGGTGCTCTAGTATTGATGGAACTTATTATGAGAGCATTGTCTGATGATGACGATGATGATACAAGTGGTGGCAAAGGGATTAGGATTCGCCAACAAGAAATGGTTCCAGTCCCATTACCTTCAGGAGCATAATGCAAGCATTGATAATATTCATGTCCTTCTTGGACTTCATGTTCTATCCTACTGTTGTGGCAACAATCGTTGCAGTTATAATTGAGCAGATAGTAAGAAGAATAAGTAATCCAGAGTGGGATGCAGATTTAAAACTGATTAACAGGACAATGGGAATCAGAAAGTTTTTCTATAGACAAGCAGTGATCGTTAATATCCTGTGGTTCTTGGGGTATTTTGTCATAATGGTAACAATGGGTAGACATTCACCTCAAACACCTGATATGATATGGCAGGGATAACTACGATAGCCTTATTATTAAATGCCATTCCACCACAGTCTAGAGATTTGGTGGAGTTTGGTTTTTTTATGGGAGTTGGAATTACAGCAGGTTCTCTTGGCTTACTGTAAATGACTTTCATTCTCAATAAGTAAGAAGTTTTTCTCAATAAATAAAAGATACTTACTTGTGAAAAAATGGCTACAATCACTTTGAAAACACCTGATGGATCAACTGAGACATTTGAGTGTGATGCCGATACTCTTATACTTGATGCACTAGAAGAAGCAGGGTTGGATCATCCATCTTCCTGTCGTGCTGGTGCATGTTCTTCGTGTGCTATGAAGCTTGAAGAAGGAACAGTTAATCAGGAAGAGCAGTCATTTTTAGATGACGATCAATTAGAATCAGGTTATGTCTTAACTTGTGTTGCGTATCCTGAGTCTGATGTTACCCTACTCGCAGAACAAGAGGAGAATTTATACTGATGCTACACATGAGAGAAACATTAAAGAAAGCACTCCTAGCACATGCTAATGGAGAGATTCAAAAACATAGAGCTAACGTCGAAGTATACTTTGAACATCCAGTAGGTGTTGGAGAGCACCCTGATATTACTGGTGCAATTGGTCAAGAGTTAGATGCTATTGCACGTTATCATGATCAAATAGAAGTTTTAAAGGAGTATTTTTAGGGTTAGTGTATTTTATTGAAACATATAATGAGTCTGTCTCACCAGATGATTGCCAAAAGATAATAGATTATTTCGAGAGCAACCCTGACAAACATGTTCAAGGTGTCTATGCCATTGATGGTGAAGTCACTGTGGATCGTTCTGTCAAGGACTCTACTGACATGGCTATGAATCTTGGCGATGATAATGTATGCAATGAAATTCTTATACCTGTAATTAATTTCTGTACAGAACTATACAGGGAAAGTTATCCTGCTGTAGATAAGATATCTAATTGGTCTTGTGATCCAAAGTATAATATCCAAAGGTATTATCCTAATCAAGGATACTTTGCTTCTCATTGTGAGGATTCAAGTAGAGAATGTAATAGGGTTATGGGATGGAGTCTCTATCTCAGTACCGTTACTAATGGTGGGTTCACAGTCTTTGATAACTATAATTTAAAAATTGATTCAGCAGCAGGTAAGTTCTGTATTTTCCCTGCCTACTGGACACACATGCATCGAGGAGTTCCTAGTCCAGATCAAATAAAATATATTATTACTGGATGGTATCAATACAGTGATGATCAGGGGTTTCCTCAAGATGATGACCAGTTCCACTTTAAAAGTTGGAATGATTGACACGATTATGAAGTTGTGTTAATATAAATACGACGGGTGTAAGGGCAACTTCAATAAGACCCCCCGCTGATACAATGGGGCTGAGTATAAACAGCATATGTATCTCACCTCTTACTTCCCCCCTAACCAAGACCATGGGGTCATAATGTCTTATCATACAAGTAAATTAACGCCCTATTAACTCAATGACAACTCTTCAAAAGAGAGACAGCGCATTGCTAGGTGGATGGGACGAGTTTTGTAAGTGGGTAACATCCACGGACAATCGCTTATATGTTGGTTGGTTCGGAGTCCTTATGATTCCATGTCTTCTAACTGCTGCTACTTGTTTCATCATAGCATTTATCGCTGCACCTCCTGTCGATATCGATGGGATCAGAGAACCCGTTGCTGGTTCTTTAATGTTTGGTAACAACATCATTTCTGGTGCTGTTGTCCCTTCAAGTAACGCAATCGGTATGCACTTCTATCCAATATGGGAAGCTGCTACCCTTGACGAATGGTTATACAATGGTGGTCCATATCAAATGGTCATCATGCATTTCCTAATCGGAATCTCTGCCTATATGGGTAGACAGTGGGAATTATCCTACCGTTTAGGTATGCGTCCTTGGATCTGTGTTGCATATTCTGCACCAGTATCTGCTGCATTCGCAATCTTTTTAATCTATCCTTTCGGACAAGGTTCATTTTCAGACGGTATGCCGTTAGGTATATCTGGTACGTTTAACTTTATGTTTGTATTCCAAGCAGAGCATAACATCCTCATGCATCCATTCCATATGATTGGTGTGGCAGGTATGTTTGGAGGTTCACTCTTCTCTGCTATGCATGGATCATTGGTTACATCATCTCTCATTAGAGAAACAACTGATAACGAATCACAGAATTATGGATACAAATTCGGACAAGAAGAAGAGACCTACAACATCGTTGCCGCACACGGTTACTTCGGACGGCTTATTTTCCAATATGCTTCGTTCAATAATAGTCGTAGTCTTCACTTCTTTCTTGCTGTTTTCCCTGTGGTCTGTATTTGGCTCACCTCAATGGGTGTATCAACAATGGCCTTCAACTTAAATGGTTTCAACTTCAACCAGAGTATCTTAGATGCTAATGGTAAGGTTGTCCCAACGTGGGCAGACGTTTTGAACAGAGCGAACTTAGGTATGGAAGTTATGCACGAGCGTAATGCTCACAACTTCCCACTTGATCTCGCTGCTGCTGAGACTAGTACAGTTGCCTTACTGGCCCCTGCTATTGGTTGATTGCGGATCATCTGTTATAATAAGGGGGTTCAACACCCCCTTTTTTCATGCAAATTCCTGCTGATCTAGGTGACAACGCAACATACGAGGACTATCTTGAGGAAGCAAAACTTGCTGCTTTCTATGCAGCAGAGGACACTGATGAACAGATCGTTCAACTGCTTGTTAGAGATGAGGACTTCATGATCAATCAACAAGGATGGAGCCTAGATATCAATGAGGCCATTCGTATAGTCAAGGAGTTACGTGCCTATGAAACTGAATAAACCGTTGATGCATGTTAGATTGGATCAATTAGGATTCTTCTACTGGGATCCAAAGATAGATCCAAGAGAACCTGAATATGTTGGAGACCCCACAGGGTCTCTTTTTTTTGTAGCATCAAATACCAAACGAGAAATTAGTCTGTAACAATAACTACAGAAATGTTCGTACTGATACATTATAATCTATATAAGTTAATCTCTGTATTACTAAAATGGAAATTTTTCTTATTGCGGCCTTCATAAGTTGTGCTGCATTTGGTGCATATAAGATGACACCCAAGTAATATTGTGATATAATTGTTCTTTATCGAGGTATAATTTATGACAGTTTCCTCTAGACGGCAACGTCTTCAAGAGGCCAGTCTGTTAGAAGGACCAATGATTCTTCTACAAAATATTCGTGGGTTCAGATCACATCGCAATCTAGTTTGGTTAGCGTGTGTTCCCCTTGCTTTAATGGGTTTAGGTTTGTTTGATCTAGCAGCACATGCAAATGAGTTGCCGACAGAACTTAACGCAGCATTCTTAGCAAACAATCTATGGTTACTTGTAGCAACAATCCTAGTCATCTTTATGAATGCAGGATTCGCAATGGTAGAAGCAGGTATGTGTAGGCAAAAGAATGCCGTTAACATCCTGTCTAAAAACTTATTTGTATTTGCTTTAGCAGTAACATCGTATTGGTTTGTCGGATATTCTTTAATGTACGGTGACCCCGTAGCAGCAGGTGCTCTTTATTTCAATGGGTTATTCTTTGACCCCACAGTTTCACCAGAACTAATCAGTGAAGGTGGATTAGTCCCAACAGTTGACTTCCTATTCCAAGCAGCATTTGCTGGAACAGCAGCGACTATTGTATCAGGACTGGTTGCAGAGCGAGTTAAGTTTGGTGAGTTTGTAGTATTTGCTTTAATTCTTACTGGATTCATCTATCCTATAGCAGGTAGTTGGCAGTGGAATGGTGGTTGGTTGAGTGAAGCAGGGTTCATTGACTTTGCTGGTTCTTCAATCGTACACTCGGTAGGTGCATGGGCAGGTGTTGTTGGTGCAGCACTCTTAGGTCCACGTATCGGTAAGTTTGTTAATGGTAAAGCACAAGCAATGCCAGGACATAACATGGCACTTGCTACACTAGGTGCTTTGATTCTTTGGATAGGATGGTATGGATTTAATCCAGGATCTCAATTGGCAATGGATCAATGGGTTCCTTATGTTGCTGTAACAACTACACTCGCTGCCGCTGGAGGTGCTATTGGCGCGACTGCCGTTACAACACTCAAGAATGGTAAACCAGATCTAACTATGATTATCAATGGTATTCTTGCTGGACTCGTTAGTGTTACTGCTGGTTGTGGTAACCTTACTCTTGCAGGTGCATGGTTGGCAGGACTAGTAGGTGGTATCATCGTGGTCTATTCTGTATCAGCACTTGATTCCTTTGGAATTGATGATCCTGTTGGTGCGTTCTCTGTTCATGGTACATGTGGTATCTGGGGAACACTAGTCATAGGATTGTGGGGTTATGATATTCAAGGTACTGGTGCAGGTCTAGGTCTGTTTACTGGTGGTGGTTTGGGACAACTCTGGATTCAAATCGTTGGTGTCCTTGCCTATGCTATCTGGACAGTCGTTACTTGTTACGTTGCTTGGAAGGTTATTGGTGCTGCCTTTGGTGGTATCAGAGTCTCTGAAGCAGACGAGAAGATCGGTCTAGACATTAGTGAACATGGTATCGAAGCATACCCTGACTATGCTATGAGTGGTGCTGGAAAATCAATTGGTTGACACACACTTGACAGTCTGATATAATGGGAGGAGTTAACCCTCCCATTTTTTATGGAAGAAACTTTTATAGTTGGAAAAGTTAAGACTCTTTTCAAACTTGATGAACCTGATAAGGTTTTAATACAGTATGAAGATAGAGTTACTGCTGGTAATGGTAAGAAAGAATTATGGGTAGAGGACAAAGGTAAAGTTTGTTGTGAGATATCTAGGATTCTCTTTGAGAAGATGACAGAAGCAGGAATTCCTAATCATTATATTAGTATGCCTACGCACAGAGCAATGTGTTGCAAGCAAGTAAAGATTATTCCAATAGAAGTTATTGTTAGGAACATAGCAGCAGGATCTATAGTAAGAGAGACAACCATCGAAGAAGGTACTGAGTTTGATTGGCCATTAGTTGAGTTGTATTTAAAGGATGATGCTAAGGATGATCCACTACTAACATCAGATCGTATCATACAGATGGGGTATGACATGGAAGTAGTAGGTGAGATGGAGATCATAGCAAGAGAAGTTAATCTTATACTACAAGGTATCTTTGATAGTATTGATCTAACTCTTGTTGATTTTAAATTAGAGTTCGGTCATGATGGTACAGGTGAACTGATACTGGCAGACGAACTATCACCTGATGGCATGAGATTGTGGAGAGATGGTAAAAGTTTTGACAAAGACTTGTTTAGAAATGAAGAAGGTGATATAGTACAAGCATACAAATACATATTAGAACAACTAAGGAAGAATCCATAATGGAGATAACAGCCTACACAACTAAGGGATGTAAGTATTGTTCTACATTAGAACAATTATTTGATAGAGCTAAGACACCATATAAAAAGGTGTTGGTTGGTGATGATCGAGGATGTGATCTTACAATGTTTGAGTTCACAGGACACCATCCCAATGTAAAAGGGTTTCCTTATGTTACAATAGATGGTAAGGTAATTGGCAGTCTTGTAGAGACAGCCAAGTATTTCATGGATGAAGGTTTAGTATCTGCTCCAAAGAGATGAGTGAACTTAAAATAAATAAAGGCATAGAGCTCATGCTTAGGAGGCCAAAGAAGGAACAAGCTAAACCAACGGGGTTTGGCATCAAGAAAACTATCACCCTCCTAAAAAGAAAAGTCTACTTCAACTTTGAAATTAGGTGGGAAAAAGAAACTTAGTAAGAGGTTGACATGGAATCATCTATTTTGATTTACTTCTCGGCAGCATTGTCCATAACGTTTTTAATAATTGGAGGTTTAGTTGGATGGGTATGGAATGAAAAGACCAATCAGTTTTTATATGTGGCATCACAGGAGGAAGAGTACGTTCACCCCGAAATGCTTGATGAAAATGGTCATTGGATCAATGAACAACTCTTATCAGTACGCTTCGTAGACGCGGAAGATGATGAGGAATAAATAATATAACAGGAATTATACTATAGGTCATGCAACTATTACTTAATGAAGTCTTACAAAAAGTAAGCAATGCGAAAACAAAAGCGCAAAAGATAAAACTCTTACAGCAATTCAATACACCTGCACTGAGAGCGATACTCATTGCAAACTTTGATGAGAGTATTATTTCTATGCTACCACCAGGTGACGTTCCTTTCACTAAGAATGAAGCACCAGAAGAGACGGAACATACCAGACTCAATCATGAGTATCGTAAACTCTATCTCTTCTTTAAGGGTGGTGCTAATATAAGTCAGACCAGACGTGAATCTTTATTCATCCAATTACTTGAGGGTCTTCATGAGAAAGAAGCAGAGGTGCTATGTCTCGTGAAAGATAGGAAAGTAGGTAAGCGTTGGAAGATTACTCGACAGTGTGTTGAGGAAGCATTTCCAGAAATCACATGGGGGAATAGAAGTTGAGGATACTACAAGAAAAATGTGAAAAGAAGGCCGCAGATGATAAGACATTACCTTACAGTGCGTACTTAGTAGAGTATGAAGTAGACAACGAAGTCTGCTATGACATTGTGCTTGGTGATAAACAATCAGATATCTTTGATCATTACTACGATAAGTATAAGAAGGGATTCAAAAGGTTTATCCAAGCAGAAGGAAGAGTGTCACCTAGACAGTGGAACGATCCAACAGTCGCAACTCCTCCTAAAAAAGTTAAGAAAAGAAAACTACCTAAAGAGGAAGAACAGTAATGGATATCGAGTCAGATCCAAGAGGTCATTGGTGCATATATTATTGCAAGACTGGTGATCAAACTAACTGGAAAGTTATGAGGAGACAGAACAGTGATGGTGTTCTTGTATCTGCAACGACATATGATGAAGTCTTTAAGTTTGTTAAGTACAAGACTGCTTTTGAATTTGCTAGGGGATTAGTTTTTCCTGATGGAAACTTTGATGCTCTGGTCAAGCGAGTTAATAAAGCAAGAGGTACTGCCTTTTACCTTGCAGGATGTTAAATGCTATCAACCAAGTATAGATTAGAACTCACTGACATTTGTTGTCGGATGTTGACAACAGATGGAGTGTCTGTTACACTAGACGAAAGGATATGGATGAATAAACTGTGCGAACATAACTTACACGCACGGGGTCTTGCGTACTCTTTGTTAAAGAAATAATAAATTGTATCAATCACTACACAATTAGTTGCATATATAGTGTGGGTATGCTAACATACCTTTACGTTCAACTCCAGTAATGGAGTCGCAAGTAAGCCGACGTGGAACGGATCGTTCAACCTTTCGGGGTCGCATACGCCGACTGAAGGAACGGGTTAATCACCCTACCTACAGAGGTCAATCTAATGGCAAAAGTCACTTACCGTGGTGTCTCTTACGACACTGAGAACCGTCCAAACAAATCAGTTAACCCTCAAGAACGTGTGGAAACTTATCGTGGAATTCATTTCATGGTAGATGCTGAAGGACATAAGAGAGTTCTCACCGCTGCGTAATCAAATTACAAATTTGATTTCTACAAATCCAGGAAATTTTTTTCCTGGATTTTTTTGTTGCAAAAGTCGAGTGGATGTGTTAGCATATATACTTACACCAGAATCTACTATGCACATGGACGAGAAGCAGACTCTGCATTTAAGAGAGCAGATCCTTAGTCTTTTACTTCATCAATTTGGTAGTACGAATACCAACGATTCAATTTACAAGTGTGCTCAAGAGTGGTTAGACAAAGGGCATGTCACATCGAGTGGCATAGTCGCATATTATAAGGCGTATTATGAAGGACAAGAAAGCAGCAAAGAGAATTATAAAGATAGCAAAAAAACATCCTGAACTTTATAGCAAAGAAGAGGTAAAGTATGCTAAAATGGTACGTAAACGTATAAAACGTGAGGAGAAACTAAAAGATGAACGTGAAGCTAGTGAGCGTAACTCCAGACGCAGAGAAGATGATGGGGTACGTAGCAAGGGTGAGCAACCCAAACAACCAAGAGAATCCGAACGTAGCAGGATTGCTAGGGTACTGCATAAAGCACGGTCATTGGTCCGTTTTCGAGCAGGCTCATATGACTTTGGAAATCGAGACCACTCGCGGTCTCGCAGCACAGATCCTAAGACATAGATCATTTACGTTCCAAGAGTTCTCACAAAGGTATGCTGCTACTAACTTGTTAGCAGATGAGATACCCGTACCTGATCTTAGACATCAGGACACAAAGAATAGACAGAACAGTACCGATGACGTACCACCGAACAAGAAACAAGACCTTCAAGAAAAGATTGCGGAGCATTTCGTTGAAGCGATGGATCTCTACAATGAACTCCTCGCTTCAGGTATTGCGAAGGAGTGTGCGAGGTTTATTCTACCGTTAGCAACACCCACAAGGATCTATATGACAGGGAGTGTGCGGTCATGGATTCACTACATAGAACTGAGGTCTGGACACGGAACTCAAAAAGAACACATGGATATCGCTAACGCTTGTCGTATGATATTCAAGGATCAATTCCCTATTACATCTACAGCATTGGAGTTTTAACATGCCAACTTATCCTATAAAAAATAAAGAGACTGGTGAGGAGAAAGAACTCATCATGTCTATGAAAGACTACGATGAGTGGCGCAAAGAGAATCCAGACTGGGATAAAGATTGGTCTAAGGGTGTCTGTGGTTCTGGTGAGGTTGGTGACTGGCGTGATAAAATGACGAAGACACATCCGGGTTGGGCAAACATAATGAAGAATAAGGTATTACCCAAAGCAGATTATGTAAATAACCGTACCATTACCGACAAGTATCGCTATTAATATGCCAGCAAAAAAGAAAGTTACTAGAGCACCTGGTTCAAGTATGACTGCCAAGCAAAAGAAAAGACGTAAACCAATCAATATTGATTGGATGATACCAATCGAACCCATCACTGATAATCAAAAGATCTTCTTTGATGAGTGGGATAAGGGTCAGATGATCTATGCTTATGGTGTAGCAGGTACAGGTAAGACATTCATTGCATTGTATAAAGCATTGCAAGATGTCCTCAGTGATACTAGTCCTTACGAGAGGATCTATATTGTACGTTCTCTTGTACCATCTAGAGAGATTGGTTTCTTACCTGGTGATGCTGATGATAAGTCATTCCTATACCAAGTACCATACAAGAAGATGGTACAGAACATGTTCCAGATGCCAGATGATAATGCATACGAAATGTTGTATGAGAATCTAAAGGCTCAGGATACTATTTCTTTTTGGTCTACAAGTTTTATAAGGGGTACTACATTCGACAATGCAATTATTATAATTGATGAATGTCAGAACTTGAATTTTCACGAACTTGATAGTATAATAACAAGAGTTGGACAAGATAGTAAGATCGTTTTCTGCGGAGACCAAGCCCAGACTGATTTGGTTAAGACCAATGAACGTACAGGCATCTTAGATTTTCAGAAGATCATCCAAGTAATGTCAGAGTTTTCTTTAGTAGAATTTACCATAGAAGACATCGTTCGATCAGGTCTTGTCAAATCATATCTTATTAGTAAAATTAATCTGGGCTTATGACCTTTGTACATCGTAATGATATAAAACCTATAGAGATGACTGCTAATATGGTTGAGGGTAAAAGACTTTACTCTACACCAGAAGGCAAGTTCTATCCGTCAGTAACCACTGTCATTGGTAACAATGCTAAGAAGCAAGCAGGTCTTGCTAAGTGGAGAGCACGTATCGGTAAGGAGAAGGCAGCACAGATTTCATCTCGTTCTGCTGCTCGTGGTACTAAGTATCATAGTATCACGGAAGATTACCTCAATAATAAATTAGAATTAGAACAGTACAAGGAATATCCCTTGCCTGTAGTGATGTTTCAGCATTCTAGGTCCACTTTGGACCGCATAAATAATATACTGATGCAGGAAGCAGCATTATATTCTAATCATCTTGAGGTAGCAGGACGGGTCGATTGTATTGCAGATTTTGATGGTAAATTATCCATCATCGACTTCAAGACTTCTGAGAAACCTAAGAAAGATTTATATCTATACGATTACTTCGTTCAAGAGACAGCATATGCTTGCTGTTTACAAGAACTTTATGGTATAACTGTAGAACAACTGGTCACTATTGTCGTTTGTGAAAACGGTGAGACACAAGTGAAAGTACTTCCTCCAAAAAAAGAGTATCTTCTTACACTCATTGATTACATCGACGAGTACCAACAACGACATGGATAAAAAACAATTACTTGAGGATAAATTTATGACCGCTGCGAAATTTTCGCAGGAAGTGGAGAAGATTGCATTACACAATCCAGACATGAACTATATTGATTCGGTTATCCACTACTGTGAGATGAATGAGATTGAACTAGATAACGTTGGCAAGTTGATTAGTAAACCTCTAAAAGAAAAACTTAAGTTTGAAGCACAAGAGTTAAACTTTATTAAAAAAACAAGTCGTGCAAAGTTAATGCTGGTATGAGTAGTAAATTTTTCCAATCCGAATTAGTTCGAGGAGACATACAGGAGATGGTAGAACTTCAACAGTTCTGCTTTAGATCTGCTATGAATTTTATTCTCTTGGATAATGATAGAAAAATAGAATACTTTGAAGCATTAGAAAGATTAATAGAGAAGCAACAGATATTTCATGCTCGTATGCAACTATCTGAAGACCCTGAAGCAAAGTCTGTAGTAGAATCTATGAAGCAAGGTATAGTAATGCTAGGTGCTACTCCTGACACACCTATCGAACACATGTTTGCTGAGTTAATAGAGAAAGTCAGGGTCATGAAACAAAAGTTAGAAGAGGGTTGACAAACCCCTAGAACCCGTGCTATAAATAGTATATCGGGTTCGCTACTCGATACGGGAGTGACTGAATAAACTTGCTGGCATAAGGCTAGTTAAGGTGATGAGACAGAGGTGGTGCTCGCTGTGCTTGCACAGAATCGACCTACCAGTCGGGTCTCATACAGGAAGGTAAAAATCTACTAATGTAGCAATGCCCCTTCCTTATTGGTATACATTAATCCAATCTCCCACTCCAAATCCAATTAATCTAACATAATCCTATGTCATTTGCACAGTTAAAGAAGAAGTCCAGAAACAATTTAGAATTTCTACAAAAAGAATTAGAGAAAACAGTTAGTAGTAAGAACGTTGATGATAGATTCTGGAAGCCAGAAGTAGATGCATCAGGTAACGGTTATGCTGTTATCAGATTCCTACCTGCTCCAGACGGAGAGACAGTTCCATGGGCGAAAGTTTATTCCCATGCATTTCAAGGACCAGGTGGATGGTACATTGAAAACTCTCTTACTACTATTGGTAAGGATGATCCAGTAGGTGAAGTTAACCGTCAGCATTGGAATGCTGGTGAAGAAGGTAAAGAGGTTGCACGTAGACAGAAGCGTAAGTTGTCTTACTACAGCAACATCCTTGTCGTAAAGGATCCTAAGCATCCTGAGTACGAAGGTAAGACATTCTTGTACAAGTATGGCAAGAAGATTCACGACAAGATCCTTGCAGCAATGCAACCTGAGTTCCAAGATGAGACACCAGTAAATGTGTTTGATCTTTGGGAAGGTGCGAACTTCAAGTTAAAGATCAAGAAAGTAGCAGGGTTCTGGAATTATGATAGCAGTGAGTTTGATTCTGTGTCTGCTCTTAGTTCAGATGATACTGAACTGGAAGCAATCTGGAAAAAAGAACACTCGTTAGAAGCATTCCTTGCTGATGATCAGTTCAAATCTTATGAAGATTTACAGAAGAGATTGAATCTTGTTCTGGGTACTGCTCAACGTGCTACTGTTCCAACAGTTGACAGCGAAGAGTACGAACCAGTTGCAGCACCAGCACCATCTTCTTTTAGAGAGAAGGTAAGTGCTACCATACCAGTGAAAGAAGAATCAATAGTTGAAGATGATGATGCACTCTCCTACTTCAGACAACTTGCAGAGGAGTAATGATCTCTGGAAAAACTACAGGTCAGCAGTCTTTGAGACTTTCCCTGACCT
>Ga0208764_10002054_pt1 | contig 12769 bp, 14 predicted proteins | sample ETNtaG_18_FD_185762 | JGI IMG/M metagenome (GOLD analysis project Ga0208764, IMG submission 185762) | Marine microbial and viral communities from oxygen minimum zone, Eastern Pacific Ocean - ETNP201302SV91 (SPAdes) (version 2) | ecosystem: Environmental > Aquatic > Marine > Oceanic ... | reverse complement strand
GACGTATCCTATTGCCACCAAACCTACTCCTTTGACGTTGAAATGCTGGTCAACAGGTAGAATCAACGGAGATGAGTTCGATTTCTCCATCGAAGCAGCCATCTGGTCCTGGATCTCAAAGAGGCTATCTCTGATCCCATGCTCGTCGATTTCCCCTTCCACGACTCCCCAGTCCCCCAGGCCGGCTTGATCCAGCATCACCCTGACTTGGTCGGAGTCGATCCAAACCCCTTCGTCGGGTGAGATGATGGCGCTACCTCTGGAAATCCCCGAACAGCCCAGTGCAACCATCGCCTCGCCTACCGATGCACTCAACTCCCGAATCTCGAGCAGTCCCGCCTTAGCAACATCTAGGACGCTTAGCAGTGGCCTGATGCTCTCAGGGAACTTCAGGGGCCTCAGCAGGGAAAGGACCCTGACCTCGCCACCCCTGCTCTCTTTGTGGACATACGACTCTATGTCCCTAGTATCGCCCTTCTTCCCCAATTTCCTCGCCAAGTCTTCCGAACCGACCAGTGCGACGTTTAGTACAGGCATCGAATCACCTACGCGGACAGGCCGAACTTCTCCATGGCCTGCACCATCAGGAAGTACCCAGTAACGGTACACGCCAGACCAGCGGCTAGAGCCGGGTAGAAGTCCCAACTCCTAGACTCGATTAACCAGGGCATTACGATGAAAATCAGGAGCGATGGGATGAGTAGCCAGACGATGTCCCTCGCGAATGCGGAGACCTCCAAAGCGGTCTGACCCTCGTGGAACATCATCATCATCGATAGTACGCTGACAATGGGAATCGACGCCAGCACTGCAGCCATCAGAGTACTCCTCTCAGAAATCTGGGCTATTGAGAAGATTATCAGGGCCGTTAGCAGGATCTTGCCCGCATCGAAAGTCCATCCCATGGGTTCCGCTGGGAATTTACCCTTTAGTTCATTCAGTTTCACATCGCCCTTTCGACACCAATACATATGCGAATCCATGCGAGATGACAGATGAAGGGCGACCGCACAGAGTATCGCGATGGGGGCGAGATCAACGTCGAAGACCCGAACGACCCACTCGGCCTCCTCTCGAGGTGGATTCAGGAAGCAAGGGAAAAAGGAGTAGTTGAGCCCAATTCGATGACCCTAGCTACGATCGATGCCTCAGGGGCTCCTCGCAGTAGGATGGTTCTACTGAAGTTCCTGGAGGGGGAAGAGATCGGCTTCTTCACCAACCTTGGGAGTGACAAGGCCATCGAGATCCAATCAACGCCTGCGGTTTCCGCTACCATCTGGTGGCCGGAGATGGAGAGGCAGGTCAGGATGGAGGGCAGGGCTTACGAGATGAAGAGGTCGCAAGTCGAGGAGTACCACTCAACCAGGCCCAGGAAGAGCAGGATTGCTGCTTGGGCATCTGACCAGAGCCGCTCATTGGAATCCCGAGAGGAGCTTCTTAGGAAGTTCGAGGAGATGGAATGCGAGTTCGAGGGTACAGAAGTCCCACTGCCACCATCCTGGGGTGGATTCAGAATCACCGTGGACCGCGTCGAGTACTGGTCTGGTAGGCCAAGCAGATTGCACGAGAGGGTCGTCCTGACTAGGACGGGGGACTCGTGGTCCGAGAGTCGCCTTCACCCCTGACTAGGGTCCTTGATGGTGGAAATCTTCCAAGTCATCGCGGAAATTATCACAGCGGCTAGGGGGAGGTTCCACTCGGCAATCCTGTCAAGCGCCATCACCACGAAGAAGAACGAGGTCAGAAGGAAGAGCAGTGCCAGGTAGATCACCGGAGCACCCCTCTTCCTGTAGTCCATGAAGTCGTAGATGAAGACCCCTGAGATGAAGTTGGCATAGATAGCCGCCCAGGCGACGTATGCAATCCCGAAAACCGCAGGGAACGCCAGGAAAGCCAACTCTACTTCCATGTCATTCACGAGGAGGGCGATTCCGAGCAGTGCCACGTTGGCATTGTGCATGACGATCTCGTACCAAGCGAAGAGGTGGGAGACGCGATGACCCCTGGCGAGGTTGTCCCCGATGATGTGGAACGAGACTACGCAAGTTACCAGGATCGCACACGCATAGGATGCCGAGAATAGGATTGGCGAGGAGACGATAATCCACTCGGGCACCATCCCTCCCGATGCATGAATCCACGTGGCCGCCCCAGAGACCCCGAAGTTGACCCCGATTAGCGCGAAGTGCCACATCGTGAATGCAGCGAGCCTCGTTGGCCCGACTACCTTCCTTGGTCGAAGCTCACGCTCCTTGAAGTACAGCGGGAAGTCACCACTCCCCCTTGGATCCAGGGCCACCCAAGAGAGCGTGATTACAACCAGGACGCTGCAGGCCACTCTGAAGGAACCGAGGACCGCATCCGAGACGATGCTCGAGGTCGCGACCTGCTCCTGGGTCTGCGACGCCTCCAGTGATCCCGATTCCGAGATGAAGAATAGCGCTAGCAGGAGGAAGGCCAGCGTCAACAGTGCTGTATCGGGGCCCTTGTCCCTGTCTCCATAGCCCATCAGCCCATCGAGCATGCCCCAACCGACGGAACACGGCTTGAATATCCTTCTAGTACGCAGCCTGGTTAGCCTCGTACGCCTTCACCATCGCAGCCCTCGCCAGGAGTATGACCAGGACCGCCGAGAAGAGAAGGGTGCCACCGAGGATGGTTGAGGTCCTCATCAGCATGAGGCAGAATCCGGTGATCCCGCAACCGTAGCTGACCATCTCGCAGATTGATGCCAATCGCAGAATCGACTCTGGCATCACCAGCTTCGACGAGGAGTCGTACTCCCTGATCATCCTCGACAGTAGGATGTAGAGCCCCTGGAATGGTATGGCCAGGCAGAAGAGTCCCATTGCTAGGATCAGTACCTTATCGTCCGGGTTCGCACTGATCTCGCTACCCTTCCAGAAGAGGTTGCTCAGGCCTACCGAAAGCAGACCGGTGTGGATGAGCGCAGAGGTTGTACTAGGCGATCCTACCTCGGACGTTTCTGGTACCACGTGCGAGTTGCTCATTGAGGCACTATTGAGAATTGCGCTGATATCGGGTGCATTACTGCCGGTTATCTGGCAGCCTGCTTCGCATCGCCCTCTTCCAGATAGGCGGAATCAGGCAGGGCCACCATGATGCGTAGTAACCCCATCTGAGCTCAGGCGTGCCATCATATGGCCTGAGCTTCCAGAATGGGACGCTGGCACGTAGGTGGTGGTCAGAATGACGGGTTAGCTCCAGCAGGCTCCACCTCGACCACCTTGCCTCCGTGTTCCAGGAGTGTTCGGCTGAGAACCTCTCGTCCTCTGATCTCCTGAGCCCCCAGTGCCGGATGTAGTTCACGTACTCCAGAGTAAGGATACTGATGGTGGAAAGGACGAGCCAGCCTGCTGCTACGGGAATCCCGTCGAACCAACCCATCTCCCCAGGTAGGAATGCAATTGCCAGCAATGCGGAAATCTGCAGAAGCAGCCCACGGTATGACGGATTCCTCAGCCCCCTCCTGCCTCTCTTGTTGTGGACTCTGGCGGAAGAGGCGAATTGCCCCGGAATGGTGCTGAGCCAGAAGGACCACAGCCCCTGATCCGCAGTTGCGCTGGCCGAGTCCTTGTCAGTGCTGACCCACTTGTGGTGGACGTGATTGTGTTCGTAGGTGAAGTGAGTGTAGTTGACCGTGAACAGGATGACTCTGGCTAGCCTCCAACCCGGACTCCCCCTCTTCTTGTGACCTAGCTCGTGGGCAGTCACTATGGCCGAGGCAGCAGCGCTCAGCCCTGATGAGAGGCCACCTACTACGAGCCATATCGTGAGCCCCTCAATTGCCGCGAACCAGAAGAAGGACCCAACCACGACAAGCTGAAGGAGACCGTGAACCCAGAGAAGGACCTCGAATGGCGTGCCTGAGTCCCTCGGCGGCCTTGCCACCTTCGACTCGCCCATCACAATGTCAAGTATCGGACTAACGCCCCAAACGAATACCACCCCCATGGCCACGAAGATCTGGTCCTCCATCACGCCGAGGATATTCCCCGATATTGCGAGAAACGGAGTAATCAGACCAAGGAGGTGGAAAGCCCAAGGCTCAGGTGCCAGTTCAGGCTCACTCATACAGTTCGGCGTGTAGGGACCTGACCTTAGCGATTTTCGGTTCAACCACGGCAACGCAGTATGGATTTGACGCTCCGTTCCTAGCGAAGTAGTCGTGGTGGTAGTCCTCCGCCTCCCAGAACTTCTCCAGCCTCACAACTTCTGTGACCACTGGTTTGTCGTAGTACTGGGAAACCTCCTCGATGGCCGCTTCCGCATCCTCCCTCTGGGCTTCGTTCGTGTACAGGACTATGCTTCGGTAGTGGGGGCCAACGTCGTTACCCTGCCTGTTCAGCTGCGTAGGGTCGAAGAGGGTGTGGAAAACCCTGAGAACGGTCATCCTCGGGATCACATCGGGATCGAAGGTCACTCTCACGACCTCTGCATGGCCGGTCTCCTTCCCGCATACCTGCTCGTACGTCGGGTTCTCTACATGTCCGCCGCTGTATCCGGGGACTACCTCGTGAACTCCTCTGAGTCCTAGCAACCCTCCTTCTATGCACCAGAAGCACCCTCCGCCGAGATGCAATTCCTCCATTGGACTATCTCCTGTAGTTGGGGGCCTCACGAGTTATCTCCACATCGTGGACATGGCTCTCAGAGAGTCCAGCATTCGTAATTCGAACGAATTTGCAGTCTGACTTCATGGCCTGAATCGTTGGATTTCCGGTGTAGCCCATAGAACTCCTGAGCCCACCCATCAACTGGTACAGGACTTGGTCAACCGGTCCTCTGGAGGGGACTCTCCCCTCTATTCCCTCCGGAACGTACTTTCTGGTGTCTCCCTGGGATGACTGGAAGTATCGGTCTGAAGACCCCTTGCTCATTGCACCCAGAGACCCCATCCCTCGATACTGCTTGTATGTCCTGCCTTGGTAGAGGATGGTCTCACCTGGGGACTCATCGGTACCCGCAAGAAGCGATCCAACCATTACGCAATCCGCACCGGACGCGATTGCCTTGGCGATGTCGCCGCTGTACTTTATCCCCCCATCGGCAATTACAGGGACTCCCCTCTTGGAGCAAGCTTCGACTGCGTTCATCACGGCAGAGAACTGGGGTACCCCAACTCCGGTGACTATCCTGGTGGTGCATATCGATCCGGGCCCAATTCCGACCTTGATGGAATTCGCACCGCTTTCGATTAGCGCTGCGGCCGCTTCAGACGTTCCCACGTTACCTGCGATGATCTGCGCATCGGGACCAGCCTGGTCCCTGATGGTTCGCACCGTTTCTAGGACTCCATGAGAGTGTCCATGAGCGGTGTCCACAGCGACTGCATCGGCCCCTGCCTCGAACATTGCTAGCGCCCTTAGGATCCCATATTCTCCCGTCCCAGTAGCAGCGATCACGCGAAGCCTGCCACGATCGTCTTTGCAAGATAGCGGGTTGTCTCGGGACCGATTGATGTCTCGAACGGTAATTAGGCCCGAGAATCCCCCTTCTGGATTTACAACGACCAGCTTCTCGATCCTGTGTTGGTGGAGCAGCCTCTTCGCGTCTTCCAGATCTACGTGCTCTGGGACGGTGACCAGATCCGTGGTCATAACCTCGGAAATAGCCGTCTCCTCATCCTCGACGAACCTGATGTCCCTGTTCGTCACCATCCCAACAATGCTGCCATCACCATTGATCACCGGGAATCCGGAGAAACCGTACTGGTCCTTCTTCATCCTCAGTTCCCCGACCGTCATCGTTGGATCAACCGTGACCGGCTCGAGAACAAGGCCCGACTCGAATCTCTTCACCTTGTCAACCTCCACAGCCTGCTCCTCGACGGGCATGTTCCTGTGGATTACCCCGATGCCCCCGCTCTGGGCCATTGCGATAGCCATCTCGGCCTCGGTGACCGTGTCCATCGCAGCAGACACTATGGGTGCATTGAGCTCAATATCGGTGGTTAGCCTGGTCGAGAGATCAACCTCGGCTGGGAGAACTGCTGACTCTGCTGGCAGTAGGAGAACGTCGTCGTAACTCAGTGCGGTCTCAATCTGCGCCATTAGGGATACGCGTGGAGACTTGTACTTCAACGATTCCATGCAAGTCCATGGGCGGCCAATTCAGCGTGCAATCTTCGAATCCGCCATCCGTTGGTTTCAAGAAACCCCGGATGGCCCCGAACGTGGGTGGTGACGTGATTAGGCCGGCAATAGTAGGATGGAGGGAGTGGGTAGGACTGCCCGAGCTCAGTAGGCCCCCCATCCTCGCCAAGATAGACACCGGTGCCTGGTCTAACACCCTCCATGCCGCTGACATTGAGATCATCGAGTCCAGTCCCGAGACCAGAATCAGGTTCCGCCTGGAGGAGGGCAGCAGGTGGTCTGAGAGGCCCCTCCACAGATGGAGGAGGATCAGGGACACGGGTGGTCACGAGACCATGCGACCAGTGATCATGACCACCATCGAGATAGCATCGAGGGACTTCGACGTCGAGGTGTGCCTAGCAGACCGTTCGCAGCTCAAGCACAGGATGATACTGGGTCGGAACTTCCTCAGGCTCGGGTTCGTCGTCAACCCATCGAGGCAGTGCATCCACACGATGATCCGCTCCGAGGACCGGGTCGAGATGGGAACCATGGACTGAACCCCTTTTGGCTGACGACCCCATCCCAGACTTGTGATCGACAGCATCAGAGTGACCCAGACCGGGCCGGAGGTGCCATCCCCATGGTGGCTGAAGGGAGGTGCCATCTTCATCGGTGTCCTCGGGCTCTCCTCGCTGCTCGGTGCCGTGTCCCTTGCGTTCTCCGGGATTGTGATGGATTCCATGATGGAGGACTTCGATCCCGAGGAGATATGCCAAGACGATACCGACAGGGAGGAGTGCGAGGAGGTCTTCTACGCGATATCCGATATGTCAGAGATGAGACTATGGGACGTCGGGGCCGCATTCTCCGCATTCCTGTTCCTCCTGGCCATACCCACGACCATCCTGATGTGGAATGCCGAGGACAGGAGCACCGCGCTCAGGCTGGCCTGGGCCTGGGTAACCGTCCACGCGGTATCGCAGATCTACCTAGTCCACTCCTACATGTCTTGGATGGACGACTTCTACGACGCAATCCCGTCGGAGGAGATGGGCTGGGTCAGCCTCTTCACGTCGATAGCCACGTACGGCAGCGTCGTGTTCTGCGAGCTCACCTTGGCTGCCGGTCTCGTCCTGATCTCGTACAAGACCCGGCCCCCTACTGCGCTCGAGATGCCCTCTGCGTTCCATGTCAGCGATGAGTGAGGTTCAAGTCCCCCTCCACCCAGCATTGAGCATGCAGCACATAAGAGACGGAATAATGGTCGTCAACACCGAGACAATAGCAGGCAAGGTCATCACCCAGAACCTAGGGGTAGTGGGTGGCTCCACAGTGAGGGCCAAGCACATTGGCAAGGACATTTTCGCCGGACTGAAGAACGTCGTCGGAGGAGAATTGACTGCTTACACCGAGCTATTGGAGGAGTCCAGGACCGAGGCGATTGCACGCATGGTCGCCGATGCCGCCGCAAGAGGCGCCAACGCGGTCGTGAACGTCCGGTTCGCCACAAGCGCGGTCACCGGGGGAGCATCCGAATTATTCGCATACGGCACGGCAGTCACGGTCGAGTAGTCAGGTGATCCGATGCGATCCATAGACGCTAGAGTGGGGACTCTGACCACATCCGCGCTGATGTTGGTATTGCTGTTCTCGGGCGTCGCTATGGCCCAGGCAGATGAGGCACCGAAGGAGGACCCCCCGTTCATCCTTCTATGCTGCGTCGGGCCTTTCCTACTCATCGCCGTGGGATTCGCCGTTTTCGGGATTCTGTGGGCGATTTTCTACCCCATTTTGTTCCTCTACGGGGTAATCTTCAGTGAAAGGAACCTGAACAAGAGGATGAGCGACTTAGTTCTCAGGGAGAGTGCCTCGATAGAGCATTTCGGGAAGGACCCCCTATCCACGCTCAAGGGAAGCCACATAGTTGGAGGGATCAAGGAAACGGGTCTTGTATACGCGAGCATCGTCTTCTCCCCTAGCCACTGGCAATTGATGATCGCATGGATTAACCAGGTATTCGGCGGTAGGATTGACGTTCTCCACCGGGTCATCTCAGTCGGGAGGGCAGAGGCAAAGCAGAGGCTCAGGGAGCAGGCACAGGCAGCCGGATGGGACGACGTCCTCAACGTCCGCATCGACACGGCGGAGATGACCCCCGCATCCAAGCCAAAGGGCACCAGAGCCGTCGAGGTCTTCGCATACGGCACAGGCGTCAAGTTCGGCTAGGCGTCGTAGATAGGAGTCTCGTCCAGCACCATAGCCGCCGAGAACATCCACCACGAGATGAGGTCGAATGACTCCACCAGGTTCTGACGCCCGGTGCCGTTGTCGGTAACCATCATGCCGATCATGTTGTCCAGGGTGTCGCAGTTGGCATGGTAGCAGTCCGAACCGCCAGTCAGGCTGCCCCAGTCCACGCTGACCACCCCGAGCTGGTCCGCGAACCTCTCGTAGTCCGACCTCCCCCTGTCGCTGTCATGGACTGAGATCGACTGCCTCTTCTGGTCCGAGGAGTCAACGTCCTTCATCGAGGCGTAGCCCTCGTCGTGGAAGATATCCCTCCCCAGCTGGAGTGCAGATGAGATGTCGTTGTTCTGCGCCCCCACCCACTCGAGCATGCGTATCATCTCCCACTGGTCCCCCAGCTCGTCCTCGTCGTTCGGGATGCAGTCCACGACCAGGGTGTAGTAGCCAGGCCAGTTGGTACCGACCGCATCTGAGTTGAGGTAGTTGGTAATCGTCACCCCCTGGGGGATGTTGTCTATCCACCTGTCGACGCCGTCGTATCCGTTCTCCTCGTTGGACCAGAGGCAGATCGCCAGGGTCCTCCTGTGGTCGAACTGAATCAGCCCCCTCGCGGCCTCGAGAACCAGGGCGACTCCCGCCCCGTTGTCATGGGCCCCTATCCTGGTCCCGCCCCCCGGCGGGCTCCCGGGCTCTGCCACATCCAGGTGGGCTCCCAGCACCAGCCACTCGTCTGGGAAGACCGAACCGGTCTTGTAACCGCAGACGTTCACCGCGTACGAGAAGTCAGATATCCAGTATCGATGGATCTCCGCATCCCATCCCATGCCGCCTAGGTAGCCCTCGACGTACTCCGCCGCCCGCATGTAATTCGGGTCGTTCAGGGTGAATGGCCCCCATCGCTCGTTGTACCCAGAATCCGGGTCCGCGAATTCCTCCAGCCATTCGAATGCGCTCAGGCCATCGATCAAACCCGACCCATGCATCGAACCCTCCTCCACCGAGAAACCGGACCTGTTCTCCCTGGCAACGGGGTGCTCGACCCACGAGTAAGGGCCCTGTAGGAAACCCTCGCTCCCGAAGAGCTCGTCCCACGACTGGTTCGAATCCCTGATGTATGGCATCTCCGATCCATGGAAAGCCCCCTCCTTGCCGAGGAGGAAGAAAGCGCTCCCGATGTTCGAGGGTGCGATCATCTCGATAGTGAGGATGCCCGGGGCGGCGAAGTCGAGCGTCGTCCCATTGGTGAAGAACTCGGAGCCCTCCTCCCTCACCAAGTAAGGGACGTGGACGCTCATCGGGCTGGAAGCCATGAACTCGACCTCCTGCAACACCGCTCCAACCAATGGTGATGGATTGATCTGCAGATCTTCTGGTGGGACGCTGGGGAAATCTTCGGAATTTGAGAAGCACCCCGTCACCGGAGCGAGGAGAATCGCCAGGGATATGCACACCGCTGCAACACGTGTCATCAGCATGGAGTGGGACTGGGAGTTTAAGGAATCATTCAAGGCGAGCAATCCACTCAGAGAGGTCGAGGAAGATGGTCCAGAGCCCAGTAACGAAGATCGAACCGCGCATCGCAAGCAGGTTATCCAAGCAGAGGTACCAGCTGGTTGGCGAGCACGGTGGGGTCAAGGTCTGCCACTGGACCAAGCAGTCGCTTATCGCTGACCGTTCCTGCTACAAGGGCACGTTCTACGGCATCGAGAGCCATGGTTGCATGCAGATGGCGCCGAACGTCGACACCTGCAACCTAGGGTGCACATACTGCTGGAGGGAGCCGCACTCGGACACCCTCAACAAGATCGACGACGACCCGTACGAGCTGTACCTGGAGTCGGTCCGCGGCCACAGGAGGCTTCTGACCGGGTACGGGGGGAACCCGAAGGCAGACCGGGAGAAGTGGCTCGAGGCCCAGAACCCGAAGCACGTCGCTATCTCACTCAATGGCGAGCCGACACTCTACTCCAGGCTCGGGGAGTTCCTCGACATCTGCCACCAGCACGGCACCAGCACATTCCTGGTGACAAACGGGAGCCTCCCGAAGGTAATAGAGAACCTCGATCCGCTTCCTACGCAACTCTACGTCAGCGTTGATGCTCCCAACAAGGAGATCTTCGACCGCATCTGCAAGCCCAAGTTCGACCAGGGGGCCTTCCACAAGCTCGAGCAGACCCTGGAGATCCTCCCGAGCCTGGACACACGCACGGTTTGCCGTCACACCCTGATCAAGAACGAGTCACTGGGGCATCACGATGACTACGCCCGCCTGGACAACATAGCCGATCCCGACTTCATCGAGGCGAAGGGATTCGTAGTCGTCGGCAACAGCAGGAACAACCTCTCGATCGACAATATGCCAACCCACGCTGAGGTAATGGAGTTCTCCGAGAAGCTGGCGCCTATGGTGGGGCGCGAGGTCCTGTCGGACAGGAGGGAGAGCAGAGTGGCCCTCATCGGACGCGAGATGATTCCGATCACGCTGCCTGAGAAGACCATGGAGCTACCCGCAGACCTGGGGATAGCGAGGCCGCAGAACTTCTCGCTGCCTCAGGCCTGAACCATGGGCCTGCTGGAACCGCACTCCGGGCATAGCTGCTCATCGCCATCGCCGTAGTTGTGGAAGCATGCCGGGCAAGTCGATGAAAGGACCATCTTCCCGGAGCCCTCGACCTCCTGCCTCTCTTCGGCCACCCTCTCCAGATGGAGCAGGTCCCTCTCAATTTCCTGGACCTCGAACCTACCCGGGCCGCCGATCTTCAGCAGCACATCCGGTGGCAGGGTCACGGTGCCGGAGTCGTCGACTATGAACTCCCTCGAGTCGGAGAGGTCGCCTATGTCGACACCAACCCCATGCTGGGCGATGAACCGGCCCTCCCTGAGCTCCAGCGAGCGCTCGCAGAAGGAAGCGACCTCCTTGCTGTGGGTGACTAGCAAGAAGGCGACGTCATCCTCCCTGTGGAGCTGGTCGAACAGCGCCAGGACCTCCCTGCTGGTAATCGGGTCGAGCGCTCCCGTCGGCTCGTCGGCCAGGATCAGTTTCGGCTCAGTGATCAGGGCCCTGGATATCGCGACCCTCTGCTGCTCGCCGCCGGACAGCTCCTCTGGCATCCCGTATGCCCTGTCCCCGACTCCGAGCCTCTCCAGGAGGGTCATTGCCTTCTTGCGGGCCATCCCTGACATGACCCCTTGGTGTATCAGGGGCTGGGCCACGTTGTCGAGGGCATTCAGATGAGGTAGTAGGTTGGCGTCCTGGAAGATGAATGACACCGTCTTCTGCCTGAGCTCGACCAACTCGACGCCAGTCAGCCTGGTCATACGAGTCCCGCCCAGCTCAACGGATCCCGCAGAGGGCTTCATCAGCCCGCCGAGGCACTTCAGTAGGGTCGACTTGCCAGATCCTGAGGGTCCGACCACAGCCACTGCCTCCCCCTCCATTATCGAGACGCTAAGGCCCCTAAGCGCGACGACGTTACCGTCCTCCGCACTCGATTCGTAAATGTGGTAGAGGGAGTTCGCCCTCAGAATCTCGTTTTTCCCATGTCCTTCCATGTCACTCCCCCTTCAGAACCGTAGCCAGATCCGAGTCCAGCGCTCTCCTAGTGGTGAATAGGAGTGAGATGACGACTGCTGCCAGTACTAGGCCATTGACCACCACCAGCTCGAACCAGGGCCAGATCAGGTCCCTGTCGATGGGGGCGCTCTGCCCCAGGAAAAGCTGGAAGATGAAGCCGAACACCGAGAAGAAGCCGTTGAATGACTCTGAGACTGCCAGGCCGAGGGCCACTCCGAGGACCATGCTGACAAGGAGTATCGACATGATCTCGAATAGGACCAATCTGACCACCTGGTTCGGGCTCGCTCCGATGGCCTGTAGGATTGCCAGCTCCCTCTTCCTCTGGCTCAGGACCAGGGATAGGAATACGAAGGCGGATGAGACTGACGCGAGCGCTGCTACGACGAACATCATGCTCAGTAGCCCGGGGGTCCCGAACACCAGGCCGCCGTTCCTCTCGTTGCTCTCGTGGGTGGACGACCAGTCTTGGGCCGAGATCACACTCCCCTTGCTCCTCAGGTCGGCACTGACTGCCTCCAAGGCATCCTTGCAGTCATCGGCCTCCTCGTTGCAGAGCTCGAAGAACCACCTGTCGGAGGTGTGCGTGAAGGTAGTGGGGTTGCCAATTAGCCCCATGTACGTGCTCTCCCCTATGACGATCGAGTTGTCGGACTCCGCTGCCGAGAACCCTGGTATCCAGTCGGTCCTCCCAGCGTAGTTCACGGTAACAGTCGTGTCCGAGGCCTCGACTGATGGGATGCCGAACTCGTCGAAGACCAGGTTGGCTATCGATATGTTGAGGGCGCTCCCTGTTGCCGGTCTGTCCAGGGCAACCCTGGCACCGTCACCAGCCGTGTATGCCCCC
>Ga0208764_10002053_pt1 | contig 12770 bp, 11 predicted proteins | sample ETNtaG_18_FD_185762 | JGI IMG/M metagenome (GOLD analysis project Ga0208764, IMG submission 185762) | Marine microbial and viral communities from oxygen minimum zone, Eastern Pacific Ocean - ETNP201302SV91 (SPAdes) (version 2) | ecosystem: Environmental > Aquatic > Marine > Oceanic ... | reverse complement strand
AGGAGATTCTTCGGCAGTAGATGGTTTTGCAGTTGCTGATCATTTAAGAAAGAATGAAAAAGAAATTTTTGAAACTTTAGTAAATGTACCCCTTAAATTTAGAGATAAAGACTATACTCAAAACGTACATAGAAGTTTTCACGCACCTGCGATTAGCCTAACTAAGGATGGTGATTATAACGATATAAGATTTAGTGTTGCTACTATGGATGCATTAGATTGCCATCCCGATATAATGGATAAAGTTTATAAAGCTCACCATAGATTTGGAAATCTTTTACATGATGATAAATTTCAAATTAAATTTAGATTAGAGCCTGGTGATATTTTTTCTTTTAATAATAGAAGACTTTTGCATGGAAGAACTGCCTTCAATCCAAATTCAGGAAATAGACATTTGCAAGGATATTACATGGATAGAGATGAAATTATAGGAAGATTAAATTTTTTAAAAAAAAAAATTTAAATTAAGCTACTGGTTTAAGCATATTAAGAATTTTTTTATGTAATATTCTGCTTGAGCTGGCAACTATACTTCCAGCAATTTTTGGATCTTTTCCTTGCCATGTATTTATATAACCACCCGCATTTTTAATTAAAGGTATCATTGGGTGTATATCCCAAATTTTATTATAACATTGTAAAACAACATTGAGTTTACCTTCACATAATTGACAATAACTTAAAGCGTCAGAACAAGGATATCTCATTAGTTTAGTTAACTTTGAAATTTTTTTTTGTTCATTGAGAGTTAACCAGCCAAAAAAATTTCCTGCAATCTTTGAATTTTTTAATGTTTTTGAGTTAATTACTTTTAGTTTTTTAAATTTGTTATTTTCAACTAAGTAAGAACTGTTATTGGCGCCAGTAATATAATATTTTTTTAGCATAGGAAAATTAACCAAACCTAATATTGGTTCGTCATTATAATTTATGCTTATTAAATTGCTCCATGTCGGACTTCCTATGATAAAAGATCTTGTTCCATCAATTGGATCAAGAATCCATGAAAATCCACTCTTTGTTTTCTTTTCTTTAAACTCTTCTCCAACTATCCCATCTTTTGGAAATTTTTTTTTTATTTCTTTTCTTAAAAATAATTCCAGCGCTTTGTCAATATTCGTTACAGGATCAAAGCCATTTCTTTTTTTTGATTTATTATTTAATTTAAACTTTCCTCTTAATTTGCCAAAATATAATTTGTTTATTTTTTTTGTAAGTGAATTTAAAAATTTATAATATTTTAATCGCTCTTTTTTATTAATTTTATCCATTAATAAATTACTTCCAGCCTGTTATAGCTTTTACTTCTAAAAATTCATTTAGACCCCAGATTCCACCTTCACGACCATTTCCGGATTGTTTGTAACCTCCAAAAGGCGCCCCAACATCTGCTCCTTGTCCATTAATAAAAATTGTTCCTGCTCTCAATTTTCTGGCAACTCTTTTAGCTTTTTCTTTATCTTCAGTTTGTAGGTAGTTTCCAAGTCCATATGAAGTGTCATTCACTATTGCAATAGCTTCTTCCTCAGTTTCAAATGGAATAATAGAAAGCACAGGTCCAAATATTTCTTCTCTTGCAATTCTCATATCATTATTTACATCGGTGAAGATTGTTGGTTTTACAAAATAACCTTTATTAAGACCATTGGGTAAATCAGGTCCACCTGTAGCTAAAGTTGCGCCTTCTTTTATTCCAACATTTATAAGATTTATTACTTTGTCATACTGAACTTTTGAAACTAGTGGTCCAATGTGATCGCCTTTTTTTGATGCTGTATCTACTTTAATTTTATTTGCTTCATCTACAGCTTCTTTAACAGCTCTTTCATAAATCGGTTTTTGAACTAACATTCTTGTTGGTGCATCACAAGATTGTCCTGAATTGCTCATTATATGTTTTACTCCGTCTCTTACTGCGTTTGGATAAGAGTCTGCAAAAACTATGTTTCCACCTTTTCCACCTAATTCAAGGGTAACTTTCTTTATTGTATCAGCTGCGTTTTTTTGAATTAATTTTCCAGCTCTTGTTGAGCCTGTGAACGAAACCATATCTATATCAGAATGGCCAGAGATATGATTTCCAACAACTTCTCCATTACCATTAACTAAGTTGAAAACACCAGGAGGAAAACCAGCTTCATCGATCATTTCTGCAAACAAAATGCCAGATATTGGAGCAATCTCAGAGGGTTTTAATATCATCGTACAGCCAGCAGCTAATGCAGGAATAACTTTTAATACAATTTGGTTCATTGGGAAATTCCAAGGTGTTATTAAACCGCATACTCCAATAGGTTCATATCTAATGTGATTATTAGACTTAGGTTGAAATTGATGTTCAAAATTAAAATCTTTTAAAATTTTTATTATGTTTTTCGAAATATCAGCGCCCATTTTTGTGTGGATTTCTGAAGCATAATCTAACGGGGCTCCCATTTCAGTTGATTGTGCTTTGACCATTTCATCCCATCTTCTATTGTAAATTTCATCAAATTTTTCCAACAAGCTTAATCTTTTTTCTTTACTAGTTTCTCTCCAAGTTTCGAATGCATTTTTAGCAGCACTTATAGCTTTGTCAGCATCTTCTATTGATCCAAGAGATATAATTGCAAAAGGTTCCTCGGTTGATGGATCAATAACTTCAAAGTTATTTGCTTTAAAAGGGGATACCCATTTACCATTTATATAAAAATTTTTTTTCTCAATCATAAAAATTTATTGTAGCACAATAATCAAATTTCATAACCTTTTTCTTCTTTTTCATTATCAACTAATTCCTCAGGATATCCGCTAGCTCTAAAGTTTATTTTGCAAATATCCTCTAACCGTTTAACAGCCATTGATGACCAAGCTCTTGATCCATATTTTTTGTGTGCATCTTTAAAAATGCTTAAAACTAGAGGTGAAATTTCTAATGGTATACTTAGATTTTTTGCTAAGTTGTTAAACAAAGTCATATCTTTTTCCACTAAATCCATAGTAAAATTTATATTATATGAGCCGTTTAAAATTACTTGGCTCTCCGTTTCGTGAACAAATGAATTTCCAGACGAAACTTGAATACCTTTAAATATTTTGTTCATATCCAGATTTGATTTTTTGGCCACAGCCCAAGCCTCACCTAAAGCTGCTAAATGAGTTGATGCTAAATAATTTGTAATAACTTTTAAAATTGATGCTGATCCAAGTTCTCCTGTGTGTAAAATTTTTTTACCCATTGCAGTTAACACGGGCAATATTTTTTCAAAAGATTCTCTTTGCCCACCAACAAAAATAGCTATATTTCCTGTTGCCGCACGATGGCAACCCCCACTAACAGGAGCGTCCAATGGAATGGCTCCTCTTGATTTTACTAGCTCACCTATTCTCTTTACTTCTTTATCATCCGTGGTACTCATTTCTAGCCAAATCTTATTCTTAGACAATCCTTCAATAACTCCATCTTTTTTTTCCATTACCTCTGCACAAATTTTAGGGGATGGCAGACATGTTATTATTACATCAGTTTTTTCTGCTAATTTTTTTGGAGATTTTGCTGTTTCAGACCCTTTAGATAAAAAGCTTTTCATTAAATGCGTGTCTAAATCTAGAACAGTTAAGTTGAATTTATTTCTTAACAAGCTTCCTGCTAATTTTCCACCCACGTTACCTAAACCTATAAACCCTACTTTCATTTTATCTTCTCTTTTTGTTTTTTGATTTTGTAAATAATATCATGCCGACTCCAAAAATAATAACAAAGCCACCTAAAAAAACTTGTTTGGGAGGATCTTCTCCTAATAGAAAAATAGAAGTTATTAGTCCTGTTACAGGTAGTAAAAGTAATACTGGCATAACCTTATTAACTGGATATTTTCTTAAAACATAATACCAGGACGCATATCCAACTGGCTGCATTATGAATCCAAGAAATATAACTGTTAGCCAACTATTAAGATTTGCGGACAAAAAATATGGAATTGGGTTTCCATTAATAAGCGCTGAAATAAAAAATAGCATTGGTCCAGAAAATACAGCAAGCCAAGTCATTAAAGCAAATGCACCGATTTTTTTACTTAAAGGTTTTGCCATAACTGCTCCCAACGACCAAGTAAAAGCTCCAGCTAAAACTAATAAAACACCAATATACTTTCCTTCAAGATTAGGCGCTCCAGTTAAAATAAAAACTCCAATAAAAGCAATAACTAAACCAATTATATTTTTTATAGTTGGTATTTCTTTTAACAAAAAGAACGCAATTATTATTCCAAATGGAACCTCAAGCTGAACAAGAAGAACAGCCGAAGATGCATCTATAATATTTAAACCTGTATAAGTTAATCCATATTGCAAGGTGTTGCCTATAAATGAAACTTTAAATAAATCTAAATACAATCCTTTGGGAAGAGGAAACCACCATACAAATATTAAAGCTGGTATAGTAAAACGCATTCCCATTAATAAATATGGAGGAAAATACTGCATTGCAGGTTTTGCAATAACAAAACCAAATCCTAAAATTATAGGAACTAATAATGCGATAAATATATCTTGTATTTTCATGTTTGACTTAAATCAATTAATAAGGTTGGAATATATCTTCTTGTTGAGGATAACAATAAAAAAATATAAAATAATATCGTGAAAATTGAAATTACAAAAAATAAGGTATTTTTTAAACTTCCTAAAAAAAAATTGGAAATACATCCTCTTTGGCTTCGAGAAAGAGCTAGAGCAGGCAATTTACATGACAAAAATACTGATCAAAGATTATACGATCCTTCTGAACTAAAATCTAATTTAAAAATAAAAAAAGCTGCAATATCTAATGGAAACTTAAGTATAAATTTTAATGATGGAATTAAATTTGATTTTAACATTAAAGAATTATTTTATGAATTGAATAAAAACTTGCCCTATGAAAATCCCATATTGTGGAATTCAAAACTAAAACGAATACCTACCTTTAATTATAGAGATCACATGTTTAATACGATAAGTATGTATGATTTGTTACAAGATTTTTATAAATTTGGTTTTGTTATAATAAAAAATACACCTGCCAGTGAAGATTTTCTTGTAAAATTTGCTAATTCAATTGGAACAGTGCGCGCAACAAATTTTGGTACTACATTTAATGTTAGATCAGAAAAAAAATACAATGATCTTGCTTACACCAATCACCATATCGCAGCCCATACTGATAACCCTTATAGAAAACCAGTGCCTTGCATTCAATTGCTGCATTGCATCTATAATGAGGTTGCGGGAGGTTTTTCAACGGTAATAGATGGATTTGCAATAACTGAATATCTAAAAAAAAATCATAAAGACTCATTCAATATACTCTCAACTACCAAAGTGAGATATAGATTTGTAGATCAAGATGTTATTCTTGAAAATTGGGGTGAAATAATTAAGTTGGATGAAAAAGGAAAACCAAAACATATAAGACATAGTCCTAGATTAGATTATGTGCCTGCTTTAGAAAAAAAAAAGTTAGAAAAATTCTATAAGGCAAGAAGATTGTTTTCAAAATTGTGTTCTTCAAAAAAATTTGAATTAAAATTTAAATTAAAAGCAGGAGATTTAATAATGTTTGATAATTACCGAACTTTACATGGAAGAACTGCTTTTGATCTTAAAGAAGGAAAAAGATTTTTAAAAGGTTGTTATATTGACCACGATTCTACTGAAGGCAAATTAAGATATTTAGAAAGAAAATTTGATTTAAAATGGAAAAAGTGAAATTCAAACAAATGAAAGATGGGACAAAAGAAGATTATCTTCTCCTAGACGCTCACGAAAAAAATTATATAAAAGGCACTGCTGATAGAATAATTAATTTTATGAGTAATTTAAATAATACTTTAGAGGGATATCAAATTTCAAGGTTAGAACATTCTTTACAGACTGCAACCCGAGCTCTAAATGATAAAGCCAATGAAGAAATGATTGTAGCTGCACTATTGCATGATATTGGTGACGAACTAGCTCCATTAAATCATTCAGAATATGCGGCTGCAGTTTTAAAACCTTATGTGAGTGAAAAAACACATTGGGTAATAGAAAAACATGGTGAGTTTCAAATGTACTATTATGCACATCATTTAAATGGAAACAAAAATCAAAGAGAAAAATACAAAGGACATAAATATTATGAAGATACAATAAATTTCTGTGAAAAATGGGATCAAAAATCATTTGATCCTAATTTTAAGTCATTAGATCTTAAAGATTTCAAACCTTATATTAAAAAAATATTTAGTAGAGATCCTTACTCTATATCTAAGTAAATTTTATTTGCAAGGTAAGCCAGAGACTTTCCAACCTGGGTTTTCTGAATTTCCTAAAAAACCATCTGAGATATTGGAACAATTATAATTTTCTTTTGTTAAAAGTTCAGCTGCTGTCTGGGATCTAACTCCTCCCATACACATGGTTAATACTTCTTTATCTTTTTCTATACCTAATTTTTTAAAATCTTCTATAAAACTTTGATTAAAACTACCGTCGGCAAACTGAATTGTTAGAAAATAAGTTTTTAATGAAAATTTTTCACCATCTGGTTTTCCATCTCCACCCCACTCTTCTTCCGTTCTTACGTCAAGTAAAACAGATTTGGGGTTTTCTTTTACATACGCCTCTACTTCATTGCATGATATTTGTTTAATCATAATTTACTGTAAAATGAATCATCAAATTATAACATGTTTAAGCTTTTTCTTGATAGTCTTTTTGATGTTTTGGAATTCTTTCATGTGTTCCAAATAGCATATGAGTGGACATATCTTCATGATATTTACTTGCTGGCACTTTTAATCCGACAGCCTCCGCTACTTCTCTAATCAACATAGGATTTGCTCCACAACATACACCTAAATATTTAATACCAAATTCATAAGCTTCCTTTGCAAATTTTCCAATTTCATATCTATTGCATTGCATTGGATCTAATGCTGTAGGAAATGAGGTCTTGTGTGGCGTATGACAAGTACATCCATTATTATCTGGTAAATTAAAAAAAGTTGGATGCTTTTCTGTTGTTCTGTAGTTTATTGGCAAAGCAGCTACATGACATTTTAAAACCTTTCTAATTTCTTTTAAATAAGGCATCATCGTATTTGGTCCTCTAAAACAATTCATTCCTACTACATCACCACCTCGTTGCTCTAGTTCTTTGCAAGTGTCAACGATAGAAGCGCCGTCTCTCATAATATTTTCACCCATAGGTGCTATTGTAATAACGCTTGGAAGATTAGTTTGTTTCATAACCTTTAGAGCAGTATATGCTTCTTCTGCATAGTAAAAAGTTTCACCAATCAACATATCTGCTCCTTCATCTACAGCCCAACCAACCATTTCTGAAAACATTTTTTCAACTTCTTTATGTGTTTTTGGATCTTTATCATTCCAAATATTTGAATTTGAAATATTTCCAGCCATCAAATTGGATTCTTTTCCAATTGGGCTGTTCGCAACTTTTTTTGCAATTTTTAGGGCAGCTCTATTAAGAGGTTCTAATAATTTTTCCTTATTAATGACCTTCATTTTTTCACGATGACCATTATAAGTAAATGCTTGAACTATATCGGAGCCAGCATGTTGAAAATCCTTATGAAGATTTTCTAAAGCTTCAGGGTGTTCCAAAGAAACCATTGGAACAAATTCCCCGGACCTCATGTAACCTCTTTTTTCTATTTCAAATAAAAAACCTTCTGCACAAATCACAGGCCCTGTATTTAATCTTTCGATTAAATTTCTTTTCTTTTTAATCATTTTACCCTCCTTTTTAGTGCTTTGACGAATGTCGGGTGCACAATTCAGTTAAATACCCAGTTTTTAATCAAAATTAATTTTCAAAAAAAAACCACCGACTAAAACGGTGGTCAAGAGGTGTCGTTTTAGCAGGATTTATAATGCGCCCGCAATCTGATTCAACTCGGCGCTATATATAATCCTAACTAATGATATATATAATGTCAAATATAAACTTATTAAATTTGCGGAGTAAAATTGGAAAATTTACTTAAAAAAGAGAAAAGTCCTTATCTTAAACAACACGAAAATAATCCAGTGCATTGGTTTGCCTGGAATAAAAAAGCATTAGATGAAGCAAAAAAATTGAAGAAGCCAATCTTCTTAAGTGTTGGTTATGCCAGTTGTCACTGGTGTCATGTAATGGCGCATGAAAGCTTTGAAAATAAAAAAACTGCTGAAATAATGAATAAAAAATTTATTAACATTAAAGTTGACCGTGAAGAGAGACCTGATTTAGATAATGTGTTTCAAAAAAGTTTAGCAATCTTAACTGGTGTACCAGGAGGGTGGCCTTTATCTATGTTTTTAGATGAAAATGCAGTTCCTTTTTCTGGAGGGACATATTTTCCTCCTCAAGAAATGCAAGGAAGACCGTCTTTTATAAATGTTCTTAATCAAGTTTCTGATTTTTATGAAAAAAATAGAGATAAAATTATTCAGCAATCATCAGAATTAAAAAAAGTTTTCCAAAAAGACCAGGAAAAATCTTCAGTAATTAATCAAAATTTAAACCCACAACTTGAGGCTATGGTTGATTATGTTGATTTCGAGTGGGGCGGATTTAAAGGAAGTCCTAAATTTCCTCAATTTTATGTGTTTGAAAGTTTTTTACATTTTTATAAAAAAAATAAGAATGCAAAATACTACGATGCAATTAAAGTTTTATTTCGCAATGTATGCTCCAGAGGACTATACGATCACCTGCTGGGAGGTATAGCACGATACTCAACAGACGATAGGTGGATCGCACCACACTTTGAAAAAATGTTGTATGATAATATTTTATTTATAAACCTCTTGGGCCAGTTTTATCTAATAGAGCCAACTAACTATTACAAAGATAAAATTATACAAACTGTAGAATTTATTAATAACTCTTTTAAAAATAAAGATAATCTTCTAGGTTCTGCTTATGATGCTGATAGCGAAGGCGTTGAGGGTAAATACTACGTTTGGGATGATAAAGAGCTAAGAAGTGTGCTTGAAAATGATTATGATCTTTTTGCTAAATATTATGATATTTCGGAAAATGGTAATTGGGAAGGTAAAAATATTCTAATTGAAAAAAGTATTAAACCTGAAAAAGAAGATATTGAAAAATTAAAAAAAATTAAAAATAAACTTTTGGATATAAGAGAAAAAAGACCAAAACCTTTTTTTGATGACAAAACTCAAATTGATCTAAACGCTTACTGGACAAGTACCTTGCTTTTTGTTGCTGAAATATTTGAAAAAGATGAGTGGAGAAAACTTGCCTTGCAATATTATAATACAATAAAAAACCTTACAAAAGATGAAGTTTATCATTGTTATAAAGATAAAGAAGGAGTTAAAGTTTTTTTAGACGATTATGCTTATTTGATTCAATTAATGATTAATTTTTATGAGTTAACGGGTGAAATAACTTATTTAAATAACGCAAAAGACATGGCTCAAAAAACTTGGGATTTATTTTATGATAATAATAATAAAATTTTACAAAAAAATCTTATTGAGAAAAATGATCTTTTTGTACCACCTTCAGATGTAAACGATAGTAATATACCAAATGGTAATAGTATATTTTTGTTAAACTGTAAAAAACTTGAAGTCATAACTGGTGAAAAAAAATGGCAAAATATGACTAAAGAATTAACTCAAAGTTTTCATTCATTTCTTAATTTACAATCAACTCAAATGGTCAGCTATATAAAAAATCTAGATATTTGTGAAGATGCGCAAACATTTACTTTTTTTGGCAGCATTAATAAAAATAAAAATCTTCATCAGTATATAAAAAAAAATTATTTCAAATCATCTACTTTTATTTATAAAGACAATTCAAAAGAAAATTATTTGATAATATGTAAAAATCAAACGTGTTCAAATAAAATTAAAACTTTGGAAGAGTTAAAAGCTGTAGTAAAAAATTATGCAATATAATGATCAACAAAAAGGTTCTCTTCTAGCATTTATTGCAGTATTTCTTATAACTCCAGATTCATTGTTAATTAGATTATCCAACATAGAGACATGGGGAATGTTATTTTATAGAGGAGCAATACCTTTTTTTGTTGTTCTAACTGGTACTTTACTTTTTTATAAGAAAAATTTTATTAAAAAATTTTTAGGAATAGGTTATCCAGGAATATTTTACATTTTCAGTTTTTCTGCATGCAATATTACTTTTATTATATCTATTCAAAATACTAATGTTGCTAATACTTTAGTTATGATAGCGTTGGCTCCAATGCTTTCTGCTATATTGGGAGCTATATTTCTTAAAGAATCTCCAGATAGAAAAACGTTGATAGCAATACTTGTAACATTTGCTGCCTGTGTTTATATTTTTTATGACTCTCTGAACTTAGGTAACTTCCTTGGTGATTTTTTTGGTCTGGTTACAGCTTTTGGATTGGCCTGTAATGCCACTTTAGCCAGATATGCAAAAGACAGAGACCTTGTTCCATCAGCGGTAATAGGAAAATTGTGTGTAGCTATATTTGCTCTTTTCTTTGTTGATAGTTTCGAATTAATTGGAAATGATGTAATTTTTATACCTTTAATGTGTGTAATGTGTGTAGCTATACCTTTTGTTCTTGTGACAATTGCGCCAAGGTTTATTACTGCCGCCGAAGTTAATCTTTTTTTTCTCCTAGAAACTATCTTGGGACCTATTTGGGTCTGGTTAGTAATAAAAGAACAACCAACTATAGAAACAATTATTGGAGGAATTGTGATTATTATAACTATCGCAGTCCATTCTACCTTATCTCTAAAAAAAATATAATTTTTAAATTAACTTGTTGCAATTTCAATTATGAAAGCATAATTAATCTACATTTATGTTTAAAATATTTAAAAACTCTTGGGCTTTGTTCACTGGATTTGCCATACTTATTACAGCTCATGGGTTCCAGGGAAATTTACTTGGCGTTAGATCTGTAATAGAAGAATTTAATGTTATAGCAACAGGAGCTATAATGTCTGGTTACTTTATAGGATACTTTTTTGGGGCAAATGTGATTCCAGCTCTTGTGGGGAAGGTTGGACATATAAGAGTATTTGCAGCTTTTGCTTCTATGGCGTCTTTGTCTATTTTACTTCATGCAGTATTTGTGAATCCTTATATTTGGATATTTGGAAGATTTTTAACTGGTCTTAGTCTTATTGGAGTTTTTATAGTTGTAGAAAGTTGGTTAAATGATCGAGCAACAAATAGAAACCGTGGAGAAGTTTTATCAATTTATATGTTTATAACTTTTTCTGGTCTTGCTTTTGGAACACTTTTATTAAACTTTAGTAGTCCAGAAAATTATGAACCATTCATATTAATTTCTTTATTATTTTCTATAGCATTAATACCTATCCTACTTACAAAAAGAAAACCTCCAAAATTTAAAAAAATTAGTTCTATAAATGTAAAACAATTGTATAAAATTTCACCATTAGGAACTTTTAGTATGTTTTGTACTGGATTTATTCACTCTTCTATATTTACTTTAGGGGCTGTTTATGCTGCTAAAATGAATTTTACTATTTTTGAAATATCTTTATTTTTATTTTCAATTTCTATTGCTGGAGCTTTATTTCAGTGGCCTATAGGTTATTTTTCTGATCGAAGCGATAGAAGAATCATTATTATAACTTGTTCTTTTTTAGCTGCATTATTCTGCTTTCTTGTAACCTCTGCATCACAAACTTCTTTGGAAAATATGTATCTAGCCTCAAGTATAGGAATGGATAAAGTAATATTTTTTATATTTATTACTATTTACGCTGGTTTTGCTCTTCCTTTGTTTACTCTTAACCTTGCCTATATGAATGATTTTATTCCAAAAGAAAAATTCGTTGCAGCGGGGGCAGGTTTACAAATAATATTCGGTATGGGTGCTATGGGCGGACCAGTTCTATGTTCTGTATTTATGAATATGTATGGTGCAAATGGTTTTTTTATATATTTAGGTTTTTTTCATATACTTATTGGATTGTTTGGAATGTATAGAATAACAAAAAGAAATTACATGGATAAACCTGGTTCAACTTTTACTCCTTTGCCAAGAAACATAACGCCGCTAGGTATTGAACTTGATCCAACAACAGCTGCTGATTTATCTAACGTTGATAAAAAATAAAGATAAATTTTTATTTATTTTAAGAAAAATATGGAAACTTTTTCAGAACTAAATCTAAATCCATCTCTAATGCAATCAATAACAAGAATGCATTTTAAAATTCCCACGCCAATTCAAGCGCAGGCTATACCTCCTGCTCTTTTAGGAAAAGATATTTTGGGTACAGCGCAAACTGGTACAGGGAAAACGCTTTGTTATGGAATTACTTGTATTAATAAACTTCTAAATGACAGAGGTAGTAACGCACTTATTGTATGTCCAACGCGTGAGCTAGCGGTTCAAGTTGGGGATGTTCTTAATGGATTAATAGAAAACAGTATGAATATTAAATCTGCTGTACTTATTGGTGGTGAATCTATGCAAAAACAATTAAGGCAATTACAAAGGCGTCCAAGATTAATTATTGGAACTCCTGGGCGTCTTAATGACCACTTAAAAAGAAAAAGTCTAAAATTACATCAATCATATTTTTTAGTCCTTGATGAAACAGATAGAATGTTAGATATGGGTTTTGCTCCACAGATAGAACAGATATTAAAATTTATACCAAAAAGACATCAAACATTATTATTTTCAGCAACTTTGCCTCAAAATATTCTTAAAATTACTGAAAGATATTTAAATGATCCAATA
>Ga0208764_10002049_pt1 | contig 12784 bp, 13 predicted proteins | sample ETNtaG_18_FD_185762 | JGI IMG/M metagenome (GOLD analysis project Ga0208764, IMG submission 185762) | Marine microbial and viral communities from oxygen minimum zone, Eastern Pacific Ocean - ETNP201302SV91 (SPAdes) (version 2) | ecosystem: Environmental > Aquatic > Marine > Oceanic ... | reverse complement strand
TAAAACAAGCAAATATTTTACAATGGAAAGACTATGGCTGGCACTGTAATCATTATCATCATCCTCTCCGTAGTAGTACCTGTATCAATAATCATGACCGGCCTCCTCTTTAGCGGAATTTTAGGGACCATCCTTCAAAAAAATGTTGATCGAGAACATGAGGGTTCTGAACTTCATGAATTAAGCAGGAAAGACTTTAATAACTAGTCGGCTTTGAAAGAAGAGCTAATCCCGAGGGAAATCATAGTTCTATCACGAGAGAACTTAAGATATTAAGTTCTCTAAGCACTCCATCTAGATTGGCCGAAACTGTAACCCACTGAACGCACCGTTTGAATCAGTCCGGCGTACTCTTCACCTAATTTTGACCTTAAGCGACGCACATGGACGTCAACTGTTCGCGCGCCACCAAAATAGTCATACCCCCAAACGCGAGATAGAAGAGTTTCACGACTGAAGACCTTCCCAGGATGGGATACAAGAAATTTCAACAATTCATATTCCATGTATGTAAGGTCAAGAGGCCTCCCCTGAATTGCAGCTTGATATGTTTCCACGTTCAAGACGAGATCGTTGTACGAAATCGTATTTCCACGAGTACCTTGACCACCTTTCCAGAAAAGGTGCTTTAGCCGCGCATGAAGCTCCTGAGGGTGAAAGGGAGTAAGGCAGAAGTCATCATACAATTCATCACGAAGCTCTAACTGGTTCAATTGACCGCCATTAATTAAAATCAGAATATTTTGGATTGGGTTCGAACGTTTTTTTAGAGCTCGAGCTAATGAAAAAGCTGTATCTGGATCTTGGTCAGCTACTAAAATAGCTCCTCCCCACTCATCATGAATTTCGAACTCTTCGGCAGCCACCGCGTTCATGACTGCCTTCCATGCGTATCCAGCCATGTCAAGGCATTGGACCAACTCTGGAGGAGGAGGATCTGGAAAGAGGAGAATCGGAGCCATAAGACCTTCAGCCTACGGTGGAAAAGATCTGAAAACCGACGTCACACACCTCGATTCTTAGCAGACCTAACAGGTAAACAGTCGAAATTTCATCTACCAAATCGGTAAATACCTCTCTATTTCATAGGGAGTGACATGACGCTGGTAGCTTTCCCATTCTTCGCGCTTGTTTCGGAGAAACCACTCGAAGATATGCTCTCCAAGTACATTCCGAACTAATTCCGATTCTTCCATCAAGTCCAAAGCCTCCCGAAGGTCTTGAGGCAACCGTTGGAGGCCCGATGCTTTAGCTTCTTCTCGATTTAATGACCACAAATTATCAGCAGCTTCATCAGGTAATTCATACCCATCTTCTATTCCTTTAAGTCCTGCAGCGAGAATCACAGAATATGCAAGGTATGGATTCGCTGCGGAGTCTAAGGCCCTATATTCAATCCGTGTTGAGGATGCCTTCCCCGCTTTATGGATAGGTACTCGAACAAGTGCAGAACGATTATTGCGGGCCCAACTTACATAAACAGGGGATTCATATCCCGACACCATTCTTTTGTAACTATTAATCAGCTGGTTCGTTACAGCAGTAAATTCTGGAGCGTGATACATGATCCCAGCCATAAATTTTCTTGCTATATCAGACAACCCAATAACATCTCCTGGGTCATGGAATGCATTGACATCACCTTGAAAAAGAGACATATGGGTATGCATCCCTGACCCCTGCCCCTGATCTATTGGTTTTGGCATAAAAGTTGCATGGATTCCTGCATCTAAAGCGATCTTCCTAACGACGAGCCGTAACGTCATGATGTTGTCAGCCATATCCAGCGTCTCTGTATAGCGAAGATCTATTTCGTGTTGGCTGGAATTATCTTCATGAAACGAATATTCAACAGGAATCCCCATCGCTTCCAACATATGGAGTGTTCGGCGTCGTAGACCACTACCTAAATCAAGTGTCGTTAAATCGAAATACCCTGCATGGTCCAATGGCTTCCGATCAGTAGCGTTATTAAAATAGAAGAATTCAATTTCTGGAGCTGTAAAGAATGTGAATCCCTTATCGTGAGCTGCCTTTAGATTTCGTCGAAGAACTTGACGTGGATCTCCATGAAACGGTGACCCATCAAGATTTTTGATATCGCAAAAAATGCGACCTGTTGGTTCAGAGGGGTCCACCCACGGTAATAACTCAAAACTATTAGCATCAGGTACAGCTAAAACATCACTTTCTTGCACCCTGCTATACCCATCTATCGCAGAACCATCGAACTGCAACCCTTCTTCGAAAGCTCCCTCCAGCTCAGCTGGTGAGATAGCGACAGATTTTAGCTTTCCCAACACATCTGTGAACCAAAGACGGATAAGACGAACTCCACGCTCTTCAACAGTCTTCAGGACATATTCTTTTTGTGGTTCCATACACTATTTCTAACGAGCAAATCTCGAAAACTTTCTATTTGGGTACCTAATTAACACTCTGTTAACATATCTCAGCGAGCCTGCAACTAGAGTTCAGAATGCAGGAATGAAGTTGATGAGGGAAAAGACTCAGAAATAATCTGATTCTTGACCCTCCTTAAGATAATGGAGAATATTGTGACATACAGGGCAGAGTATTTGTGGATTGATGGTACCGAACCAACTGCAGAGATTAGATCCAAGACAAAGATATTGGATGATGGAGACGAGCCAGGCATATGGGGCTACGACGGTTCATCAACAAATCAGGCTACGGGAGATAATTCTGACGTCGTCTTAAAACCCGTTTTCCAATGTCCCGACCCACTTCGCGGTGGTGCCAACATCCTTGTTATGTGTGAGACATTCTTAACTGATCAAGAAACCCCTCATCCGACGAATACAAGAGCACTCGCGAGGGCAGCTGAAGATAAATATGGAGATCAAGATCCATGGTTTGGCCTCGAGCAAGAATACACAATGATCGATCCTGGAACCGGATGGCCGGCAGGGTTTCCGCCCAATGGATTCCCAGCACCACAAGGACCCTATTATTGCGGAGTTGGCGCTCTCAAAATCCATGGCCGAGCAGCCGTTGAACAACATACCACCCTATGTATAGAGGCTGGCCTGAAAATTTCCGGAACCAACGCAGAAGTTATGCCAGGTCAATGGGAATTTCAGATCGGCCCAGCAGGAACTGTTGAAGTCGGTGACCATCTATGGATAGCGCGCTATTTGCTCTACCGTGTAGGCGAAGAACACAATGTGGAAATCAGCATAGAAGCCAAACCTATGAAAGGTGATTGGAACGGGGCTGGTATGCATACGAACTTCTCCACTAAGGCGATGCGTGAAGGTTACGACGCGATCACAGCGGCATGTGAATCACTAGGAGCTCCTGGAGTTCCTGAAAGGCATCTCGAAGGGTATGGAGTCGGAATTGAAGATCGCCTAACCGGAGAACATGAAACACAACGGTATGACCAGTTCAGCTACGGGGTATCAGATCGTGGAGCTTCTGTCCGTGTACCTTGGCAAGTTGCACAAGACCAAAAAGGCTACATAGAGGACCGTCGGCCTAATGCCAACGCAGATCCCTATGTTGTAGCCGCTCTTATGACCGAAACAATAGGTGCTGCGTTAGCCTAAGTCGGCTATGTACTGGCTGGTCAGTGCTACTTAGATAAAATGAAGATCACCGTTTGAACTAATGCTTCGGTAATAGCAGCTTGACCGAGTGGCACCATCTTCAGATTTAGTATGACATGCCCCTTGTCCTTTAGGACGAACAAGGTATAAAAGTGAGTTCTGCTCACAGTTCACTCGAACATCTACAAGAGATAGAGTATCTCCGGACGTTGCACCCTTGTGCCAGATTTCATTTCTGGATGTACTAAAGAATACCGCTTCTTTCCTTTTCAGCGTTTCTCGGAGTGCTTCCTCGTTCGCATACGCAACAATCAGCACTTCGCCTGATTCGCTATCTTGAACTACGACAGGGACAACTGAATAGCCCGCACTTCCCACCTGATTTAACTTAGAAAAATCTAGAGAAAGAGCCGTTCCTTTCTCAAGGTCATCATGATTATCCACTCCATAAGGTTAGCCAATATCAAACATGGAATGAGAAAATTAATATGAATTCATAGAAAAGAGATATAGAACTCGAATAATTGTCCAGTAATTTTATAACTTCTCTGTATCTAAATTCTCAGGAGGGCCACAATCCCCCTAACCTGCTGGTATGGGATCTTTACGGATAGCTGCATGTCAATTGAATCTCCAAGTAGGTGATTTAGACGGAAACAGTGAAAAAATTATTGCCGCATACAGAAAAGCGGAAGCAGAGTCAGCTGATATTGCGGTCTTTACAGAATTAGCAGTATGCGGCTATCCCCCTGAAGACCTCTTACTGAAATCAGCATTCGTTGAAGAAGTTCAAAAAACCCTCACGATGATTTCTTCAGAAGTTAATTCATGTGTAGCAGTTATTGGTTTAGTCTCCGGTGAAGAAGCCGCCGCTGACCCAGTTAGGCGAACATCCAATTCAGCAGCTGTTTGTGCAAATGGAGAAATATACGGGGTATACAACAAAAGAGCTCTTCCGGACTATGGGGTCTTCGATGAAGAACGCTATTTCTCTCCTGGGGAAGGGAAACCTCCCATTTTTGCAATACATGGCGTGAATGTTGGAGTAACGATATGTGAAGATATTTGGTTACCTGATGGCGTGGTTAATGAATTAGCAGCAAACGGCGCTCAAATAATTCTTAATCTCAATGCTTCCCCTTATGAACAAGGAAAAATGTTGACCAGAAATGATGTGCTACAGCAGCGCGTCAAGGAATCTGAGGTCCCGATTGTCTATGTAAATCAAGTAGGAGGTCAAGACGAACTAATTTTCGATGGGGGATCAATGGCAATCGAAGCAGGTGGAAATTGCATAGCTCGCGCTCCTCAATTTGAAGAAATTGTCATGATTTTCGATATCGAACCAGCGCAGAGAAATACCAGTGAATCCGTCATTGAGATACCTCTGGAGTCTAAAGAATATCTCCCCTCGAAAGATGAACTCGTAAAAACTCTTTCTTCACCGCTTGAACCGTTTCCTGAAATTTGGGAAGCTTTGTGTCTCGCTACCCGCGATTACCTTAGAAAGAGTAACTTCACTGATGTTGTAGTCGGCCTTTCAGGAGGAATCGATTCAGCTATTGTTGCCGCAATCGCCTCTGACGCTTTAGGCCCCGAACACGTTCACACTGTTGCACTTCCATCACGATTTTCTAGCACGCACTCCATTGAAGACGCCGCTTCGCTAGCAGAAAATTTGGGATGCGACCATAAAGTTATTCCAATAGAACAAGCCCATACCGCGTTCTTAGAAACTCTCGCAGAGTCTTTCCTTGATCTCCCTGAAGATACAACAGAAGAGAACCTGCAATCTCGCATACGCGGGACTCTTCTTATGGCACTATCTAATAAATTTTCATGGTTAGTACTAACAACAGGAAACAAAAGTGAACTTGCCGTAGGGTACTCAACGCTATATGGAGATACAGCTGGAGCTTTCGCAGTTATAAAAGACCTATGGAAGACACAAATTTATAATCTTGCATTATGGAAGAACTCCGAAGCTAGTAAAGAGATAATTCCGATTTCCATCATTGAAAAACCTCCCTCTGCCGAGTTAAGACCTGATCAACGAGATGAAGATTCTCTTCCTCCTTATGAAGTCCTTGATGAATTATTAAGAGAAATCGTTGAGGAAGACAAAGTCGTCAGTCAACTAATCCAAGAAGGCTACGAACCAGAAATGGTTAGGCACATAAGTCGATTAGTTGATGTTGCTGAATATAAAAGAAGACAAAGTCCAATCGGGCCAAAGATTTCTTCAAAAGCATTCGGCCGAGATAGAAGAATTCCTATTGTTAACGCCTACCAAAGTGATTCACAATAGAAGAGGCAAAGCGGTAATAGACCCTTATTGAAATCCTTATTCATCCGCAGGGATAAAAAATTTTTAGAAACAATAAAGATATCGTCAAAATTTGGTAGGCGCGATGCGTTCGTCTCGGTATGGTAAAGCATGCGGAGAGTGGTGCAGTTAAGAAGCCCCACAAATATTGAAAAGAGCGTACCTTGCCTAAAGAGCGAGTAGAGCGAGACGAAGAAGACCTCGTAAGGTTATATCTCACTGATATCGGACAATATCCGCTCTTGACAAAAGACGATGAAGTCCGCCTAGCCCAAGCTATTGAAAAAGGAGTTGAGGCTAGACAAAAACTCGAATCTTCCGAAGAAGTTTCTGCAGTAGAAAAGCGAGACCTTAAGAGAAACGTTCGTAACGGTGAGAAAGCTGAACGGCAATTCGTCCAATCCAACCTTCGTTTGGTTGTCTCTATAGCGAAAAAATATCAGGCATCCGGATTGCCTCTCCTCGACCTAATTCAAGAAGGAAACCTTGGTCTGATGCACGCAGTTGAAAAATTTGACTGGCGTAAAGGATTTAAATTTTCAACTTACGCTACCTGGTGGATACGTCAGGCTATAACGAGAGGGATTGCGAATACCGGAAGAACTATTAGGCTTCCAGTGCATGCTGGAGACACTCTCGCACGTTTACAAAAAGCCCGTTCAAGGCTTGAACTGAAATATGGACGGCCAGCAACATTGACTGAACTTGCTGCAGACGTAGAAATGCCAGAAGACAAAGTAATTGAAGCTTTACGTTTCGCTAGTGAACCTATGAGCCTTTCAGAGCCACTTCGTGAAGATGGCGATGCTGAACTAGGTGACGTTGTGGAAGATCGAGGAGCAGCTTCCCCCTTTGAAGTAGCTGCTACTTCATTATTACCAGATGAAATTGCTCGCCTTTTAGCTCCGCTCGATGAACGCGAACGGGAAATTCTTAAGTTACGATTCGGTCTTGACCGGGGAGAACCAAGAACTCTTGAAGAGGTCGGTGAGTATTTCAATTTAACTCGCGAACGCATTCGCCAAATTGAAGCACGCGCAATGTCGAAACTCCGACATCCAAGTAGTGACACCGGAGCCCGCGACCTTTTAGCTGTCTAGACTTCCTAGTTAGTAGATCGCGGAGGTGGACGGGAATCGAACCCGCCGGACGAGGATCACTCGTCCCACCCGCTTTGAAGGCGGGGGAGCCCACCAGGTACTCGGACACCTCCTTGGATATTTCACCAAGTAGCTATTATTACCAAACTTTTCCAAGAAAGCGATTTCCCGCTATTCCATACTCCGAAGGCATTTATAAATAAATGATTTTTTTCTTATTTCTTATCGGTAACTTTTTTGACAATCAGATAAGTAATAACAGCTGCTATGAGAAAAATTACAATAACCATCTATATGACTATAGCCTTTTCGAACCTGGTGGGAATTTGATAGCTACTTGTAAAGATACAATCGACGGTTTTTCGGGAGGTTCAGAGAATCCCACGTTGATGGGTTGTGAAAATGGAATAGGGGAACCCAAATTATTCCCATCTAGGGCAGCATGACCAGATGTAACCCAACGCCATTGCCTCGCTTGGTACCACTCAGAAACACCCCTAGAACTGGTACCAAAGGTTTCTACGCCCATAAGAGCATTCGCCAAAGGACGCTCAACGAATCTAGTGAATAAAAGAGGGCGTGGGAAAGGAATCATACGAGCCACTCCACCCGATAACCGAAGATTTAGACCAAAACCTTTAACTGTCGTTTCATGCCCATCAGACTTGATTTCGAGGTCTCCAATACGAACATCATCAAAATCATAGATAGAGGTGACAAAATCAGCCACAACCTGACTCCCAACTAATAGAATTCTCTGTCCTTCCGGAGTGCCCCACATAACATCTCCAAATGGGCCGATTGGTGAGTGTTCCCAATTGCCAACAACAAACCTATTTCCTTGAGCGAAACCTGCTGAACTGATAGACCCTTTAATTCGGATAATTTGCACCTAATCCACGCTAGATGCCAATCAATAGCCGCGCACACTTTCTTACTGGTATTCTCAAAACCAATGTCTGACCCACTAGATCCTAAGCGCACTTCACGTGATTTAAAGGAAGTTCAAGAATTTTTAACGCAATGGTTACGAGAAAAAGTGACTAACCCACAAATAACAATTTCTGATCTCCGAAGGCCTTCCGGATCTGGAATGTCGAGTGAAACACTTCTTTTCAGCGCTAATTCAAAATCAGAAAATTCTGGATTAGAACGTCAACTAGTTGCACGCCTTGCACCAACCCCAGAAGATATACCTGTCTTTCAAGAATATGACCTTGAATTTCAAGTCCGCACAATGAAAATCGTTCAAGAACGAACAACGATACCGGTCCCCAATGTTCTTTGGTTAGAGACAGATCCTACAATTCTCGGAGCCCCATTCTTCGTCATGGAACAGGTAAACGGAAGAGTACCGCCTGATCTTCCACCATACGTTTTTGGCGGCTGGTTACTAGACGCACCTCCAGAGAATCAAAGATCCTTAGAAAGCTATTCGGTTGAAATAATTAGCGAACTCGCAAAAATTGATTTAGGAACTTTAGATACTGAATTTCTTGAAATCGGTTTACCTGGGGAAACCCATTTACGAAGACATTTTAACGCCCAAAAAAATTACTACCAATGGGTCGTCGGCAACGACCGAAATCACCCTGTCATAGAAAATGCATTTGAATGGCTTGAAAAGAATTGGCCCGATGAAAGTTCAACTGTCTTGAGTTGGGGTGACTCCAGAATCGGCAACATTATGTTCAGCAACGAATCATTCGCCCCAGTTGCCGTTTTTGATTGGGAGATGGCAGGACTTGCACCCGTCGAAGTGGATTTGGGTTGGATGGTGTTCCTCCATAGTTTCTTTCAAGACATAGCCGAAACATATGAATTCCCTGGGCTGCCTACCTTTATGACACCTGAAACCGTGAAAGAAATATTTGAAGAGCAATCGGGATATCCCCCTAACAACCTTCACTGGTTCATGGTGTATGCAGGATTACGCCATGCGATAATAATGAGCAGAATAAAGGATAGATCTGTTCATTTTGGTGAGGCCACATGGACCCAAGACGTCGATGAGGCTATTCCTCATCGGAACTTACTCTGGTCCATGATGGCATAAATGAACTCAGAAAATAGGTAAGGATGAAAGGGTTCGCGGAGAAAATCTTTTCTCCTAAGAGTGCGATAGGTGTTCTTTTGAGACAACCAGCGGTCGAGTCCACAATCCCATAAGCTCTAGATATGATGCTAACTCTCTCATGCTCCAACATCGATCAATGGACTATCCTCCATGTTGTAGGTGAGGTAGATATGGCTACAGGTCCGCAACTACGTCAAGAGATCGTTCGCCAAGTTAGCCAAGGCAACTCTCACATAGTTGTGGATTTACAAAATGTTGACTTCATAGATTCGACTGGTCTCGGAATTCTAGTAGGTGGGGTTAAAAGAGCGAGAAGTAATGGTGGTGAATTCCGCTGTGCTGGACTATCCAATACCCTAAAGGAAGTATTTGCGTTAACAGGGTTAGATAGTGTCCTATTAAGCGTTGAACTCGACCAAGATCCAAGTACATGGACATAGCAGAATGAGTAAAGCTATAACCCTCGAAATCCCTTCACAAGTTGAATACCTCTCGCTCGTCCGCGCCGTTGTAGCGTCAGCCGCAAGTCTGGATCAGTCACTAGGAGACCAAAGAATTGAAGACCTTCGACTTGCTGTTTCTGAAGCTACAACTAATGCGATCCGAGCCCACGCTAACCTTGGATCAAATGAACGAATCACAATTCGTTTCGGCCTAGAAGGTGACCGTATAGAAGTTGAAGTGCAAGATCGCGGATCTGGATTCGATCCAGAAAAATTAAATCCTGCAGGACCGCTAACAGAGAAGGGACGACTCGACTACGAGGGCGGGTTTGGTATACCCCTGATGAAAATTCTGGCAGATGAAATAAAAATTGACTCAGCTGATGAAGGAACAACTGTTCACCTAGTAGTTTATGTTTCCCCACCAGCAGAAAAAGATGACTAGATACAAGAACTAGTCACAACCTCGAAGAATTAAAAATAGTCAACTTTTCGCAAAAGGTTTTTATTACCATCAGGTAATGGAAAATGCTGATATCGGACCAGAGATTCTCCCAAAACCAGACGAACTTCTCGCCCTGCACTCTGTAGCGCAAAGGCTATTTGAAACCCTTCGAGAATGGTTTGAGATCGAAACGACTGTAGCCATCGACTTAAAAGAAATCGACTCAGCAGTTATCGAGCTCAGTTCATCGACAATGATTATGGCAATGGCAATGAGAAAGCTACAGGCGTTACACCTTTTGTCAACACCTGGAGTGCTTACTTCCACCGACATTGTCATCTCCATAGTGAATGACCTAGATCGAGCTTTACTTCAGGCTCCAAGCATGTACCTAGAACGCGAAGCTGATATGACCAATTGGGATGCAGCATTTGCAAAAATGGAAAGCGATGAAGTCCACCCGGAGGACATCCCTACAGCTGCTTCAGAACCTGATCCAGAAATAGAAGAATTCCAAGTACATCATGAAGCGCTTCACCTCGCTGTCCGTGCCGTAGTTGAAATATCAAATGGCGAAATACGATATTTCCAGTAATCCTAAGCAATCCTTCTATTTCTATCGACTTTCATGAATAAGCATTTTTATTGCACAAGGGCCTCTAGGATTAGAGTCTGAACTCAATCGATTGAATAGAGAGATGGCCGAAAACACGCCCCTACCTGATTTACCCAAATGGACTTGGCTCGGCGGAGATACTGGACTTGCGCGCCGTTTCGGAAAACCGGTTCGTAACTTTCTAAATATCGAAGCAGCAGGAGGGATTTTACTCCTCATCACAACAGCCATTGCACTCATCTGGGCAAATTCACCATGGTCAGGAAGTTATGAAGATCTTTGGAATACTGATTTTGAATTAATTGTAGGTGGATACCACATGGGTGGATCCGGACACCACCTGACATTAGCAACTCTAGTCAATGACGCATTGATGGTTATTTTCTTCTTTGTTGTGGGCCTTGAAATTAAGAGAGAACTAGTTTCAGGGCACCTTAAAGACCCTAAAGCGGCTGCTCTTCCAGTAATTGCGGCACTTGGCGGGATGGTAATCCCAGCACTTATCTTTTTCGCCTTCAACCCATCCGGTGACGCTGCGAGCGGCTGGGGAATTCCAATGGCAACCGACATTGCATTTGCTGTTGGAGTCGTTTCACTCCTAGGTGACCGAGTCAGCCGACCTCTGAAAGTATTTTTATTAAGCCTTGCCATAGTTGACGACATCGGAGCGATTCTAGTTATAGCTATTTTCTATACCTCAAGCCTTTCGATGTCTTGGTCCATAGCCGCCGTAGCGATCTTGGCGATAATTCTCTTACTCAAATTCTTGAAAATCTGGTACATCCCTGTTTATGTCCTTCTGGGGTTTGCATTTTGGTTAGCAACTTTTGAATCCGGTATTCACGCTACAATCGCCGGCGTCATTCTTGGCCTTATCGCTCCCGCTAAACCTCAGCAAACTCATGAAGAAGGTATGAAGGCTCTTGAGTGGCTTCGCGACAAAGGAGAGAATATTTACCCCGTTGACGTCCGGATAACAGCAATGGAACTTAACGAATCATCTAATTCTGTAGCGGATCGAATAGGATCGGCGCTTCACCCCTTTTCAAGCTTTATCATCATCCCAATATTTGCTCTAGCAAATGCTGGCGTAGATCTAAGCGGAGGAGTCTTAGGAGATGCAGCAGGAAGTGCAATCACTTGGGGAGTTGCACTTGGTCTTGTCATAGGAAAAACCGTAGGTATTTTTGCAATGACTTGGATAGGAATGAAATTACCATTTACAGCACGTCCAAAAGAACTGAACCTTCTATCACTCGCAGGTTTATCAGCTGCTGCTGGTATTGGCTTTACTGTCGCACTTTTTATCACCAATCTTGCATATGAAGACCAACAGCTATTCAATGATCAATCAAAAATAGGAATCCTCTTCGCATCATTAGCTGCAGCAGTTATAGGACTATTTCTCTTACATCTCGGAACCAAATCAAAAATAAAAACCTACGATTCTGGCTCTGAGTAAACCCTTTCTGGAACCCCAAGAACCCTCATAGATACTTGGGAAGATGAAGATTTCTACAGAAAATCTCAGAAAAGAAATTTCTTAGAAAAAATCATTTTTGTCGAGAATGCGTTGCAAACGCGAAAATTTAGGTTACTCTCACGCCCCGAAAGCAAACACAGTTTTTTTTCATGCTTTCCTAAAATAGAAATGGATGGATTGTGCCTACAGCACTTGTCATAGTTGAATCACCAGCGAAAGCTAAGACGATTAAACGCTACCTCGGATCTGATTACTCAGTTGAGGCTTCAGTTGGGCATATTAGAGACATCATCCAACCCAAAAATGTCAAAAACGATAAGCGATACAACTCTGATACCCACGTAGCGAACCTCGAACTTCACAGTTACGGCATTGACGTCACTGGAGAAGACCCGGTTCAAAATATATGGGAACCTTGGTACGTTGTCAGTGAAAATAGCAAAAAGACGATAACTCAATTACGCAAAGCATTGAAGAATGTAGACCTTCTATACCTAGCTACTGACGAAGATCGCGAAGGTGAAGCAATAGCCTGGCATTTGGTGGAAGTCCTTAAACCCAAAATCCCCTATTACCGAATGGTTTTTCACGAAATAACGGAAAAAGCTATTTTCGAAGCGCTTGATCACACACGTGACATTGATATGGATCTAGTAGCAGCACAAGAGGCACGAAGGATAATGGACCGAATGTCAGGGTTCGGTTGGTCTGGAGTCATGCGG
>Ga0208764_10002047_pt1 | contig 12796 bp, 12 predicted proteins | sample ETNtaG_18_FD_185762 | JGI IMG/M metagenome (GOLD analysis project Ga0208764, IMG submission 185762) | Marine microbial and viral communities from oxygen minimum zone, Eastern Pacific Ocean - ETNP201302SV91 (SPAdes) (version 2) | ecosystem: Environmental > Aquatic > Marine > Oceanic ... | reverse complement strand
TGGGGCGTGGCCGAGTACAGAGATCTATACCAATGGCACATTCGCTCGTCTTCGAGGAACAGGGACATTTAGCGCCAACCAAATGTCACTCACCACCAACGGTCAATTGTTCGATGTTTCCGGCTCAGGTGAGTTGAATATTGAAGATTCAACATTGATTTTTGAGAACGGGGGCACCATCTCAGGATGGTCATTTGATGCCAGTAATGTAGTATTCGTAGCACAAGAAAATGGATTGACCATACTCGATGTCGATGCAAATCTATCCACGGTTGAAATCGCTCGCAGTTTCGCCAGTTCCGATTCGACATCGGTTGGACTGCGTGCTGTATGGTCGGAAGTCACAGTAGACGACGTTACGATGATTGGTTGGAACGAGGGTATTCGCTGTGAATCAGATTGCACCCTATCCGGCTTGCATCTAGCATCGGGCGGAGGTGGACGCAACAGCGGTAGCGGCGTTACAATCGATGGTGGTTCCATGACAATCGACACCCTCGACACGTCTTCTTCAGATGTAGGTGTCAATATCGTAGATGGGACCGCCCATATCGCCGAATGGAACGTCGACATGGCTCACAGGTCGTATGGCATACAACTGACCAATGATGCCAACGCCATCATTCGAGACATGCCTGGTGACACATCGTCCGGTGCTTACGACGGATTTGGTGATGGGACTCTTCTCTGGGGATCATCGGGTACACCCATTTTTGCAGTAAGCGTTGAAGAACAATTCACCGAGTCCACCATCACAGTATCCGATTTGGTGGGTTCTGCGATTGATGGTGTGACCGTTTATGCACACGGTTTCGATGAAATCACCAATCCATCAGGAGAGGCAAGCCTTCCACTATTGGCGAGCGGTTCCTATGTGGAAGCGGAGGACCCAGCGAGTGGCATGGGATCGAGTGCAACCCTATCGCCACCCGGCGGAGAGTTGCAAATCGCCGTAGTCCCTGGTTCAGGAGATTGGACCATCCCAGCTGGTGTCGACGCTCGTTTGGTGGATGGAGAATTCGCATTGGCCGGCAACCTCACCATCGAAAGCACGGCATCACTCATGCTCATCGACTCAACCCTCACAATGCCTGACACTTCTATTCTCAGCATCCAGCCAAACGGCCAACTCAAGGGTGACAATGGATTCCTACAAGGTGGTGTAGGTGCCCTCACCGCAGGCACACCGCTGATGGGAGAAGGTCAGGGATTGACCGTATCTTCGTCCCTCACATTCACTTGTTATGATCCTTGGACTTGGCCCCAAACATCCCTCACAGGCTCACTTGAATTGAATCAGGATTGTGAACTCATCCTCGATGGTGGACACGCTTCTGGAGCACTAACCATTGGAACTGATGCGATTCTTACAGAACGCAGCCACCTCATGGTTACAGTCATCGATGCCGGTCAACCGGTTGAAGGTGCCAATGTATCAGTCGGTGGTGCAGTCCAGCAATCCAATGCCGATGGTGAAGTCAGCACATGGTATACCTGGAGAGTTGTCGATGAGAATGGAGAAACCGACAATGGCAACCAACAAACGGTCGTCATTCAACACGCGAATGTCAATCGATATCAATCATGGATTCCTACAAGCAATGCCGAAATGGAAGTGATGATTTCAACCATTTCAGCGGGTTTAACCTCAGATTCGATCCGACTTGAAGCGGTCTTTTCACCATGGCACTTGGGTGGCGATTTGTTGGTTTCATCAGGTCATGCCTTGGAAATAATGCCCGATGTTGAATTATCGCTCGCACCCGATGCTGGGATTTCCGTAGAAGGACAACTCTTGGTCAACGATGCGTGGATTGGAGGAACTGCATCCGGCGGTATTTCAGCCGCTGATGGAGGCAACGTGCAGATGATCTCAACCTTGTATTCGGGCGGACCAATTTCGGTTGCAGACAATGGTGTTGCATCGCTTGCTTCGATGACAATTTCGGACGCTCCAGTGAGCGTCAGTGGCACAGGCACACTCGCCATCATCGATGGGACCATTTCGCAAACGGACATCTGCATTCGCGCGACGGGGACCCTGAACCTCCATGGAACTTTGATTGAAAACTGTGGAATGTACGCGATGTGGACCACCGATGCATCACTGTGGGTGGAGGATGCGGTTATTGGAGCAGGTAGTTCCAATGGCGCTTGGATTCAACAGGGATCTGGCTCCCTGTCTGGTTGGACCTCATCAGACTATGATGGCGATGGGCCCACACTATTCCTACAGATGGTCGATGAGTCACTTACCGTGACAGACATGTCACTCTCCACAGGTAGTGGTGAATCTGCAATTCACATTGAGCAAGCTGAAAATTTCTTGTTGAGTGATTCAACCGTTACAGGTTCCCCCGGTGTTCTCATTGAAGAGAGTGAGATGCGTCTACTCAGTGTCGATTTAACCGGAGCGGGTGAAGGTGTTGGAATTGCGGTACACGGTACACCTTCTGCAGGCACCGTCATCGAAGAGTGTGACGTTGATGGGTATGACACAGCCCTGCGACTAGAGGGAGGCCTAGAAGAGGCGGATGGCGTAGGAGTCACCATCCTCAATTCTCATCTACACGCGACGACAGCCATCGATTCAAACACGCTTCCTTTCACCCTTTCAGGTGGTGAGTTGGATGGCGTAATCCACATGATGGGAATCGACAAACAGTGGTCTTCGAATGTGGTTGATCACGAAGATGTCTCGGTCAACATTACCGGTGATGCGACATTATTCATTGCGCACACATGGTTCGTATCATCTCCTGTGAACGTAACGATTGCAATGAACATCCCAGAATTTGACTTCACTTTGGGCGAGCAGCAATTTGAATGGGAGAACCCATCACAAATCATCCTCATTCATCAGGCCTATACTGAATCTGGAATGATCGATGCGTGGTATGGACAGTGGACAGCGACAGCCGACGGCTACTTGCCCGCCACTGGTCAGTTACAATTGGACACCACCGGACAACGAACTCTAACCATCGAAATGAGTCCAAATTCACCTCCACAGGTCAACATCGATGGGCCCGAGTCATGGGTGGTCAATGCAGGCCAATCGATGGATTACTCAGCTACAGCGACCGATCCAAACGGCGACGAAATCATCGAGTGGGTTTGGGTCATGGAGAATGGCGATGAAACGATTCTAATCGGTGACACCCCATCAGGAACGACCACTGATACGGAACAAGGCGAATGGACCCTCCGCGCGATTGCCATCGATATTCATGGTGCAGAAGGTTCGGACACGGTCGCACTTACAGTTAATCCAGCGGATGCAGATTCAGATTACATCGACAGTTGCCCATCGACGGGCGGTAACGCTTGGTGGGACGCTGAAAACAATCGGTTCTGTGGACCGGATGTCTTCGATGTCGATGACGACAATGACGATTTCAAAGACGACGTCGATCTCTTCCCATACGATGCCTGTGCGCACCATGATACCGATAATGATGGCTTACCAAATTCCATCCGAAGCAACTGCGAAACAGACCTCATTGAAGATGACGACGATGATGGGGACGGTGTACCCGATTCAGAGGACATAGATCCACTCGATGCAGGTGTTGGTTTGCACAGCCCATCCACTCAAGAATCATCACTCATTGTGACACTTTGCAGCCCTTCAGTTGTCCTGACCTTAGGACTAGTCATCATCTTCTCGACGTTTGCATATCTCCGCTTCAATACAGACATCCGGCGTGAAGAATGAGGTGAGTAATTGCAAACGGATCAAATCGCAATGATTGTCATCACATTGACAGCATCAATCGTTGTGTTTGACGGCTGGAAATTGATGCGTTCCAAGCAGGATATACCAAACCTCGGCCAATTTCCAACAGGTGGGATGGCTTGGCAGAGTCAGATGAGTCAAGAGTTGGTTCGAAACGTTACGATGCTGGGCGCGATTATCGTCATGGTCGTCGCACCCTGGTTCCTTGCCGAAAGGAGTGGAACGGCTACACACTGGGTCATCATCTTCGATGTATTGCTCGGCATTCATGGTTGCTGGCTGGTCCTGCCAAAGCGGTACGCGATTACCAAAGATGCGTTATGGGTCGACGGGTTTTCTGTCGATTGGAATCGCTTGTGGTGGTCAGGATATTCAAGTGGCTCAAGCATTACGCTACAGCGCAAAGGTTGGTGGCGATTGGCACCACTACCACTCGGTGGCTCAGACGACGATCTCACTGCAGCAGCTCTCAGAATTGATGCAATCATGGTTGGTGAATGGAACACACTCACAGAATTACTCCGTGAAGAGGAGTAATATGGCCATCCCAGGTACCGATGCACGGAACAGAACCCCTGGTTAGCCGTTTACTAGGTCTTTCGTTTATGTAATGAAAATCATGCAAAGATGATACGTATGTCCCGTCCTCCTACCACTGAAAGTTTTGAGATTTTTTAGACGTTATCGTCTTGGGAGGTCAACGTTTTTTTGTGCCCAAAAATTGGCGACTGAGTGCTAGCTATGGGCGCTTTCGCATTGGCTAGATCAGACGTTGCGCGTGCGCCCTTACGACGCGCCTTGCCTAGGTTGACCCCTTCTGTTCCGCGTGCCTCCTCAGAGACACTCAAGCTCGGCTTGAGCATCGCCCCCCGAACCTCGATGGCCTATGAACCAATCGCTCAAATTCGACATCTAATCCATCAGAAAAAACGAATCAGTCAAATACCCCCATGTCCCCTAAGGGGACATGGGATGGATAGATATCGGACCCGATGACGCCACGACGGCGCGAATTGCGACCCTAGCGGAGCAGATTGCACATCATTCCCATCTATACTACAATGAGGCCACACCTGAAATCAGCGATGCTGAGTTTGATGCTTTGTGGGATGAACTCAATTCCTTAGACCCAAACCATTCCCAACTCCGTCGTGTAGGGGCGCCCATCCCTCCGGGATCAGTGAAGGTTGACCACCGCTTCCCAATGCGGAGTTTGGACAAAGCGACCGACGATGACGAGGTGGCGCATTTCGTTGCAGAAACCACGGCACACGGTCGTAGGTTTGTAGCCCAACCCAAACTCGATGGCAGCGCACTGAGTTTGGAGTATCGCCGTGGTCGATTGGTCCGAGCTGCAACCCGCGGTAGTGGTGAGCGAGGAGAGGATGTGACCGCCAATGCTCTACGGATTCCAAACATACCAGATCGGTTGTCATGGGAAGGCGATTGTCATGTTCGCGGAGAGGTGGTCATGCACCTCGATGTATTCCGTGAAAAGTACGCTGACATCGCCCCCAATCCACGAAATCTTGCCGCGGGGAGCCTACGACAGAAGAACATCGCCGCAGGTAAGGGCGACGCATCCGATTTGGCATTCCATGCCTATGGTGTCCTCTTTGTACCCGACGATGAGAAGCACCCAGACAGTCCTGATGCCCTGCAGTTTGAGAACGACAGCCAATCGATTGCATGGCTTCGAGAGGTCGGCATTACACCCGCTGAAGAGGTGGTTGTCGAAGGAACAGGTGACGAAGATACAACACAGGCATTGTTGGTTGAAACAAAGCGCTGGACACAAGGCAGAGACAGTGCACCCTGGGAAATTGATGGCGTGGTATTCAAACTCGACAATTTGGCCAAGCGAGAGTTGCTAGGGCAGACCGCCCATCATCCACGATGGGCTCTAGCATGGAAGTTCCCTCCAGAAGAAGCGACAACAGTTCTACTCGATATCGATTGGCAAACGGGTCGCACAGGTGCTGTAACCCCGGTGGCACGGGTCGCACCCGTCGTCGTAAGTGGTGTTACGGTTGAGAATACAACTTTGCACAACGTGGGCGAAGTTCAGCGACTGGGTGTATCGATTGGAGACAAGGTGCGTGTTGTTCGTCGAGGCGATGTAATTCCAAAAATCATCGAAACATTGGGTCCTGCGCATAGCAGCGATCTCCAAGGTCGATTTCATGCAGATGGCGAACAGTTCGCAGGAGAATTACCTACCTCATCGCCCCCAGATATTCCAACAAACTGTCCGGAATGTAGCACTGAACTGGAGTTAGATGGTGCCTTTCTACGCTGCTCCAATTTGTCTTGTCCCGCCCGCTTGGCTCGCTCAATTCTGTATTGGTGCCGTGCTCTTGAGATGGATGGAATTGGTGAGAAACTCGTCGATCAATTGTGCGATGCAAATCTTGTGAATACCATCCCCGACCTCTATCGATTGACCACTGAGCAGGTCCAAGGCTTGGAGCGCATGGCTGAAAAGTCAGCAAACAATGTAATTTCCCAACTAGAGGCAACTCGGGAGATAGCCCTAGACACCTTCCTTTCAGCACTCGGTCTACCTGGTATTGGCCCTGAATTGGCGACCGCATTTGCAGGGGAGATTTGCACGATGGACGCTCTCATATCTCTCGGTGAGGATGACCTTGAGCGAATGATTGCAATCGAAGGGGTTGGAAAGACCGTTGCGTATTCACTGATGGCTGGAGTAGCAGATCGCTCAGAGATGTTGGAAGATTTCAACAGGATACTCACCATCACTGAAGTGGCGAAAACCGAAGCCGCTTCAGGCCCGCTTGTCGGCTTGTCATTCTGTATCACAGGCACTCTCACGCGCCCGCGCAAAGAAATCGCATTGCAAACCAAGGCCGCAGGCGGAAAGGTGGTTTCAGCGGTATCGGGGAAATTGGATTATTTGGTCGCCGGTGAAAATGCTGGATCCAAATTGGAGAAGGCCACACGTTTGGGCGTGACAGTACTCAACGAGGCTGATTGGGAAGCGATGCTTCAACCGTAGAGCATGGCGTTGGGGCCATCATCGGAATCGTCTTCACCCGATGAACCGAGTTGATTTTCCATCATGACCTTGAGTTGAGTTTCAATTCGTTCCGCTTCTTCCAACAAAGGCTCAGTGTCGAGTTCCATGGTCGGTAGCAACTTGTTCAATTTCTCGATGACACGCGCTGCTGCACGTGCATCAGGGATCCCACCGACGGCTTCAGCCATGATACACATCATGTTCAATTTTCGACGACGACCTTCACCGAGTAATACACCACTCATTCCTGCGATCATTCCGGCTTCAAGCAGAGGGATCTCCATTTCTTTGAGTTGGTCAACGGCCCAATCGGTCGCCCCAATCCCAAGTAGGGTTTCATCACTGTCGTCTGAATCCATGACCTCATGGCCACTTTCTTGATGGTGACTAAATGAATCGACCAGAACACCGGCTTGGAATTCCTTTTCGTGGCTGTAACTCAGAAGCGCTTCAGCCAGAGGAAGCATCAACTTGGGGGGCACTGGAGCTTCGGATACAAGTACGACAATGCTGTCACACTGTTCCATGTTACACACGGGCTTCCCAGCATACATGCGAACAGGCGGCATCGGCTTGCCCTCGTGGATGAGTGCAACAGGGGGTAAACGTGAATCGACAACACCACCGACGAACTTGAGATCAAGCCGTTCGATGAGGTAATGCGCAACAATGCTACTCACATGACTGACGCCAGGAAAACAAGAGACTACCAATGCTCCTTCCGTAATCGCTCCATCTGAGACTTTGACTCGCGGTAACTCTCCCATGAACCACGCCCGTCAATCGGTGGTGTTAATGCTTGGGCTGAATAGAGCAGTAACGCGGAGCCGTTCCGGGGTGTGTGTTCATGTCGACAAAACAGTGGTCCCGTGGTGAGAGAGGGCACCAACTTTCGCCCTCATCTTGGAATAATTTCGCCTCTTGCCCTCGTAAATTTTGGCTTTCAAGGCAGCGTTTACCTCGTAAGTCAGGCATGGCCAGTGCAATTGGGACGGCCGTTCACAACAGCGTCGAAGATTTGTGTAACATCGATCTTTCAGGTAGAGATGGTGATGAAGTTGGTTGGTTGCCCCCAACCGCAAACGCCATCTTGGAAAAGCAATGGGAACAAGAGAAGGAATTGTTTCTCAAAACACCAAGGCACCCGCGTTGGAAACAGGAAGAATATCCACGTGCGAGGAAATTACTCATCGGCTCTCTCAACATTCTCTTTGCCAAAGCACGCACCGGAAAAATCGCCCTTTCAGAAGTCTCAATCGGCAAGTGGCGAGAAATCCAAGAGATGGTTCTCGCAGCTGAAGGAACATTGCGGACATCATGTGGCCGCCTGATGGGTAGATTGGACCTATTGGTCTCCGATTATGACGATGAAGGAAACATCGTCGGTTGGATTGTGGCCGATTTGAAGACTGGAAAACCCCCTGACGGTGAATTGTATGATACCGTGAGTCGACAACTCAGATTCTATCGCGATATATTGTGCGAAAACAACCCTGATCATCCTCCTGTACGGGCTGAGGGTTGGTATTCGAATGGCTCGGTTGTGTTTGAGGCGGAGGGTCCCAGTGTGTTGCCTGAAGCTTTCGAGGCATGGGAGGCGAGCAAAATCACGGAAACACCGATGGAGGCGAAACCTACTGAGGAAGCCTGTAATTTCTGTGAATGGAAGGCATGGTGCCCCGCTTGGCTATGGGCACAAGCTCAAGGTGAGATGAACCCTTCAGGAATCTTCAGAGACATGGTCGCGGTGTTTGAAAAAATCGAAGTTGAAAATGGAATCTGCCTCGTAGAACGCATGGCTCCCATCAGCGAATCTGGAGAATTGGCACCTACGGGCCAACGTGCAGGCGCGGTGTTTGCAGGGCAGGCCCTCGAACGCCTCCAAGGTTTGGTGGAGGAAGGCTACGAAGGTCCCGTGTTTTTGGGTGGCGTTCGATTGGATGGAGATACCTGGAAACTTGGCGATTGGTGCGATGTACTCCCTTGGTCACCCTTGCTTGAAGCTCGGAAGCGGGAATAACGCCTTCCAATCATCGTGGCATTGAAGACCCCGAACCCCTCTTGGGCAGGCATGGAGGGTGGTGATTCGGGCAAGCGTCGTCGCGGGCCCCCTGACTCAACACGCAAGCGTGCACCCCCTTCCGATGAAGAATCAGAATGGTATGATGACGTCGTCGACGAATCAGAATCTGAAGAGCGCGGCTTTGGTGGATTTTCTGTAAAGCGTCCCCAAATGAGTACTACCGATCAGGTCGAAGGTCAACAGTTGGAGCGATATTTCGAGAAACAATACCACGGTAAATCTACAGAAAAGAGAGACAGCATCGAGGATGATTGGGATGAAACAGAAACAGAGTTTAGTTTGGGCTCATTGCTAAATGGGTATCAAACAATTTTGTTGGGCGTCCAGTCCTTCATGACCGCCTTACCTCTGATTTTGACTTCTGTCATTCTGCTGTGGGGTGGTAGTAGCCTGATGGAAAGTATGGCCGATTCTACTGGTGCTTTACTGAATATCGTGATGGCATTCTTGGCACTATGTCTCACCGCAATTGCCTTCATTCAAATCGTAGTCTCCGCAGTCAATCAATCATTACGCGATCGGCAGATTGCGAAGGACGGCCCCGACATCCCATTGTTGGGTTGGTCGGGTTCTCTTCGACTCTCCAGTCAATTATTCACTGAAGTTCTTCTAACATTCTTGGCCATGTGGGTTATTCAAATTGCAGGCCTCTATTTGCTTGCAGGTGGAATGCCTGAACTTACCATGCCTACGATTGATGCAGACAGCCTTTCCGCGGGGACCGTGCTATACATCCTAGGTTCTGCAGGATCTCTATTCGTGATGATTGGAATCATCCCTTATTCGATTGAAACCATCATCAAGCGCTCTTGAGATTAACTTCTCTCGCTGAGCAGTGTGTTGATTGCGTCTGCTTCCAGTGGACCGGCGGATGAAGATAACCAGTTGAGGTATGGGGTATCTTCGCGCTCAATTTCAGTGATTGTTCGCCCTCTATTTCTACCTCGTCCAATGACGATTCCAGTCTCTGAAAAACGCAACCAACCATGGCTTCCAGAAACGGGCTCTAAATCCTCAAGATTGGGGCCAAGTCCATCTGATTCTTTGTCGGTCCGCGTTGGTCCGTAGGTCCAATCGGGAATGTCTTCAACCGCCCGTCGGAAGTGTTGTGGATGTGCATCCATCATCTTGTGAAGCAGTAGCAATGTGGCCGCAGCATCTGCACCAGCGGTGTGGGCGTTTTCCAATGAGATTCCAAAATGTTCACACAATGAGCCCAATTTGTGGCTCGGAGGAATCTTGAGTTTCCTCGCGATACCCAGTGTATCCAAAATGGCCAACGGTTTGGGCATGGGTTGTCCAGCTCGGAGGAATTCTGCACGGAGAAAAGGCCAATCGAATTTGTCCACGTTGTGACCGACGATGACCGCACCTTCCATGGCTGCAGAAATTTCTGAAACATATTCACTAAATTGAGGCATATTTCGAACATCGCCATCACTAATTCCATGCACACGGGTTGTTTCGATTGGGATTTTCATCCGAGGGTTGACCAATTCCTCAGTATACATCGAAGTTCCATCCGCATCACACCCCACAAGGGCATATTGGACAATCCGATGCTTGTTGGGACTGAATCCTGTGGTCTCAAGGTCGAACCCGAGTACACGGTATCCGGCCAGAGGATCTGTCGCCATGAGCCCGAAAGAAATGCGACGTCGCTTGAACCCTCTTATTCGCCAATCGCCATCGGAATTCGCAGAAGTCCCGTACAATGGTGGATTGAAAGGACAAAGAATCGTCACTCTTCTAAAGGAAGATGCAGGGTCGACAGGATATGCCAATGACGGGGGTACAATCGGTGGTCTCGCGACGCCATATTGCGTTGCTTCTCATCGTGACCATGGTATTCCCCATGTTGGCAGGGTGTACAGGCCTTGGCGGACCCCCTGAACCGAATGCAAGAGTCGAATCAGATCGGACCAGTATCAACGCTGGGGAATCTGTGAATTTTGATGCCCGAGCATCGACATCACCGGAAAGCACAGTCATTACAGAATATCGTTGGAATTTTGGTGATGGACAACGAACTGACACCGTTCAAGGTTACACCAGTCACACATTTACTGAGGCGGGAATTTACGAAATTAGCGTCACGGTTGTCAATGACCTCGAAGGAGATGATACCGCTACGACAACCCTCGTGGTCAATGGGTTCCCGAAGATTTCACTTTCAATGCCAATCGCAATTCGAACAGGCGACGTTGTCACCCTCGACGCATCCGGTTCATCCGATCCCGAGAACGGTGGCTTGACCACCGTTTGGGACCTTGATTGGAATGTAGATAGCGACAATGATGGAGATGCGACCAACGACAACGATGCGATGGGTGAGATTCATCGATTCACACCCTACGAAAGTGGCAACTACACAGGATCGGTCACTGTGACCGACGAATCGGACGCGAGTGCAACACGTATGTGGAATCTATCCGTCCTTCCTCGAACCTACCAAGTCATTTGGGAAGAGAGGACAATTACCTACGATTGGGATGGATACCTTGAGCAAGATAAAATCCACACAATTACACATCTTCCAGGGGAAGAAGGGCGCATCATGTCGTTCAATGCAACGCTGACCTTGGCCATGGACATCGTTCCAGTGATGCTTCCACAGGACAACTTCTCACTCACAGTTGACGTGACAGATGATGGTTGGAGCCAAACCGTTCGAACCGAACAAACCAACATCACCCACAATGCATCCGCTTCAATGGAATACTTCAATCTCAATCCATCAGCCGAAAATACCTACAATTTCTCAGCCGATTCTTTGGAAGAATTACTTGAAATGCTAAACGCTGAATCAGGAGCAGGCTTTGGTGAAGGAGATTGGATGTGGATCATTGAGGCCGAGGAAGCAGACCCCGACCTTCCAATCGATGAAGTGGATCCTGATGGTGGTAATGAATGGGAACTGGTTGTTGAGATGACATTCTTGGTTCCACGAATCAATGAAGTTGGCGTTTGATTGCTACCTGTACAGGTGCAACAAAAAAAATCCCGAAACCCAACATTTTGTGCTAGCAAATCTACGTTTGGCCACGTTTGAAAACATATACGTCCTTATTCTTACAATATGGACACGATATATCATGGGAAGCGATTTGAACCCGTGCCTTCTCGAGTGGCTTGATGGTGAGTTCGGTCGACATCAAGAAGGTCTCAGTCAGAGACAAAGTCGTCATCGATTTGGACGTCTGGATGGACAACCCTGATGATTACGATTTTGCCCCCAGAATTTCGCTTGTAGACAATTTACTATCGCTTTCAGTTGAAGATGAATCCAATGAATATGAGGTTCTTGCCAGCGCTGAATTGGATGACGAAGCGTTGCAATTGGCTGAACGTGATCGTGTGGTTGAAGCTCGGGTCAAGTTCAGTGTACATGGGATGCATGGGACATTGACTCACAAGACCCCAAACCCTCGAACAGGGCCCAATGCGAAGAAACTCGCCGAACCCCGTTGGAAAATCATGCTACCTTTGCAGTAAGCCGATTTTTGATGGGGACCTCCGGGGACCCCCCTATCATTCCTCATATACCCCCGCTGACAAGTAGATAGTATGGCCAAAGGTGCACAGAAGGAAGCCAGGCTTCGCCGCCTGAAGGAAGAGATTCTCAATTTCGTTAACATTAATCCAGGCTGTACGGCCTCGCAGATCGTTGCGTGGTTGTCCATTGACCTGAAAATGAAGAATCATGGATTAACGCCCCGAAAAATTGGATTCTTTATCCCAAGATATTGTAAAGAGTTGATTTGGAAGCAGGATTCCTTGACCGGTAAGCGGGTTTACACCAGCGGTGCGTGAACCGTTCGGATTAAGATAGAGTGGCCGGTGGGCCGCGCACAGGACCCATAGTGTAGCCTGGATATCACTGGGGCTTGCGGAGCCTCAAACCCGTGTTCGAATCGCGGTGGGTCCGCCATTC
>Ga0208764_10002046_pt1 | contig 12797 bp, 13 predicted proteins | sample ETNtaG_18_FD_185762 | JGI IMG/M metagenome (GOLD analysis project Ga0208764, IMG submission 185762) | Marine microbial and viral communities from oxygen minimum zone, Eastern Pacific Ocean - ETNP201302SV91 (SPAdes) (version 2) | ecosystem: Environmental > Aquatic > Marine > Oceanic ... | reverse complement strand
GAGGAGATAAAGCGTGACGAAGAGAATTGATCAAGATATTACAGGTTCGTAACGTAGACAGCTTTGTAGAATCCAGACGTCAAAAAACCTCAGAAAAAGACATTCACACAGTTCTGGCAATACTTGAAGACGTTAGAAAGAATGGAGATGCGGCTGTTAAGAAATACGAGCAGAAATTCAATGGAAGGAAGACCACATCACTACGTGTAAGCGAGAAAGAGATCAATAAAGAAAAAATTACTGAAGCGCAGTTTGACGCACTACGAACTTCCGCTTTAAGAGTATCAATTACTCAAAGACGACTCAAGAAAGGATTGATTGGTTCAGTTAGCAAGCTTCAAGGCATTTCGTTTATACCGATTACAAGTGTAGGTTGTTACGTACCTGGAGGCCAAGCTAGGTATCCAAGTTCGGCCATAATGTCTGCCATCACTGCAGCTGAAGCTGGCGTCAAGAGAATTGTAATTACATCTCCACCAGGACCTGATGGAAAGATTGATCCAATGACAATTACTGTTGCTAAGAAATGTGGTGCAGAGATTTACAAGGTTGGTGGAGCACAAGCAATTGGTGCATTGGCATACGGAACAAAATCAATACCAAAAGTTGATAAAATTGTTGGACCTGGCGGAAAATTTGTTAGTATTGCAAAATTAATTGTCAGTGAACAAACTTCTATTGATATGATTGCAGGACCAACAGAGCTTGGAATTCTAGCAGATGCAACTGCAGATCCAGAACTTGTCGCATTAGATCTCATTTCTCAAGCAGAACACAGTAATGATACGATGTGTTTTGTTATCACAACATCAAAAACTGTGGCAAAACAAATTCAAAAATCACTTGAAAAATTAATTCCAGATGTAGAGAGAAGTGCAATTGTTAAACAGAGTATTTCAAAAAATGGATTCATTGCAGTATGTAAAAATCAGAAAGAAGTGATTGATTTAGCAAATAAGATTGCACCAGAACACATGGAATTGATGGTGAAAAATGCCAAAATACTGTCAAAAAGTATCACTGGTCCAGGCTTAGTCTTGGTTGGAGATAACACACCATCATCCGCAAGTGACTACCTACTAGGAACAAATCACATACTTCCAACCAATGGATTTGGAAGAACCAGAGGTGGATTGTCAGTATTGGACTTTCTAAAATTACAGACCGTAGTTGAGACTAAAAAATCAGAACTATCTGAAATTTCTGACAAGTTAAAAATACTGACAGATGCAGAAGGTTTACCAAATCACTACAAAGCAGTAGAGAGGAGACTAAAATGAATCGTACATTTGAAAAAAGATTAAGTGAACTATCAAAACTAAAGGGATATCAAAAACCAGAAAAATCTTCAGATGCAATCAAGCTTGACTCAAACGAAAACTTTGCAATCAAAAAAGAATTCCAGGCAGAACTAATTCGTGAAGCACAGAAACGTTGTGATATCAGGCAATATCCTTTAGGTGATACTGAAAACCTTATCTCTGCATTATCAAAATATCTGAAGATTCCGGTCAGTATGATTGGAATTGGAAATGGCTCAGATCAAATTCTTGATTTAATGTTAGTGAACTTGTGTTCCAAAAAAACAAGAATCTTAACATCTGATCCAACTTTTGGATTCTTTGAAGAACGATGTAAGCTTTATTCAATTCCAACAATAAAGATTCCATTTTCTGAAAATATGCAACTGAACATAGATGATTTCATAAAGAAATCAAAATCTGCAGACATGATTTACTTGGACTCACCAAACAATCCAACAGGATTTCAATTCACAAGAAATGATCTGAAAAAATTAATTCAATCCTTCAAAGGTCCAATCATAGTAGATGAAGCATATGTTGAATTTGCAGATTCATCAATAGTCAGTCTTGTTAAACAATATGACAATCTAATAGTTGTACGTACACTCTCCAAAGCATTTGGATTAGCTGGCTTACGACTTGGATACTTTGCCGCAAACAAGAAAATTGTTGACGCGTTTTCAAAAATCATGCAATATCCATATCCACTTAACACACTAGCAATACAATGTGGAATTTTGGCTTTAGAAAAGTTCAAGAAAGTTTCTTCAGTATTCTCATTAATCAAAAATGAACGAAGGAAAATTATTCAGAATTTAAGAAAAACTGGCGCCTTTGATGTCTTTGATTCCAGTGCTAATTTTGTGCTTTTTGATGCAAAGGGAGCAGATAGTAGAGTATACAATGCACTAATTGAACAGGGGATTTCTATCCGAAAACTTGGAAAACTAGGCAAACACAAGGGATGTCTACGTGTAACGGTAGGAACTCCAGAGATGAACTCAAAATTCTTGTTGGCAATACGTGATCTGTTAGAATGAACATGAAAGATAATTCAAGCAATATGCTTGTCTCAGAGTCAATTGTTAGCGAGTTGGACAGTATAGATGCTGTAATTTTTGATTGTGATGGTGTATTAGTAGACATTACAGAATCATATGATACTGCAATAAACAAGGCCGTATCATACATCTTAGAAGACATCCTAGAAATCCAAGCTGAAGACATTGTAACACCAGAGATCCTTTATGGTTTCAAATCTAAAGGTGGATTTAATGATGAGGTTGCTGTTTGCTATGCGGTAGTACTCACTTCATATGCAGCAAAAAAATCAGAGAAGCAATTCACCGAACTAGTAAAAGACGTGATTGATAATTCCGATGAAAGAGGAATACTTTCAGTCGATGAATATTTGACTAGTCTTGACATAGAAATTTCTGACATCAAGGAAAAATTAAATTATTCTAACCCACACGAAACAAGTTACATCTACACAATTTTTGATCAGATTTTCTATGGTGCAGAACTGTATGAGGAAATTTACGATATACCTTCAAAGTTTTTGGAAGCTGGTCTCATAGAAAAAGACAAAGTGCTAATTGACTCTGAAATTATTTCATCATTAAAAAATAAGTTTGATGAGAAATTAGCAGTTGTTACAGGTAGAGGAAAGTTCGCATTTTCTTACTCACTAAAAAATTTCTTGAATAAATTTGATTTAGATAATTCTGTATTTTTAGAGGATGAATCAAAAGAATTGGCAAAGCCAAATGTTGAACCACTTCTAAAATCAATCAGAGGATTAAATTCAAAACACTGTCTGTATATAGGCGACTCGATGGAAGACATGCTGATGGCTAACAAGGCTGCAGACATGGGATTCAAGACTACTTTTTGTGGAATTTTTGGAACCAGTAAAAAACCAGAGATTAAACTTGAAATGTTCAAAGAAAACAATGTGCCTATAATTCTAGAATCAGTTACACAACTTCCGAAGGCATTAAATCTTGTATAATTACATTCAAACTTGGTGTTTTCATGAAATCTAGAAAAACTACTCTAAAAAGGGAAACCAAAGAAACCAATGTAACAGTAAACCTAAACTTGGATGGTACTGGGAAGACTTCGATTAACACTGGGATTAATTTCCTAGACCACTTAATCACATCATTTGGAAAGCATTCAATGATAGATCTTTCCGTCAAGGCAAAATCGAAAGACGGTATTGAACATCATTTGATTGAAGACACTGCAATAACAATTGGCTCTGCAGTAGACAAAGCACTAGGAAATAGAACTGGCATTACAAGATTTAGTTATGCATCTGTTCCTATGGACGAATCACTTGCAGAGGCATCAATTGACTTGGTAAAACGACCTTTCAACAAGATATCACTCTCTATGAAAAGAAACAAGATTGAAGGAATGTCTAAAGAAGACATAGAGCACTTCTTTCAGTCACTTTCACAGAATCTGAATTGTTGCATCCACGTTACTGTAAAGTATGGAGAAAATGATCATCACAAGATTGAGGCTGCGATAAAATCAATGGCAGTCGGACTGAGAAATGCTTCTTCAAAAGATTCAAAACAAAAAGGAATTCCAAGCACTAAAGGCGCAATGTAATGGTTAGTGTTGCAATATTTGATTATGGTGCAGGAAACATCTTTAGTCTAAAGACTTCACTTGAAAAAAACGGTGCAACAGTAGATGTCATAACAAGTTTTGATCAAACTAAAGATTATGCTGGAGTGTTGTTGCCAGGAGTTGGAAACTTTGATCCTGCAATACGTAGTATACGTGACTACACTGCAATGCAATTCAATGATTTTGTGCAGGATAAGATACCAGTATTAGGAATTTGTCTTGGAATGGAGATGTTCTTTGCAAAAAGTGAAGAGGGCAAAGAAAAAGGTCTCGATGTCCTAGGTGGTGAAGTCGTTTTACTACCAGACAATATGAAAATTCCTCACATGGGATGGAACAGTTTAGAGATCAAAAGAGAAAGTAAGATTCTTGAAGGAGTAGACAATGGTTCTTGGGTTTACTTTGTTCACTCATACAGAGTAAAACCATTAGATGAACAAATTATTGTAGCTAATGCAGATTATGGCATTAACGTACCAGCAGTTGTTGAAAATGGAATTTACTTTGGTACACAATTTCACCCAGAAAAATCTGGGAAAGTTGGCTCATTAATGATAAGAAATTTTCTTAGAGTGTGCAAAAAATGAAGATAATACCAGCAATTGATCTAATGAATGGAGAAGTAGTTCGTCTTTTCAAAGGTGATCCAAAACAAAAAACTGTTTACAGTGATAATCCAGTTGAGATGGCAAAGAAGTGGGAAGATGCAGGTGCAGACATGCTACATCTTGTAGACCTTGATGCAACACTTGGACTAGGCGAGAATTATGAGATCATTAAAAAAATTTGTGACAATATTTCAATTCCAGTTCAGGTAGCAGGCGGACTAAGAGACATCAAGAAAATTTCTGCTGTACTTGGTTTTGCACAGAGAGCAGTTATTGGGACTATAGCAATGCAACTAAAGGAGAGTGACCAGGAGCAGATTTTATCAAACTTAGTATCACAATTTGGCAGGGAGAGATTGGTTGTTTCAATAGATCACATAGATGGCGAAATTGTCACTCATGGATGGCAAAGAAACACCGGAATAAAGTTGCTAGAAACTACAAATGAGTTTGTACAACATGGGTTTTCCGAGTTCTTGACCACAAATGTCTCAAAAGATGGAACATTAGATGGTCCTGATATACCATCACTAGAGAATGTCTGTAGGATAGGCGGCACCAATGTCATTGCTAGCGGAGGAATATCAAAGCTTGATGATGTTGTAAATGTCAAAAAGTGCAATCCATATGGGGTGATCCTGGGAAAAGCACTTTATGAAGGACTAATCTCAATTGAGGAGGCAAAAAGAATTTGACATTAACTAAACGCGTGATTCCATGTCTTGATGTTGCAAATGGCAGAGTTGTCAAAGGATTACATTTTGAGTCAATCAAAGATGCTGGTGATCCAGTACTGTTGGCGGAAAAATATAGTAATGAAGGAGCTGATGAACTAATATTTCTTGATATTACAGCATCGTCTGAACAACGTGAAACAATAAAATCACTTGTCAAAAAAATTGCTGAAGTAATAGATATTCCATTTACAGTTGGTGGTGGTGTGAAATCACTTCAACATGCACGTGATATTTTGCTTAACGGTGCAGATAAAGTTGCAATTAATACTGGTGCTGTAAAAAACCCTGACGTTCTTACCGAACTAATGGATCTTTTTGGACGTCAGTGTGTTGTTGTTGCGATTGATGCAAAGCGGAATTATAATATTGAGAAAGGAAAAAATATTTTTTCCAAAGACGGAAAAAAATTTTGGTTTGAAGTATTCATTTATGGTGGGAAAAAAGGCACTGACTTGGATGCTGTTGAATGGGCAAAACAAGTTGAGACATACGGTGCAGGTGAAATCCTTCTAACCAGCATTGATAGAGATGGCACAAAGGATGGATATGATACATTGCTTACAGAAGAAATTGTTAACTCTGTTAGCATTCCGGTTATCGCATCAGGTGGATGTGGAAAACCAGAACACATGATAGACATATTCAAGAACACCGGAGTAAGCGCTGCACTAGCTGCATCAATATTTCATTATGAAAGTCATTCTGTTAATCGTGTGAAAGAAATGATTAAAGAAAACGGCATAGAGGTTCGTTATTGATAATTCTCTTCTATTGTTTTATGAAATTGTAATTAAATAACTTGTTAAATATAAGTAAATTTCATAGGTATAAAATTAAGTATTACTTAACTTGATATTAGGATGTTTTAAGAAGTAATTTCGGGCGATTATGAGTATGGCAAAGACACATCTTCAGTGTAGGGAATGTAAAAAAGAGTATGATCCTACTTTCAAGTATATCTGTGATGAATGCTTTGGACCACTTGATGTAAAATACAATTTTGCATCAGTCACAAAAGATCTGTTCAAAAACAGAGAAAACACATACTGGCGCTATTTTGAGTTATTGCCAATAGAAGACAAAAACAATATTGTAAGTATTGATGCAGGAATGACACCACTTGTTAAGGCAGAAAAACTGGGAAAAGAACTAGGATTAAACAATCTTTACATAAAAAACGATTCTGTAAATCCAACATTTTCATTTAAAGACAGACCTGCTGGTGTAGCAATATCAAAGGCAAGAGAATTTGGATTAAAATCAGTGGGATGTGCATCTACTGGAAACTTGGCATCAGCTACTGCTGCACATGCTGCAAAGGCAAACATGCCATGTTACATATTTGCACCAAGTGACATTGAAACAGCAAAGATAGCACAAGCACTGTCTTACGGCGCAGATTACATCTCAGTTGATGGAACATATGATGATGCAAACAGAATTGCAGCACAGATTGGAGACAGTAAAGGAGTTGGTGTTGTAAATATTAACATGAGATCATATTACGTTGAAGGTTCTAAGACACTTGCTTATGAAGTAGCTGAACAATTAGACTGGAATACACCAAATCATCTTATTGTACCAACAGGTAGTGGTGCAATGTTAAATGCAATTTGTAAAGGATTTGAAGAATTACAAACAGTATCATTATTAGATAATTTATCATCAATGCATATTCATTCAGCACAACCACATGGATGTGCACCAATAGTTGACGCATTCAAGAAGAACAGTGATAAAGTTATTCCAGTGGAACAACCAGATACTGTTGCTAAAAGTTTAGCCATCGGTGATCCTGGTGACGGACGTTATGTTTTGAAAAGGTTGAAACAATACAATGGAGTAGCAGAAGAAACAAACAACAGAGAGATTCTTGACGCAATCTTGTTACTAGCCAAGACCGAAGGCATCTTCACCGAGCCTGCAGGAGGAGTTTCCGTCTCAGTTCTGAAGAAAATGGTTGAGGATGGTAAAATTGACAAAGATGAAACTACAATATGCTACGTCACAGGTAACGGTCTTAAAGCAACAGAATCGATAATGAGCGTACTGACAAAACCACAGGTAATGCAAGCTGATGTGGCTAAAATTTCAGCAGTAATTAGATGATGAAAGATGGCAAAAATTACGTTTACAATTCCTTCAGTTCTTAATGCAGGTAATGGAGAAAAGAAAACTGAACTTGACGCATCAACACTAAAGGAGTCTTTTGAAAAAATTTCAGAGATAATGGGTGATGATTTTAAGAGACGAGTGTTAGAATCTGACGGCTCACCACGTTCACTGATTAATATTTACATAAATGGAAAAAATGCGGCATTTTCCGATGGAATTGATACACCACTAAGTGATGGTGATGAAATTTACATCCTTCCAGCTGTTGCTGGTGGGTCGGATCTTTCTGAAAAAGAACTTGATAGGTTTTCTAGACAAGTAATGCTAGAGCAGATCGGCTATCAAGGACAACTCAAGATAAAAAATTCAACAGTTTGTGTTGTAGGAGTTGGTGGACTAGGTAATCCAATTACGACACGGTTGGCTGCAATGGGTGTTGGCAAACTTCGAATTGTTGACAGAGATGTGATTGAATTATCAAATTTGCACAGACAGACAATGTTTGATGAGGATGATGTAGGACAGGTTAAAGTTGAGGTTGCAGCAAAGAAATTAAAAAAACTCAACCCAGAAGTCGAGATTGAGGCTCTTCCAATTTCTGTAAATGACTACACCGCATTGGATGTAGTAGAAGGATGTGATGTTGTAGTAGATGCACTTGACAGTGTTAACGCTCGCTATTCATTAAACAAAGCATGTGTAGAAAAAAACATTCCATTTGTTACAGGTGCGGCAGTTGGTGTCACAGGTCAAGTGTTTACGGTTCTACCAAAGAAAACAGCATGTTATCATTGCCTATTTCCAACATTGGATGAAGATTCAATGCCAACATGTTCTATAGAAGGAGTACACCCATCAATACTTTCTGTGATTGGAGGTTTAGAAGTTCACGAAGCAATTGATGTTTTGATTGGAAAGACACCAAAGTCATCTGAAAAATTCCTAAGCATTGATCTGGAGAATTTAGAATTTTCATCTGTTAAAATGTTCAAACAGGAAGAGTGTTCAGTATGTGGTTCTGGTAAAAAAACTGAGCAAGTGAAAGAGGAGTTCATTTTAGAAGAACTGTGTGGACGAAACAGAGGAAAGAGAACATTCTCAATCACACCAACATCCGAAGTTAATCTAGATGTCAATGATATGACAACAATAGCCAAAGAGAAAGGATTTTCAGTTGAGAATCAGGGAGATTTAGGATTATCAATGCGTACAAACGACATTTCAATTAGTTTCATGAAGCGTGGTTCTGCAGTTGTTGTTGGAACTGATACTGAAGATGAGGCTGTTACATTATACAAGCAACTACTAGGCACTGCAGCATAATTTGAGAATACGTTGTTAGACACTGACACGCTAAAAAAATTTGATTCTAGTCTGATGCATCAGGCATATGATACATGGCCACAGTTAGCACGTTCTGCATTTGAATCTGAGCTAGATGCGGTATCGTTTGACAATATTGATCACATCATACTGGTTGGCATGGGTGGTAGTGGTGCAATCTGTGAGATAATTTCAGCAATACTATCCAAGACCCAGATTCATACTAGTGTGGTTAAAGGGTATCACCTTCCAAACACTGCAGATTCAAAAACATTGGTTATTGCAGTTAGCGTTTCAGGAAATACTGTAGAGACTATCTCTGTATTGGAATCTGCATTGGCAAAATCTTGCCACATCGTAGCTTTTTCATCTGGTGGAAAACTACAGCAAATCTGTAAGGACAAGAAACTTGATCATTTTATCATACCACAGGTTCATTCACCACGTGCGTCATTTCCAGCATTTTTGTATTCAATCTTAAACGTGTTATCTGGCATATTGCCTACTTCTCATTCTGATGTGGTTGAGTCTCTTGGCGCACTAGAATCCTTACAGAAAGAGATCTGCTCAGACAACCTGACCAAAACAAACCCAGCCTTGTCTATTGCAGAGTGGATTTCTGGCATACCCATGCTATACTATCCATGGGGTTTGGAACCAGCAGCTACCAGATTCAAAAACTCACTGCAAGAAAATGCAAAGACACATGTCATATCTGAAGATATCGTAGAGGCAACTCACAATGGAATAGTTGCATGGGAAAAACCCTCATCTGTGGTTCCAATTATAATTCGCGGTACAGATGACTATGCTAAAACAAAATTACTTTGGGACTTGCTTGAAAATTATTTTAAAGATAATGATATTGATTATCGTGTAATTAATTCGGTGGAAGGCTCTATAATATCAAAATTGGTTTGTTTGGTCTATCTGTGTGATTATATCTCAATTTACACTTCAATTCTATCCGAGATTGATCCATCACCTGTTTCATCGATTGATTTTTTCAAACAAAACAAAAACTAATCTACAAATCTTACAGTGTTTTTTATCGCACCCAAGCCTTCAACTTCCATCTCAATCAAATCTCCATCTTTAAGAAATGGAACACCAGGATTTTTCAGTGCGACACCTTCTGGCGTACCAGTTGAAATAATATCTCCAGCTTCTAATGTCATCACTTTACTTAATCTTGAAATAATCTGTGGAATTTTTAGATGCATGTTTTTTGTACTGGAATCCTGTCTTGTATCACCGTTGATCTTTGTCAAAAGTCGCAGGTTATGTGGATCATCTATCTCATCTTTTGTGGTAATCCATGGACCACATGGTGCAAAAGTATCAAATGATTTTGCTCTCGTAAACTGTTTGTCCTTGAATTGAATGTCTCTTGCAGATATGTCATTCAGGATCATATATCCAAAAACTGCATCGTTTGCATCTTCTTCTGATACGTTCTTACAGTTTTTTCCTAAAATCACCGCCAATTCAACTTCATAGTCAAGTTCCTTTACAAAATTTGGGCATGTGACATCTGCAGCATTACCACAAAGAGCAGTTCTTGGTTTCATGACTATAACTGGGTCACTTGGAGGCGTGAGATTTTGCTCTTTTGCATGATCCAGATAATTGAAGGCTAGACACATAATTTTTTGCGGGTTTGGAATAGGTGCCAGTAGTTCAAATTCTGACAGGTCATGCTTGAATGGAATTTTTTCAAAATGTTCCTTAATTTCTTTTATCCAACCATCAAACAAAAAGTCTCTTACGTTAATTGGAATAGGAACTGCTGTTGCATAAGCTATGTCATCTTTTGTAGCAATCTTTCCATCTTGAACCAATCCATATGTTTCTCCGTTTGATTTTCTTATCCGTGCTATCTTCATCATACATCACTTGTGAGTAAATATTGCCTGATGCCCAGATTCTTTTCTACAGTACCCAAACCTAACAAATTGAATTTCCGAATCATCTTTTAAATCTAAATACGCAGATTCTGTCACAACCTCAACCGTCTTCAAACTATCTTCATTAAACTCTTCACCATTGAAGAGCTGTCCCGGTATTATGATCTTAATTTTTGTAGTATCATTTTCTGCAACCCACTGAATTTTTTTCTCTGCATTATTCTCGTCCGTTATTTCAGCAGTAATTTCATCACCCATACTGTTAATCCTTATCACGCCAAGTCCCAGAAGACGTATTGTCTCACCTTCTTTGACCTCTTCTGCATCAGAACCAGAGATCAAAACTGTTCCATTCACTGATACAGTTCTTTTTCCGAGGTCTTTTGTTGGATGATTTGATAACTCAATGTCTTTAGGATCAAAATTTGTCAGCTTAATCCTTCTTGGATCATTAACCATATGCAGACGTATGCTTTCCGCATCAACAATTTTCTTGTTAAATGCCTCAAGTGTTGCAAACGGAGAGTTGGTGTCATTTTTTGTCAAGCCAAGTGATAAGATGAACTTTCTAACAGCATCAGGTCTGATCCCCCGCCGTTTTAGTCCCTCAAGTGTTGGAAGTCTTGGATCATCATACCAAGGAATCTTTCCATTTTCTATCAGAGGCTTTAGTGCACTTTTTGCAACAGGCATTCCCTCAAGGTCTAGTCTTCCAAAGAAGATGAATTCAGCCTTCTCCATTCCAAGTTTGTCGAGTATGGCATGATGTAGTTCCTTTCGAAGTTCAAACTCCTTTGAGCGCATTGCATGCGTAACTCCACTCATACTGTCGAAAATTATGCCTGCAAAGTCATATGTTGGCCACACACGGTATTTGAGTTCGACTCGTGCGTGCCTCTTTGTGTTTATCCTAAAAAGAGCAGGATCCCGCATCGTGGTATTTCCCGATTTCATGTCACCACGGAAACGTAAAAGTATCTTTCCTTCCCCATACTTTTTTTCATTAAACATATCATGCCACATCTTCTCATTTTCTTCGATGTCCCTTTTGGTACATTTGCATTCAGTCATCTCTCTGCGGTTCTTGCTAATGTTATCCTGTTTGCAGGTGCAGACGTATGCGTCATTTGACTTGATTAGTTTTTCAGCATTTTTGTATAGAACTTCTAGATTATCAGATACATGTTCAACACTATCATATTTTATTCCAAGCCAGTCAAGTCCAACCTTGATAGCAGCATAGTATTCCAATCTCTCGGTTCCAGCATTTGTATCTTCAAACCGTAAGATCATTTTTCCTCCATACATCTTTGCATATTCTTCACTGATGATTGCAGCCTTTGCGTGTCCAATATGTGGATAGCCGTTTGGTGCAGGAGGGAAACGTGTGATTATGTTTTTTCCTTCTGTGTTTTTTAGTGCGGGTAAGACATTTTGCTCAGGCTTTTTTTCTTCAACTTGTAATAGATCTGGATATTTTTCAGCAATCTCTTTTTGTTGTTCTTCTAATGGAATTTGGTTTATTTCGGAAACCACATCAGCTATAACTGGAGATATCTCCTTCACCTTCTGTCTCAGCTCTGGGATTGTCCCTAAAATTTTTGCAAGAATTGTTTTGTCCCTTGTTTGTCCGTCATGTTCTGCTGCATTTTGCAGTGCAAACTTTCTAATCTGATTTTTTATCTCTTCGTCATTCATTACAGCGTCACTAACTTTACAGTATCCATTCTTTTGTTAATTTGAAAATCCTTGGTGATTGAGCTGACAGAGTCTGCCTCTCCCTTTAGCATAAAAAGTTCCATACACTTGTCTCCTTCTATCTTGCTGTGCAAATGTGTCGTGATAAGATCCTCATACGAATGTTTGATTCCGTTAACCTGATTGTCATATTCGTCATTATGCACTACCAGTAAGATGGCATTTACATTTCCAGAGAGATTTTCTTTTTGCTTTTCTTCTGAAACAAAACTTCGAATTCCCGCCCTTATGGCATCAGACCTTCCGGAGAATCCCAGATTCTTTTGGAGGGCGTCAATTTCTCTGAGAATTTCCTCAGTCAGTGAAATGGAAACTATTGGCATACGTCTATTGTTATTAAGAAACATAAAAATTTTAACTAAATGTTATTAACTTTTTTTACATTTATTAATAATAAAT
>Ga0208764_10002045_pt1 | contig 12798 bp, 10 predicted proteins | sample ETNtaG_18_FD_185762 | JGI IMG/M metagenome (GOLD analysis project Ga0208764, IMG submission 185762) | Marine microbial and viral communities from oxygen minimum zone, Eastern Pacific Ocean - ETNP201302SV91 (SPAdes) (version 2) | ecosystem: Environmental > Aquatic > Marine > Oceanic ... | reverse complement strand
ATTTCTAACTATTATTGCAGATTTTCCACTCTTATCTAAAATACTTAATGTCTTTGGACTAAATGCTGTATCTGTCTGATTTCCTGCACCTAACACCAACAAGGCGCTCTTTTCTTTTTTGAAGTTTTTTAGTAATTCTGTTATGATGTTTGAATCTGAATAAACTTTCTCAAACTGTATTTTTGGTAACTCTAACTCAAACATTTTTTCATTAATTCTGTTTACAATCTCTGTTTCTTCTTTTGGATCTTCAATAACTCCTCGAATAATGCGAATTTTTGACTCCTCTGTTTTTTGAATTGAGTTTGCAATTTCTAATCCCAAATCACTATGTCTTCCTTTATCGTATGCTACGACAATATTTTTCATATCTTCATCAAATGTTTTTCTTAATCTAACTCCGATAATATCGCATGTTGTAAGCGAAAGTAATTTTCTGTTATTTTTCAAAAAATCAAAGTCAATCAATAATGTATTGATATCTTGTTCTTCTGTAGTTTGCAAAATTGCTTCAGTTGGGTCATGTGCTAATCTGACCAGGTATCTGTTTCTTAGTGATCCTGTAATTTCTCTTTTGAACTCTTCTATTGCCTTTAATCCCTTTTCTCCAAATCCATGTGTTAATGATAATGGTGTTTGTCGTGGAACATTTACCACATCTAATATTGTAACTTCTCCATCCTTGTCTTTTGCAATTGATCTTGCCATCTTGTACATTCTTTCTGCGGATCGTTTGTCAAAAACCATCAATACTCTGTATTTTTTTCGTAACTTTGGTCCTTGTGTGAAAACTAGTGGTGCATTATGTTCTAACTCTTTTTTTGATGTGTAAAATTTGTAAATTACAAAACCAATTGCTATCCAGATTATAGCTATTAACCAACTTTCTGGATGTGTAAACAGCAAGTATATGGAAAGACCCATTGCTGTCAAAATTCCTATTATCGGAATTAGCGGAAATAGAGGTGTTTTGAATCCATATTCTACAGTTGATGCGTATAATCTTCTAATTGTAATTGATGCCAGATTTACCTGTGTGAATAAAAATAGGAACATCACACTTGCTGCAAATGCAATTGCAGTCAAATCCATAGATAATGCAAGAACTAACATGATTATTCCTGAAACAATTGTTGCAACAAAAGGTGTACGATATTTTTCATGAATTTTACTAAATACAAACGGAAGATTATACTGCGTACCCATTGCAAAACTAACACGGCTTGCAGCAAATGTTGTAGCGTTTAATGCAGAAAGTGTAGAAACTAAGCCTCCTGCTAGCACAATTAATGCTCCATATGGCAAAAATTGATCTGCAGCTTCAATAATACCTAATTCTCCAAATCCTCCAATAAACTCCCATGCGGGCATTCCTATTACTGACTCGTTTAATCCTCCGATGAAAACAAATGTGAATAAAATGTAAACTGAAACTACGATTCCAAGTGAAATTAAAATCGCACGTGGAATATTCTTCTTTGGATTTCTTATCTCATCTCCTGCTTGTGAAATTATTTCATAGCCCTCAAATGCAATGAATGTTAATCCCATTGCAAGTGCTAATCCTGCTACTCCACTAGGAAGAAAATCTGTATAATTGTCAGACCAATTTGGATTTGCAAACATCATTGCACCAATTGCAGCGACAATCAGTATTCCGATAATTGCTAACTGTGTAAATGTAATTGCATTACCAACTTTTCCTGTATCTGATGAACCTCTCACATTAACAAACGTGAAAATTATAATTGCAATTACAGCTAAAATTTTGTCTATTGGAATTCCTGTATCATCCCCGATAACCCCTGATGTTCTTAGAAGATGTGCAAAAAATGAACCAAATGCAACTGCGTAAAGGCTGCCTGCAATAGTATGTCCAAACCATGCCATCCATCCACTAAGATATGCATTTGGTCTTGGCAAACCTTCTCTTACCCATTTGTAACCTCCTCCTGTTGCAGGAAATGCAGAACCTAACTCTGCATATGTCAAGGCAGTAAATACTGTAATAATTCCATTAAGCAAAAATGCAATCATCAATGCAGCACCGGCTTGTGCCATGCCTGGTCCTACTAGAACAAAAATGGCGCCTCCAATCATGGATGCCACTCCAATCATAACTGAATCCTTTAGAGATAAGCTACGAACTAGTCCTGATTCGGATTTTTCAAATGTCATACAGTTTCGACAAAATATGGATGAATAAAGCCTTGCCTCTTGTGTGATTATTTACTATGCGCCTTTGACCATGTTGAATAGCTGCCTAACAATCATCTTTGGATGATGTGTTGCAAGCTTTACCATCTTTGATACTCCAAAATCGGCACGAATGAAATCTAGGAATTCATCTGCCGTTAACTCTTCAATTATGCTTAATTCTTTATCCCATTCGTCATCTGTTAATCCTACCCATCTGTTCTGTACTTTTCCAGCAGAATTAATTTTTGATTCAATAGCTCTTTTCCATTCTTTTTCGTATGGAACTAATGATGCCTCTGATGTATCTCCATTTTTTATGGCATCTGCTGCAACTTGACCTGCAACTTCTCCGAATCTAATTGCATATCTTATTCCTTCTAGGACAAGTGGATTTGCTTGACCTGCAGAATCTCCTACGAGAATTAAATTATCATAAACTGTTTTTCTTGATAATCCATCATTTGGAATCAAACCATAATGGAACTCTATTTTTTCAATACTTCCCAAATCTTTGATGGGTCCCAATTTCTTTTCTAACAACTCGTTTAATCTTACAGTTGGATCTATATCTGAATCTGGCTTTCCAATCCCTACTCCAATTCTTGCAGTATTTTCTGATGTTGGAAAAATCCATGCGTATCCTGCAGGTGAATATTCTTGTCCTACCATTAACCACCAATTATCATATTCTAATTTCTCTGTCTTTACCTCAAACTCTGCTCCTGCCCCAAACTTTTTCCATTGATTGACATATCCCAATCCTTTGGCAATGACTGAAACAAATCCACTTGCATCTATTACTACTTTGGAATTAAACTGAATTTGTTTACCTTCTGATTTTGCAACAACTCCTACACACTTGCCTGAAGCGTCTTTCAAAACATCTGTAACATTTGTAGCTGTAAATAACTCACTTCCTGATGTTTTTGCTCTATTTGCTAGAAATCTGTATGTTTTTCTTACATCTAATACTGCAGCCTTTGCAATTTCATCTGAAATTTTAACCGAATTTTTTGGCGAACAAAATGAAAATTTCCTTATTGGATTATAGCATTCTTCAGGTATTCCAAATTTTTTTATGTCTGAAATCCATGTTACGCCACTTGTTCTGACAGTTTCTGCAATCTCTTTTTCTTTTTCAATTAATGCAACTGTACATCCATTTTTTGCAGCCATATGTGCTGCAGATGAACCTGCAGGACCTCCTCCAACTACTATTACATCAAAATTTAATTCTTCCAACAAAATTTATTACATTTCTGAATATTATAATCTACACAATCAATTGTTTTCTTAACATGTTTATCTTGGTGCAAATTAAGACTAATTATGGCTGATACCGAAGTTATTCCTTTTGTTTTATGGTCTGGGCTTACTGCTGCACTGATGGTGATAACTGGATTAGTTTACAAGGCATATCAAAAACGAAAGCCAAGATTGACATCGTCAAATACTGATTGAAATTCTTAATAAATTATTCAAATAGGATTTTCTTTTCTTTGTAGAGATTTTTTGGGTCTGGTTCTGATACTGCGGCAATTAGCGCTTTTGTGTATGGATTTTCTGGGCTTGACAGTACTTTTTCAATTGTTCCAACCTCCATCACCTTCCCGGAATTTAAAATTAAGATATTATCTGCAAAATGTTTTGCCGTAGCTAGATCATGTGTAATGTATATCATGGAAATGTTATTCTCTTTTTGAATCTCCCTCATCAATTCTAAAATTTCTGCACGAATTGAAACATCTAACATGGAAACAGGCTCATCGGCAATGATAATTTCTGGCTCAACTACTATTGCTCTTGCAATTACTACTCTCTGTCTCTGACCTCCTGACAACATATGTGGATGCTTTTTTGCAATCTCTTCTGCAGGTTCCAGCTTTACTCTTCGTAACGTTTCAATTACTCTTTGTCTACGTTCATCTTTCGTACCTAGATTGTGAATCTCTAATGGCTCGCTAACTATATCTGAAATTGTCATTCTTGGATTTATCGAATCATACGGATCTTGGTAAATCATTTGACATTTCATTCTAAATTTTTTCAATTCATCTGAATTATCTTTAATCTCTTTTTCATTATGAAAAATTTTTCCAGAGTCTGGTTCTATGGCTCTTAAAATTAATTTTGCAATAGTTGATTTCCCAGAGCCTGACTGTCCGGCAATAGCTAAAATTTCTCCATCTTTTAGAGAGAAATTCACTGCATCTGCTGCAACGACTTCTTTTGAATCTGATGAAAAAAAGTTCTTCTTCTGAAATTTTTTAGTTAAATTTTCAACTTTGAGTATTTCATTCATAATTGGTATTATATTCAACTGGGATAAGAAATTTATGCAAAACAAAAATCGGCAAAATATGACGAATAAATCAAAGCAGGAATTACTAGGCTACCAATCTCATTTAATTCAGGACAACTTGACGTATTTCAAACCAACTAGGACCAGTACTACTGTAACCTTTGCCGAAGAAATTCGCAATACACTTCAAGAACCAAATAAATCAATTAGTCCAAAATTCTTCTACGATGAAAACGGTTCAAAAATATTTGATGAAATATGTTCTCTTCCAGAATACTATCCATACAATTCTGAAACTGAAATTTTACAAAACATTGAGGAAAAATTACTGCCATACCTTTCAAATGAATATCATTTGGTAGAGCTAGGAAGCGGTTCATCTGTGAAAACTCGCCTCTTAATTGATGTTTTATTCAAATCACAAAAACATCTGCAATACTTCCCAATAGATATTTCAGAAATTTTAGATCAAAGTGCAAAAAACCTCTGCATGGATTACGAGAATCTCACAGTAACTGGAGTTGTTGATACTTATGAAAAAGGTCTTGATTTCATTGAGCATTATGATGACAAACCTAATTTGATTACATTTCTTGGTTCCAGTTTTGGTAATCTTGATTATATTGAAGGCAAAAAATTTCTTCAAAAGATAAACACACTGATGAAATCTGACGATTTGTTTCTGATTGGATTGGATCTAAAAAAGGATCACGAAATACTACACAATGCATATAATGATTCTCAAAATACAACTGCAAAATTCAATCTGAATGTTTTAAAAAGAATTAACAAAGAACTTGGCGCAGATTTTGATTTGGAAAACTTTGAACACCATGCTGTTTATGACGAGCAAAAGGGTAGAATCGAAATGTATCTTCGTTCCCTATCCGAACAATCCGTAACAATACCAAAATCTGACTTATCCATCACTCTTTCAAAAGATGAGCTAATTCATACTGAAAATTCACACAAATTCTCTACTCTGGAGATAGAATCACTCCTAAAGGAATCTAATTTTGAAAAATTAGAAATGTGGTTTGATTCACGAAAATACTTTGCTCTTGTTTTGACAAAAAAAATCTAGATGTTCTCAACACATCTGAATCCTGAAATTAACCATCTCTCATCTAATCTGAAAAAATTTCTATAAGATCCTCTGATTGATTTTGATGGTGTTCCAAATGATCCTCCACGTAGCACTTTCTGATTTGTAAACCACTTGTCATTGTATTCGTCAAATCCACTTTTGAAACCTGGATATCCCATAAACTCTGAGGATGTCCATTCCCAAACATCTCCTATCATTTGATAACATCCGTAACTACTTTTTCCATCTTCGTATGCTCCCACATTACTGCAATTCCAAATATTTGACTCTAACAGATTTGCATGTGACTCTGTTGGTTTTTCATTTCCCCATGGAAAAATTGTTTTAATCTCTTTTTCATCATTCCAAAGCGCAGCTTTTTCCCATTCTGCCTCTGTTGGCAATCTTTTGTTTGCCCATTTGCAGTATGCTGCTGCTTCATAGTAGCTAACATGGCAAACAGGCTCGTCGGGATTGATTTTCCTCTTTCCTGCAAAGTCTCTTGTAATCCATTCGTCTCCTTCTTTTTCCCAATACAATGGGGCATTCCATTCGTTTTTCTTGACTGTATCCCAGCCATCTGAAAGCCAAAATGAATAATCGTCATATCCACCGTCTTGCATGAATTCTAAATATTCGCCGTTACTTGTCAAAACGTTATCAATTTGAAAATCATTTAGGTATGTTTTATGTTCTGGAAGTTCTATATCATAACAGTAGTCCTTTCCGGAATATCCTAGATTGTATAATCCTCCGTTTATCTTGATGCTTTTCTTTTCTTTGTGTGATGAAACTGGAGATTGATTAATTTTTGTTGGCCTGTATTGATCTCCTAACAAATGTTGTAAATCATAAACTAAAAGTTCCTGATGTTGACATTCGTGATGTATTGCCATTGTGAAAAGATATGCAGTTTCTTTTTCTAGCGGTCTGCTAATCACTTCTCTTACTCTGTTAGTTATGACATCAAAATATTTTAAAATTTCATCTACTGTTGGTCTTGACATTACTCCACGTTTTGATTTATCGTGTGGCTTTCCAAACTGATTATAGTATGAATTTAGATATTCAGAAAGCTCATCTGAATAAAACTGATAATTCTTTTGTGTTTTACTTAGAACTATTTCATTTAGCCAACTTACATGTCCTATGTGCCATTTCGGCGGACTCATAAAAACTGCAGTTTGTACTCCAAAATCGTCTCTTTCTAAATTTTTTACTAACTGTAATGTGGTATTTCTTGTCTCATTAAATGAGTCCAAAAGAAGATTTGGAGATGGCTCTTCAAGCGTCATGTAATTGTTAAAATTTTTTGAATATATTTGGTTTTATTATTATTCTTTCATTACGCAACATGAAGCTTTGTTGATGTTACGCATTGCCCACCAGATTGAAAATGTCAACGCTCCTATTGATATGAATTTTAATTCCAATCCTTGCAATGGGAATATTGCTAATCCTCCAACTATTCCTAATACTGCAGTTAGTGATGTTGTACAAGCAGGGCATCCTGGTGTAAATGCTGTTAATGCTCCGCCAAATATCGCACCTGCGCCACTCTTTACGTTTTTGTCTCTTTGTGTTTTGATGTTGTATGCTACTAACGCAATGTTAATTCCTGCTAGAATTGCAACAACTGCTGTCAATGTGATGGATGCTGCCATGTACATAGGCAATAATTCAATTTCTGTTGCCATGTGTTCTAATCCCATTTCTAATGTTAAGAAATAATATAATGTTCCAAGACTTACTCCTGAAATAACTCCAATCATGCCAAACTTTCTTTGTCTCAAAATATCCTTGATTGTTAATTTTAGCATCATATGTTATTGTCATAATTTATGACTAAATAATATTGATATTGTTTTCTTTCATAAAATTGAATTTCCAAAATAGTACAACGATAGATCCATTGTGATCATTATTATATTCAAAACTCAGAATGAGAGTGAAACTTATGACTGTAGAATCATCATACCACTCTGCAAATCCTGAAATTCAAACATTAACTGAACAATCAAAAACTTATGCTAAACAAATAATGACAATTGTAGATGAAGTTCAGAAAGTCATTGTTGGTCAAGAAGAAGTAATTAAAAAATTAGTAATTGCAATGATGGCAGACGGTCATGTACTCTTAGAAGGTGTTCCTGGTTTAGCTAAAACCAAAATGGTTGATACATTGTCAAAAACACTTGGTGCAAATTTTTGTCGAATACAGTTCACACCCGATTTACTTCCTGCCGATATTACTGGAACAAAAATTTATGATAACAAAAATGAAAAATTTGTTACTGAAAAAGGACCCGTATTTAGTAATCTTATACTTGCAGATGAAATTAATCGTGCACCGCCTAAAGTTCAATCTGCACTACTTGAGGCAATGCAAGAAAGACAAGTAAGTATTCACGGTGATACATATGAAATTGAAAAACCATTTTTAGTTCTTGCAACACAAAATCCAATTGAAAGTGAAGGTACCTACAGACTACCTGAAGCTCAAATTGATAGATTTGCGTTAAAACTGATAATCAATTATCCGTCAAAAGATCATGAAAAATTAATCATACAAAGAAATACTCAAGAAAACAAACCTACTGCTAAAAACATAGTATCAAAAGATGTAGTTCTCGAAATACAAAAATTTGTTCAAAAAATTTACGCTGATGAAAAAATTGAAGAATATGTGTCTGCAATAGTTGACGCAACTAGAAATCCAAAAAATTATGACCTTGAGCTAGAAGATATGATAGAATTTGGTGCATCTCCTCGTGCATCTATCTGGTTAATTCTTGCAGCAAAAGCACATGCATTACTTGCAGGAAGAGGATTTGTTATTCCTGATGACATCAAATCAATTGCACATGATGTTTTGCGACACAGAATTATGCTGACATTTGAAGCCGAAGCCGAAGGTAATACCTCTGATGCTATAATTGATAAAATATTAGAAAAAGTCCGAGCACCGTAGAAATCAATTGTCTGAAATTAAAGATCTTCTAAAACGCATTCGGGAACTGGAAATCAAAACTAAGGGTTTGGTGGATGGTATGATGGCAGGCGGCTACAAATCAAAAATACGTGGACGAGGAATTGAATTTTCTGAAGTAAGAGAGTACGTTTTAGGAGATGATGTACGACATATTGACTGGAATGTTACTGCACGTACTAACAAATTACATGTAAAAGAGTTCGTTGAAGAGCGTGACTTGCGTGTATATGTAATATTTGACTATTCAGCAAGCAATGAATTTGGATTTATGAAAAGTAAAAAATCAATAGGTCATGAGGTTGCAGCATCAATTATTTTTTCAGCAATGAAAAATAATGATAATGTTGGACTGGGAATATTTACAGATAAACTTGAAAATTTTATTCCTGCAAGAAAAGGCAGAAAACATAGCTTGTCTTTACTTCGAACATTGTTGGCATACAAACCAAAAAGTATGCAAACTGACATTGAATCTTCACTTTTACAATTACATCACATTTTAGGTCAGCAAAGTGTAGTGTTCATAATATCGGATTACATATCTCCAAACTTTTTACGTCCATTAAAATTTCTCAAAAATCGTCATGATGTAATTTTGATAAATCTTTCTGATATACGTGAATCTGAACTTCCTGATATTGGGTATGCCATGTTAGAAGATATTGAATCTGGAGAACAATTGATGGTTAACACTTCTGATGAGTCATTTAGAAATGCATTTACAAAAAACTCCCTTGAAAACCATGAAAAAATCAAAAATGACATTACAAAATTAAAAGTAGAGATGGTGAATGTTTCAGAACAAGTTCCTTTTGACACTGCACTAAGACAATTCTTCAACCAACGTACGAGGCGCTAAATCATGGAATATGAATTTGGATATTGGTATGTTTTACTTGCACTTTTTGTATTGCCTGGATTTTATTTATTGTATAGATTTTACACCAAAACAAAAAAATCAAATTCATTAAAGTTCAGTAATTTGGAACTTGTAAAAAAATCAGCTTCATCACAGTCTCAATTAAGAAAACATCTTCCATTCATTCTGATACTGATAGCTGTCAGTTTGATAATAATTGGACTTGCAGACCCGAGAATCCCTCTTGAAAACATCAAAGAAGGCGTAAATGTGGTCATAGTTCTTGACGGTTCTGGAAGTATGGCTGCAACAGATTATCCTCCTACAAGACTGGAATCTGCAAAAGATGCTGCTGAGATACTGATAGAAAATCTTGAACCAAATGATCACACTGGTATCATTCTGTTTGAATCTGGAGCCACAACTGTCTCATACCTTACTCCATTCAAAGACAAAACAATTGATGATTTGAATTCAATTAAACAAAGAGATGGTGCAACTGCAATCGGAGATGGTCTTGTATTAGGCGTGGATATGGCAAATTCCATCCCTAACAAGAAAAAAGTTGTAATTTTGTTAAGCGATGGTGATCATAATGCTGGTGTTGTAACTCCAAACGAGGCGGTTCAATATGCAATTCAGAAAAAAATCCAAATCCATACAATTGGTATGGGTTCTGAAGACCCCGTGCTTTTAGGAACTAACATTTATGGAAATCCTCTATATGCAGAATTAAACGAAAAGGAATTAATCGCTATAGCAACAGCAGCAAATGGAAAATATTACAAATCTGTTGATAACAATAGTCTTAATGAAATTTTTGAACAAATAACTGACGATATTGACAGAGAACTTGAACAAGTTAGTATCAAAGATTGGTTCTTCATTGCAGCCGTGGTAATACTAGCTGCTAATATTTACATTGTATACGGCAAATATAGAATAGTGATTTAACTGAAAACAATTTTCTTTATTATATTATTGGGGATAATTCCATTATTTGGAATATCTGCATTTGCTGGTGGAGGGTTTGGAGCTCCTCAACCTTCACAACTATTGACGATCAATTCAGGTTTTATTATTCAAGAAGTGGATGAAAATGGAAATACAGTTTCCATGCAACATATTTTGGCAAATGATTATGGAATTCCTATGGATATCACAGTATCCAGCTTCAAAAGTGCAGATTTTCAAAAAATTGATGAAGTATGTGAGCCACAAAAATTATTCACAAATCATATTCTTGTTATCCCATATCAACCAGTTCCACTTTCAGAATTAGGAAGATATGTGATGCTTCCTGCATTAGCAGAATTTCAGCATCCTGACACTTCTGAAGAATTAGAAATTTACCTGAAAAAATACAATCTCTTACTTGACGATGGAGTAAATGCTGGTTTTACAACATCAGTTGATTTTTCATGTGATGATGTTTACGTTATCATGAATCCTAGATACGAGCATGCATTTGATGATACACTTGGAATGCAGAGCCAATCTGGTTCATCTTCTCAACAATCTGGTGGACAGCAAGGTGGACAACAGGGAAGTCAGCAAGGTGGACAGCAAGGTGCACAGCAGAATGGACAACAGGGAGGCCAACAATCAGGCACAAATTTGACCCAACAAGAGCAAGAACTTTTGCAGCAAGCCGATGAATTACTTCGAGAGTATCAAATGGCAGCTGAATTACAAAACTCTCCTGTAAATCCTGCTGAACGTCCATATTTGGTAGAGCAAAATACTGAACAGTTTAGAGAAGAAATTGCACAACAGATGCAGCTTCAAGAACAATTAATGCAGCAACTGCAACAAAACCCTGAATTTCAAAACTTTGATGAACAATTATCTAATGAAGGTCTGATACAACAACCATCTTCTCTTGATGTGTCTGAAGATGAAACATCATTATCAGTTCCATATGAGAATGAAGAAATATCTGCAACAATATCTGCTAATTTTCAAAATGGTCAAATAACCAATGTCTCTCTTGAGCGTCCATCTGGAGAAATTGAAACCACTCTATTATGGATAATTCCTCTAGTGGTTGGATTAATTGTCATTGCAGTATTAATATCAAAAAAATTCACAACAAAGGAAAGAATTGTACAAACTCCAATTATTGTAAAAAATGATAGTTACACTATCAGCTATATTGATTTGACACATGAAATGCTACGTGAAGCACAGCACTTGTATGATGAGGATCTCTTCAAAGACGCACATGGGAAACTATCACAAGCAATACGATTCTACTATTCAAATCGTTTCTCTACCGGAACAGAAATTACAAACATGGATGCGTTACAATTGTTAAGAAAAGAAAACATTCCTGAATTTGATTCCATATTGAATTATCTTGGAATGTGTGAAATGATTGAATTTGCAAAAAATCCTACACAGAGAGAAAAATTCTTTTCTGCTATAGAAAATTTTTCACAAATAATAAAATAATTTCAAAACTTGTGATTAAATTTCTTTTATGAGTGTCTTGATGTTTGCCACATTTTCAGGTGTGAGTTCAATTTCTTTGTGTTCTGCTTTTACATGCTCTTCAATTATTACCATTAGTTCATCTTCTGTTGGAGCAGTTGCAGACCATCCGCAATCTTTTCCTGCATCATGACAGCTGATACTTTTTGCCATATTCGTGCCTAATTTACCAGATATTTATTGATTTTTCAAGATTTTGCTTCTCTTTCTCTCTGAGCCTTGAATTTTCCTCTAAACGCAAATGCTGCAATTATCGTGCCTACAAATGGGGCTGTCCAATATAACCACAAATTTTCTACTACTCCTGATAATAATGCTGGAGCGAGTGCACGGGCTGGATTCATTGATGCACCTGAGATAAATGCCAAAAACAAAATATCCAATCCTACAATTCCTCCTATTGCTACGCCGCTAAACCCTCTCAATCCTTTTGTATACACAACATAAAAGATGACTCCCATGAGCATTGCAGATGCCAAAACTTCTACTGGAAATATCAAAAGCATGGAAAAATCAAAGTTTGGTACATTTGCACCTAGATCTGCTTTATCTCCGATCATCGTTAAAACAAACAATGAACCTAGTATGGCGCCAATTATTTCCGCTGCAACATAATACAAAATTTGAATTTTTGATATATGTCCTGTGATATAATACCCGATTGTAACTGCTGGATTAAAGTGTGCAAGTGATACCTTTCCAAATGAATACACTCCAATTAGTAACGCAATGAATGGCGCAACTGCATGAAATGGAATGCCTAACTCTCCGTTAAACATATCTGCGTCTAAAACAATTGAACCTGTTGCAAAAACTACCAGAATGAATGTTCCAATTAATTCAACTGTAAAAATTTGTAAATTTGA
>Ga0208764_10002043_pt1 | contig 12803 bp, 14 predicted proteins | sample ETNtaG_18_FD_185762 | JGI IMG/M metagenome (GOLD analysis project Ga0208764, IMG submission 185762) | Marine microbial and viral communities from oxygen minimum zone, Eastern Pacific Ocean - ETNP201302SV91 (SPAdes) (version 2) | ecosystem: Environmental > Aquatic > Marine > Oceanic ... | reverse complement strand
AAATACCCTGTCTCTAAAAGCTGGATTGAGCTATCGAATTCCCCAACAGGATCTCTACTGCCGCCAATAACTAAAGCTTGTTTGACACCCGTATCTTTGCATCTTGAGACGTATTCTTTTAGTTGAGCATCATTTTGAATAGATCTGGCGGGAAAATGAGGTATTGGATTAAAGCCTTTTTGAACTAATTTGGCCGCTTGTTCTGAGGTTTCTTTATAATCACCACCAGGTAGCATAGTTACATACACGTCCTTTAAAGCAGGTAAAGTTTCTAGATCTGTGTGAGGACCTATTTCCAATGAAAAATTCATTCCGGGATACTTATTTATTTTAAAATATCTGTCTAGAAAAATCTGATCTTATAAGGGAAATAACTATTTAATCTGTCCACGGTGTTTTTGGATTCTTCGACCATATTCTTGAGTGATTCTGTCAAAAATTATTGCTAAAGCTACAATAGCTAAACCATTAAACAATCCTAAGGCTAGATATTGATTAGATATAGCTCGTAAAATTGGCACACCCAAACCTTTTACACCTATCATTGATGCTATTACTACCATAGCTAAAGCCATCATGATTGTTTGATTAACCCCAGCAAAAACAGTTGGTAAAGCCAGAGGTATTTGTACAGTTTTTAACATTTGTATTTTAGTGGCTCCAAAAGCTTTACTTGCTTCTATAGTTTCTTTATCAACTTCTCTTATGCCTAAATTTGTTAACCTTATTACTGGAGGGACGGCATATATACAAACAGCAATTAAACCTGGAATCTTTCCAATACCAAGCAACATTAAAATAGGAATTAAATAAACAAAGCTTGGAATAGTCTGCATCATATCTAAAACAGGGAGCATAGCTTTCTCAGCTCTATTAGATCTTGCCATTATAACTCCTATTGGTATTCCAACTGTAATACACATTATTGTACATACCGTTATAATTGCCACTGTTGCCATGCAATCTTTCCACATGCCAAAATATCCAATAAGCATAAAAGCAACAACGCTACCAACAACAAGTTTCCAACTTCTCGAACCTAACCAAGCAAGAGTTCCAAGTACCAACAATATTATTGGCCAAGGTGTGGCTAATAATATTTTTTCTAATCTAATTAAAAAAAATAGTAATGGATCAAAAAATGCTTCTATAGAATCACCATAAGCTCTAGAAAATTCTCTAAAAGCAAAATCAATTCCCTTTCTTAATTCCATCAGGGAAGTACGTTCCATCACGGGAAATTTAGTTAAAAATTCCATTCAATTTCTAAAAATAACGAGCCTATAATTAAATAGGCTCGTTAAGTTATTTGTATTTTAAAGACCAGCTTTGATTTTTTTAGCAGCTCCTGAAGATACCCATTTACCCCAAACACCTTCATGCTGTTTTAAAAATTCAATTGCTGCATCTGAACCTTTAGCTTGGTTATCAGCCATATACACAAGCATTCCATTCATTACTTCACCAGGGTAAGTTCTTTTTTCAACGTAATCTAAAGCTTCTTTTCCACCAGTTTTAGCAAAGTTAGCAGTAACAATAGAATTTACTTCTGATTTTGTCCAAGCAGTTGGTTTTGGATCTGCACAATCTTGTTCAGCTAAAGTTATACAGTTGTCCCAGTTGTCTCTACTATGAAATTTCACTCCAAAATCTACAGGAATTAATCCGTATTTTCCAACCATTGATGTTGGGTTCCAGTAATATCCAAACCAAGGAGAACCTGAGTCAGCAGCTTTAGAAATAGTACCATCTAAACCTGCAGCAGAACCTGGATCAATTAATACCCATCCTTTTTTTTCCATTTCAAATGCTCTGAAAAGGTTTGCGTTAGCTAATTGACAACCCCATCCAGCCGGGCAACCAACAAAAGCTCCTTTTGAAGGATCTTCTTTAGATGGAAACCATTCAGGGTGTTCTAAGATTTGCATTGCCGTCATACCTTTTATCTTCGGGTGTTTTTTAACAGTTCCCGGAGTTATCCACCAACCTTCACCAAGACCAGTAATAGGTGCTCCATTAGCAATAATTAATCTTTTCTCTGAAACAGCTTTCTTTAAAGGAGTGTAAACAGCATTTGCCCATTGTTCAGGGTTCATATCTGGTTCACCTTTTTCATCCATTGATGTAAAAGTAGGCATAGTAGCTCCTGGAATAAGCTCTACTTCACAACCGTAGCCTTTTTCTAAAATAATTTTATCTACGTTAGCCATAAGCTCCGCAGATGCCCAGTTTTGTTCTGCAATAACTAGCTTTCCACATCCTGCATTAGCTACGCTACTAAAAGAAGCGAAACCAAAAACAACAAGAGCGGAAAGAATTATATTTTTGATTTTCATTCTTCTCTCCATTTTTAATTAATAATTCATCAAAACATATCAAAAGACAAAAGGCAAACTTATTACAACTAATAGTTGTATATAAAATTTCTTTATCTGGTTATTAAAAGTATATAGGATTTTGTAATGTCAAAAGGATTTTATAGTTTTATAAAAGAATATTTATTTGTTGGTTATTCTCGTTTTGATCATATTTATCTAAATCGATTTTATTATCATTTGCATTCTAATTCTTTCCAGAGAATTTAATTTTTTTTAATAAAATTTAAATAATAAAATATTTTAAAAGGAGATTTATGAAAAAAAATTTAATTACAAGATTAAATGAAGGCCCTGTCCTTTGTGCGGAAGGTTATCTTTTTGCAATGGAAAGAAGAGGATATTTATCAGCTGGCGGTTTTGTTCCTACAGTTGTTTTAGAACACCCTGAAGTATTGTCTCAATTACACAGAGAGTTTATTAGAGCAGGATCAGATGTTGTTCAAGCTTTTACTTACTATGGTCATAGAGAAAAATTACGTTTAATTGGTAAAGAAGAATTATTAGAACCTTTACAAAAAAACGCTCTTCAGATAGCAAAAGATTCTAGAGATGAATTTAAAGATCTAGATTTGTTAGTTTGTGGGGATGTTGCTAATACAAATATTTATGATCCTAATGACAAAAAAAGTCATTCGGAATGTCAAAAAATGTATGAAGAGCAAGTTACGTGGGCCAAAGAAGCTGGTGTAGACTTTATTGTTGCGGAAACAATAAATTGGACTGAAGAAATGAAAATTGCTCTTAAAGCTATTAAAGATGAAGGATTGATTGCGGTAACTAATTTTTCAATTAAAAAAGGAGACAAAACAAGAGAAGGTCACACTCCAGGCGAAGCTTGTAAAATTATGGAAGATCTTGGTGCAGATGTGGTAGGTTTGAATTGCTATAGAGGTCCAAAAATGACAATGAAACTTTTACCTGAAATAAGAGAAAAAGTTTCATGCCATGTTGCCGCTTTACCAGTTCCATACCGAACTACAGAAGAACAGCCAGGTTTTTTAAATCAAACTGATTATGGATGTGATTGTATTCCTGGAGGCAATGCATTTCCTGTAGCATTAGACAATTTATACTGTAACAGGTTTGAAATGGCTGAATTTGCAAAAGACTGCGAAAAGCAAAAAATTAACTTTATAGGGATTTGTTGTGGAGCAGAACCTCATCATGTAAGAGAAATGTCAGTCGCACTTGGTAGAAAACCAATATCATACAAGTATTATCCTGACATGAGTAGACATTGGCTTCATGGTAAAGATAAATCTTTTTTAGATATAAACACAAGCATGAGTAAAAAATACTAAGAAAGATGGAAAGCCATGCAAAGGTAGTAATTGTTGGTGGAGGAGTTGTAGGGTGTTCTATACTTTATCATCTTTCAAAATTTGGATTAAAAGATTGCATATTATTAGAACGCAATGAATTGACATCTGGTTCATCTTGGCATGCAGCTGGAAATGTTCATGTAATTTCATCTGATCCAAATATTTCTAGAATGATGGCCTATACAATTGGTCTTTACAAAGAAATAGAAAAAGAATCAGGCCACTCAACTGGATTTAAGGAAAGTGGCGGTTTTTATTTAGCATCCAATGACGTATGGGCTGAATACCTTAAGAGAGAAAGATCAAAAGCTCGATATATGGGCCTTGATCAAGAGTTTATTTCGCTTGAGGAAGTTAAAAAAAAAAATCCACTTATAGATCCATCCAGATACCTTTTGGCCTTATGGGATCCAATTGATGGAGAGGTTGATCCATCCGGTGTTACTTATGCATTTGCCAAAGCAGCAAAAGTTCATGGTGGAAAATATTACACCCATACAGTTGTTAAGGACACAAAACAAAAAGAAGACGGTTCATGGAACGTTGTAACAGACAAAGGAAACATTAATGCTGAGATAGTAATTAATGCTGGAGGTTTATGGGCAAGAGAAGTTGGAAAATTGGCTGGATTAAATTTACCTGTTCAACCTATGGAACATCATTATCTAATTACTGAAGCTATTCCTGAAATTGAAGCAATGGGAGATCAAAGACTTCCAATTGGTACAGACTTTGAAGGGAATATTTATTTTAGACAAGAAGGTAAAGGAATGTTGTTAGGAACATATGAACAAAAATCTACACCCTGGAAAGTAGAAGGAACACCAATGAACTTTGGACATGAACTTTTAGAACCAAAACTTGATAATATTCAAGACAGATTAGCAATTGGGTTTGAAAGAATGCCAGCTTTAGAAAAAGCTGGAATTAAAAATATTGTCAATGGACCGTTTACTTTTGGCCCTGATGGAAGTCCATTAATAGGACCTGTTCCAGGAATGAAAAATTATTGGGTTGCAGTTGGAGTAATGGCTGGATTTTGCCAAGGCGGTGGAGTTGGAAAATGTATAGCAGAGTGGATTATAGATGGAGAACCATCAATAGATGTTTGGGCAATGGATGTTGCAAGGTTTGGAGATTATGCTTCACCACAATATGGAACAATTAAATCTTCAGAAAATTATGAAAGAAGATTTATCATGACTTTTCCAAATGAAACTTTACCAAAAGGAAGAAAACAAAAAACAACAACTTTATACGATCGATTTGTAGAGCAGGGAGCTGTAATGGGAGATGCTTTTGGTTTAGAAAATGTTTTGTGGTTTGCTGATAATAAAAAAGATGCTTACGAAGAACCAACAATTAAAAGGTCAAGATCTCATAATTATGTTTCAAAGGAAGTAATAAATGTAAGAGAAAATGTTGGTGTAATTGAAGTAGCTAATTTTTCAAAACATGAATTTAAAGGTCCTGATGCTAGGAAATTTTTAGATCACATTATGGCAGGTAAATTACCAAGACCGGGAAGAATTTCATTAACACCAATGCTTACATATAGAGGAAAACTTTATGGTGATCTAACAGTTGCATGTTTTGATGAAAATGAATTTATGGTTTTTGGATCCGGAGCAGCACAAGAAATGCATAGAAGATGGTTTGAAAGCCATTTGGGAAAATTTAATTTAAATTATAAGAATAGATCTGATGAGTTTCATGGTCTTGGAATCGCCGGTCCTAAATCTAGAGATTTACTTCAAAAAATTGTTAGAGAAGATATTTCTAACAATAGTTTTAAATTTAGAGATTCTAAAAAAATGTTTGTTGCAGGAGTTCCTGCTATAATTAATAGAATATCTTTTACAGGTGAACTTGGATATGAAATTTATGTAGCGCCACATTTTCAATTAAAACTGTATGAAGAGTTAACTGAAGCTGGAAAAGAATTTAATATAAAACCTTTTGGTGGAAGAGCCTTAATGTCTATGAGATTAGAAAAAAATTGGGGCGCTTGGACTTTAGATTACCGACCAGATTTTACAGCTCAAGAAACAGGTTTGGATAGTTTTATAAATTGGGATAAAGATTTTATTGGAAAAGATAGCGCTCAAAAAGATGAAAGTACTAATAAATTAGTCCCTTTAATAGTAGAGACAAACGATATTGATGTAACCAATAATGAAGCAGTATTAAAAGGTGATAAAAGCATTGGATATGTAACTTCAGGAGGTTTTGCTCATTTTGTGAATAAAAGCGTTGCCTTTTCTTACGTAGATCAAAATGAAATAAAATCAGAAAAAGGGATTCAGGTCGAAATAAATGGAGATTTATTTAATTGTTCAATAATCAAAGAACCGCTTTACGATCCTAGCGGACAAAAAATGAGAAGCTAATGGCTCAAAAAGACGTAGGAAACAAAGTACCAATATATAAATTAAAAAAGACAGAAGAAGTCATGAAATATTATGACGAGTGGGGAGAAGGAAATAAGTATGATCAAGATATGGTTGATTGGAATTATACCGGTCCAAAGGAAACTTCAGAAATTTTTATTAAATACCAAAAAAACAAGAATGCTAAAATTTATGATGCGGGCTGTGGAACAGGACTGGTTGGGGTTGAATTAAAAAAATATGGTTTTTCAAATTTTTATGGAGCAGATCTTTCTCAAAAATTATTAGATTTGGTTCCAAAAGGTCTATATCAAAAATTAGATAAGGTAGATTTAAATAAAGAAATTAATGAAAAAGATAATTCTTTTGATTCAGTAATGTGTGTTGGTACCTTTACTTTTGGTCATGTAAAACCTCCAGCATTAGATGAATTTATTAGAATTACTAATAACAAAGGTCTTATTTGTTTTACTATTAATGAAGGAATTCATGAAGAGTATGGATTTGATAAAAAAATAGAACAACTTAATAAAGACAATAAATGGAAAGAAATAGAATTTTTTAAATCAAATTACATTGCCAGCAAAGATGTTAATGCTTGGTTAGGTATATATGAAGTAATCAAGTAATGTCCGAGATCTACAATATAATTGATAAGAAAAAATTAGACGTAGTAAATAAGCCAATTAATAAGGCTCATGGTTTACCCAATGAATGTTATACAAATAAAGAATACACTTTAATTGAAAGAAAAAAACTTTTTGAAGATAAATGGACAATAATAGGAACCGCAAGTTCAATACCAAATATAGGAGACGCTAAACCATTTGACTTATTAGGACTCCCCTTACTTATTGTTAGAAATAAAAAAAATAAAATTAAAGTTTTTCATAATGTTTGTAGTCATAGAGGATTAAAGTTAGTCAGCAAGGTGTGTAACATAAAAAATGTAATAAGATGTCCATATCATTCATGGTCATATAGTTTTGATGGTGATTTAGTAGCAACACCTCATATAGGAGGAATGAACAAACACAAAAGTTCTAAATTTAAAAAATCAAATAGTAATCTTAAAGAAATAAGATCATATGTATGGCTTGATTTAATAATGATTAATATTAGTAATAACGAAATTCCTTTTGAAAAATATATAAAACCTTTAAGCGATAGATGGGCTAAATTTTGGCCAGAGAAAGACAGAAAATTAATTAAGCATGCCAGCGATTTTGGATATTTTAAATTAACCGCAAAATGTAATTGGAAATTTGCAATTGAAAATTATTGTGAGAGTTATCATTTGCCATGGGTTCATCCTGGTTTAAATGCATATTCAAAAATTGAAGATCATTATCACATTCAAGGTTTGCCAAATCGTTTTGCTGGACAGGGTACAGTTGTTTATAATCCTAAGTTTAAAGGTAAAAAAAAATTTCCATGTTTTCCGAGTTGGCCAAAAAACAAAGAACATGTAGCAGAATATATTGCTTTATTTCCTAATGTAATGTTAGGAATTCATAAAGACCATTATTATGCATACTGGCTAGAACCTATTAATCACGAATACACATTAGAGCATATGGAAATATATTATGTGGGTGAAGAAGCGGCGGAATCTAAAAAATATAAATCTCTTAGGAAACAAAATCATAAATTATGGGAAGATATTCAAAGAGAAGATGTTGATATTATTCAAGGAATGCAAATAGGTAGAAATTCAACAGTATATAATGGTGGAAATTTTTCCCCTGATATGGATAATCCCACTCACCATTTTCACAAATGGGTAGCAACTAATTTAGTATAAAATATGTATAGACCTTTACCAAATGAACTTACGATTAAAAACTCAGCAATAGAGGGATTAGGTTTATTTGCAACTAAAGATATAAAGGCAAATTCATTTATTGGAGTAACACATATAAGAGACGAACAATTTGAAAATAAATATATAAGAACACCATTGGGTGGATTTTATAATCATTCAAATGATCCTACGGTCATGAGAATGGTATCTGATGCTTTACCAAGCTTAAAATTTGGAGACCCAATTGACCCAAGCGCAAATGCTAAAAAATTAAAAGATGGAAAGAATGACCGAGAAAATTTATTTTATAATTTGAACGAAAAAAGTGATGCAAAATATATGTTTATGGTTTCTGTTAAAGATATTAAAGCAGGCGAAGAATTAACTGCAAACTATAATCTTTATACTTATCCAAAAACTGGGATAGGAATACAGATGCTTTAATTTAATGAAATTTAATAGAAAAATTATTCCTGATACAAAATCAACAAAAAACTTTATAACAAAAAAAAGATTAAAAGAGGATGAAATAGATTTTGATAAATTAAGATCTTATAGACTCGATAGAGTAAAAAAAGAATTAGAAAAAAATAATCTTGAAGCTTGCTTATTGTTTGATCCAGTTAACATTCGATATGCTTTAGACACAGTTAATATGAGTGTTTATAATATGCATAACTTAACTAGATATTGTTTTGTTCCTGTTAATGGCCCTGTCATACTTTATGAATACTTTAATTGTGAAAAACTTTCAGAACACTTAAATTTAATAGATGAAATTAGACCTTCAATTACATGGGACTATTTTAGCAACGGAGATCAATCAAGCAATCAATTAAAAAAATGGATTAATGAAATAAGCGATTTATCGAATTCTTATTTTAAAAGCAAAAAAATTGCTATTGATGTCATAAATGGTCCAGCAGTAACTTCATTAAATAAAATTGGTATTGAAGTAGTAGATGCAAAATTAATTTTAGAACAAGCTAGAGTAATTAAATCTCCAGAAGAATTAAAATGCATGAAAGCAGCACTAGAAGTTGCAGAAATTGGTGTTACCAAAATGCGCAATGAATTAAAAGCCGGTATGACCGAAGATGAGCTATGGTCAATTTTGCATAAAACAAATATCGAACATGGAGGTGAGTGGATTGAATGTAGAATTTTATCATCAGGCGAAAGAACAAATCCTTGGATGCAAGAAAGCAGTAATAAAATAATTCAAAGAGGTGAAATAGTTTCATTTGATACTGATATGGTAGGGCCATATGGTTACTGCGCAGATATATCTAGAACATATGTTGAAGGAAATAAGTTTAGTGAAGATCAAAAAAAATTATATTTAATGGCTATTGAACAAATAAATCACAATTCAAGATTAATAAAACCTGGAATGTCATTTAAAGAATTTACAGAAAAATCTTGGATTTTACCTGAAGAATATTATGGTAATAGATATTCAGTAATGATTCATGGAATAGGTTTATGTGATGAGTGGCCTGCTATTAGATATCCAACTGATGGCGGAGAAAGAAGCGGAATATTTGAAAAAAATATGACGATTACAGTTGAAAGTTATATTGGAAAAGTAGGAGGAAATGAGGGCGTAAAACTAGAACAACAATATTTAGTGGGGCAAAATTGTCTTGAACTTATGTCTCATCATCCTTTAGAAGATATTTAATGAAAATAATTTTAATTATGGGTTTACCTGGAGCAGGTAAAACAACTTTGGCAAATGAATTAGCTCCATTACTTAATGCAAAAAGATTAAATGCTGATGAAATAAGAAAAGCAGCAAATGATTGGGACTTTTCTGAAGAAGGAAGAACAAGGCAAGCAAAAAGAATGGCAGAACATGCTATAAAATTAAAAAATGAAGGCAACTATGTTGTAGCTGACTTTATATGTCCAACACCTGAAGCAAGAAATTTATTTCCAGCAGATTATGTAATTTGGGTAGACACAATCAAAGAAGGAAGATTTGATGATACGAACAAAATGTTCGTAATGCCTAAAAAATATAACTACCATGTCACCACACAAGACGCTAAAACTTGGGTTTCTAAAATATTAATAGACATTAATAAATAAAAAAAAGAGGAAAAATGAGTTATATCTGGAACAATAAAAAACCAACAGCACAAATGCTAGGTAGATGGCAACCATTTCATGATGGTCACTACACATTGTTTAAAGAAATTATTAAAAAAACAGGACAAGTTTGTATTCAAATTAGAGATGTCCAAGGAGTTGATGATAATCCATTTGATTTTGAAACAGTTAAAAAAAATATTGAAGCTAAATTAAACCCAGAGTTTGAAGGAAGATTTAAAATTATGATGGTGCCAAATATAACAAATATTTGTTATGGTAGAGGAGTTGGATATAAAATAGAAGAAATAGTATTATCTGAAGAAATACAAAAAATATCAGCCACTAAGATTAGAGCCAAAATGAGAGAAGATGGTAAAATAAAATAATATTTTTAAAATGAGTGTATTAATAAAAAAATTAGGCAATGGTATTAAAAATGTAATCATAAATGATCCTAAAACTTATAATTCTTTATCTTATAAAAACATAAACGAACTTTTAAAAGTTTTTAAAAAACTTGATAAGGATACTGATACAAAAGTTATTATTCTTGAAGGAGCAGGAAAAGGTTTCAGCGCTGGTCATAATTTAAAAGAGGTGAGAGGTCATAAAAATAGATCTAACCATTTAAAGCTATTCAACCATTGTTCAAAATTAATGTTGCAAATCGTAGAAGGAAACAAACCTGTTATAGCTAAAGTTCATGGAGCCGCATTTGCTGCAGGATGTCAACTGGTAGCAAGTTGCGATTTAGCATACAGCACAAAAGATGCTTTTTTTGCAACACCAGGGGTAAATATAGGTTTATTTTGCAGTACCCCCATGGTTGCCATAAGTAGAAAAGTTAATAGAAAAATTATGATGAAAATGCTTTTAACTGGCGAACCTATAAAAGCTAGTTTTGCAAAAGATATAGGTCTAATCAATGATCATTTTTTAAAATCAAAATTTAATAATGAAGTTTTAAAAGTTGCTAAAAATATTGCTTCTAAATCAAACTTAACAATTAAAATTGGAAAAAAAGCTTTTTATAAACAATTAGAAATGCCACTAAGAAACGCTTATAAATTTACTAGTAAAATGATGACTTTAAATATGATGTCACAAGATGCGAAAGAAGGAATATCCGCATTTTTAGAAAAAAGAACTCCTAAATGGAAAAATAAATAGTAATGAAGGATGAACAAATAAAAGAGATTCTTAAAAATTCAAAAACTATTGCAATGATAGGCGTAAGTTCTGAAAAAAAAGGCGAAGACAGAAAAAATTTAAAAAGAAAACCTGCAAATGTAGTTATGAAATATATGCAAGATTTTGGCTACAAAGTATATCCAATCAATCCATTTGCTGAAGGAGAAATAATAAATGGAGAGAAAGTTCTTTGTAGTTTAGAAAATGTTTCTGAAAAGGTTGATATAGTTGATATATTCCGTCCGTCAAAAGAAACACCTGGTATAGCTAAAGAAGCAATTAACATAAAGAGTAATACACTTTGGCTCCAGTATGGAATTGAAAATGAAGAGGCTGAAAAAATAGCAAAAGGAGCCAATATGAAATACATTTCAAATAAATGTATAAAACAGGAATACCAAAGATTATTTTTAAAATCTAATCCTGTATTTCCTGTGTTAAAGGATTAATGAACATAATAAATTTTACTCCCATATCTGCTTTTGTTGGTGGATCTTTAATTGGATTTGCAGCGTTTTTATTTTTTGCTTTTAATGGGAGAATGGCAGGGATAAGTTCTATTGCCTCTGGTAGTATTGTTAATAATGAAAATAGATTTGATAATATATTATTTTTATTTGGATTAATTATTGGACCAATCATTTATTCATTTTCAGGCAATGAAATAGTTAGCATTTTAACAAATTCTATACCTTTGTTGATAATAGGAGGTTTGTTAGTTGGAGTTGGAACAAAAATAGGAAGTGGTTGTACTAGTGGTCACGGAGTATGCGGTATAAGCAGATTTTCTTTAAGATCGATTATAGCAACAATTACTTTTATTATAACAGGAGTGATTACAGTTTTAATTTTTGGAATATAATGACAAAATTATCTTCTTTAATAGCAGGAATTATTTTTGGAATAGGTTTAACAATCTCTGGAATGGTTAACCCTCAAAAAGTTTTAGGATTTTTAAATATATTTGATGCTTGGGATCCTTCTCTTATGTTTGTAATGATTGGAGCTATTTTAATTTTTTCTCCACTTCATTTTATTTTTAAAAGAAAATCTAGACCTATATTTGCTGAGAATTTTATTGTTTCTACAAAAAAAAATATAGATAAAAATTTAATTATAGGAGCTGCAACGTTTGGTGCTGGCTGGGGTTTGGCAGGACTTTGTCCAGGACCGGCAATATCATCATTATCTTTTCTCAATACAGGTATTTACCTATTTGTTTTATTTATGTTTTTGGGTTTTTATTTAGGAAATTTTATTTTAAATAGGAAATAATTAAAATGAAAAAAGTTTTTAGAGGATGCTAAAGAAACAGCAAATAATTTATAATTTTTTTTTTATTTTTTTTTTATTATTAAAACCATCTTTTGCCGATATATTAAAACCAAGTACCGAAATAGAACCTGAAAAAGTTATTAAAATTCAATTAACTGCTCTAATGGAAAATGACGATCCTTACAAAGATAGAGGAATAGCTCAAATATGGGAATTTGCCCATCCTAATAATAGAAAAATGACAGGGCCTCTTGAAAGATTTAAAAATATGATAAAAACAGACTCTTATTCCATGCTTTTAGATCACTCAAATCATGAAATTTCAGAAGTATATATGTCCAATAAA
>Ga0208764_10002040_pt1 | contig 12811 bp, 10 predicted proteins | sample ETNtaG_18_FD_185762 | JGI IMG/M metagenome (GOLD analysis project Ga0208764, IMG submission 185762) | Marine microbial and viral communities from oxygen minimum zone, Eastern Pacific Ocean - ETNP201302SV91 (SPAdes) (version 2) | ecosystem: Environmental > Aquatic > Marine > Oceanic ... | reverse complement strand
AATATAGATCTTGGCATCGATTTTTCACAGTGTCCAATCACCTCTTTGGATATATTGTGGCCAGAACTCCACTTCTCTTTTGATAGAGTCAATCTAGCGACCATTAGAGCTAAAGATTGGGCGTGTGCCAGTGTAAGTGCCGAAACAGAACCCCCTCCTGGTGTTGGACTAAGTGAAGCAATTTTATCTAAAACTGCAAGGTATCCTTCATTCATTCATACCAACCTCTTTTTTTATAGCCCATTCAATTATACTTGATTCAGGGTCGAAATTTCTTAAGGAATTTAACCCAAGACCTTCTATTGCAGAATTCACTAATTCTTCTTCAGACGCATTCTCAGGATCTAGATTAAACCATCTCCCAGAGTCTAAAATAGCACTTAGAGGCACTAAGCCAACTAATTCAGAACCACAAGTATCAACACCATGATCATTGACTATCGATTTAACTGCTTCAAATGCCATATGCATCGAGGTCATGGAAACATTTTGTAGATTCATTGAAACTTGAGATATTGAGGCTGAAGGTAAGGGGACGCCCATCCCCTGTACATGTTTCAACATACCAGGAATCCTAATTTTCTGATCTCCATTTTTGATTAATCTACCTGATGTACGAATGACAGATCCCGCTATCTTCGAGGCTCTGGCATCTTTTTCATTAACATTAACATTGTAGGCCACTAATATATTTCTAGCACCTATCGCAACTGCTCCGAAGCGACTTTCCTTTTCACCCCAAACACCTGACCAAGAATCTGGCATCCTAGTACTTTCGTCCGACCATTGACCCCCTTGGAATCGTGTATGTAAACCTTCATACTCTTGTCTTCTTAAAGCCGAAAGAGATTGGCGATTAGGAGAAGTAGCAGCTTCTCCATAGAAAAAATGAGGTAAAGTATCTCCTATGAGTGCCGATAATTGTCTAGCTGCATTAATACAATATTCCATGGAATCTATCGATAAAGGAACAAAGGGGCAAACATCTACAGCACCCATACGTGGATGATTTCCTGTATGATTTCGCATATCAATTAACTCAGATGACTTGGCAATAATGTTGTATGCGGCCTCTGTCACTGATTCTGGTGAACCTGCAATTGTTATAACCGTACGATTGTAATCTGAATCAGGTTCACAACCTAAAATAAACACATTATCTATATTTCTAGCGGAATCTACTATTTCCTTAATGATATCTAGATTTCTTCCTTCGCTTATGTTGGGGACACACTCAATTAGTACATCACTCATACAAACACCGATTATCCATATAGACGATCTGGGTCACTGTTTTTGATTCCCTTTCTTTTCGCATCAATTGAAGTAATTGCTTCTTTGAAATGTGACATTTTGCACTTTGAAACACCTGATGAAATAGCATTCATACCAACATCAAGAGTAATTGCCTTGAGCTCCGCTCCGCTATATCCTTCAGTGATTATAGATAACTTTGCAAAGTCTACTTTACTATCTAGAGGCATGTCTTTGGCGAGTATCTTGAATATGGCTTCTCTACCTTCAATACTAGGTAAAGGAATATCAACTATTTTATCGAAACGCCCAGGACGAAGTAATGCTTTATCTAATAATTCAGGCCTATTTGTCGCAGCGATAACTTTTACATCTTCAAGAGAATCGAAGCCATCTAATTCCGATAAAAGTTGCATCAAAGTTCTTTGGACTTCTCTGTCGCCCGATGTAGAAGAATCTAATCTTTTTGACCCTATAGCATCTATTTCATCAATGAAAATTATACAGGGTGCTTTCTTCCTAGCAAGGGCAAAAAGTTCTCTGACCATTCTCCCACCTTCTCCAATATATTTTTGTGCCAATTCTGAACCAACCAAACCTAGAAATGTGGCATTTGTTTGATTGGCGACTGCCTTAGCTAACATAGTTTTACCAGTTCCTGGTGGACCAGTCAGTAAAACTCCCTTTGGCGCATGTATACCAAATTTTTTGAATTCTTCTGGTTTGTCAAGAGAAAGTTCGATAGCATCTCTTATTTCTTTAATTTGTTCATCAAGGCCTCCTAAGTCAGAGTATGTAATAGTAGGCTTTTCAATTATCTCGGCACCAGAAACTAGTGGATCAAAAGCCTCGTCTAGTATGTCAATAACAGCCAATGTATCTTGATTCATCGATACTCTGGCACCAGGTTTAATCTTGGAAGAATCTATTCTTGGATTCTTTGAGACTAAGAATATTGTACCATTAGAGCTTCGGACTACTACTTTTTCACCTATCATATCTTGAACATTACCTATTATGTAAGGAGGTGTTCTTAAACTCCTTATTTCTTCATCTAGTCTGTTAATTCTCTTCTTTAACTGACTTAACTCGTTTTCCAAATACATTTTTTCAGTCATCAACTGTTTAGCATCTTCTGACAAAAGAGCATATTGTTCACGAAGTTCTTGTAATGCCTGAGAAATAACAGTATCTTGACCGATTTCAGGTATTGTTTTGTCCTTAGAAGGAGTTCCGGCTCGACTTGCCATAGTGTGACCTAATGCAACCTACATTTGACGCTTATTACCCGAAGCAGTCTTGTATAAGTCACATCTCCCAGTTTCAATGGCTTCTTGCGAGTTGTGTGGAAATGAGAAAATATCCACTAAAAAAGCGCGCACTGCGGGTATTCAAGTAGAAGCTTGCAGTAGATGTATAACTTCAATGAATTTACAAGTGGTAGAACTTCCCTCTAACTTTCTTAAGGTAAAGAAATCTAGTAATAATCACGTGACAAGTCGGGGTGTTGCCGGGAAGGACATTATGGCAAAAAAGACCACCGAATTAGCACCCGATTTTCATAAAAGAATCATACAAGGTAGAAAGGAAAAGGGATGGGATCAGAGAACTTTTGCTTCGAAAATGAATGAAAGACTTAACATTGTGCAGAAAATAGAAAACGGAGGAAGACCTACTGATAAATTAATTTCAAAGATTGAAAAAATATTGTCAATTGAACTTAATATTGAAAGATTGTCTGAGCACACTTCATCAATGAATACAGTGAAAAGAAATATGACTATTGGTGACGCTCTAGAAGATTTGTTATCTCGGAGGGAAGATTAGTGGACAGGGTTCCGCTGCATATCATTCACTTAGATCAAGATGATCCTAAAAAATGCACAGCGAGAAGGTTGCACAAATTCGGCCATGCTATATTGCATACAAATATTAGAAAAACACCAAAAAGAGGGGTTTTACTGGATCCAAAGGCAGGGATACTTATTGGACCGGATGATAGAGAAGATATTGAAAGAGGTGCCGCCATAGTTGCTCTTGATTGTTCATGGAAGCAAATTGATTATTCTTTAAAATATATAGAAAAGAATACAAGATTAGATGGTAGGACACTACCATGTGTTTTAGCAGCAAACCCGGTCTCTTGGGGAAAACCAGGAAGGCTGTCTACTGCTGAGGCATTGGCTCTTAGCTTAGTCCTTATTGATAGGTGGGATCAAGCAAGAATGATTATGAAACCATTTAGATTTGCAGATTCCTTCTTTCAACTTAATGAACAACCTTTGGAAGCTTATAGTAAAGCAGAAAATAATGCCGAATTAGCAGAAATACAATGGGAGTTTTTTGATAAACCTGATTTATCTGACCTGTGAACCATTGGGCATGTCGCCATCTAGTGTCAGGACTGAGACTCTTCCTTCACCATCATCTGCAGCAAGAATCATACCTTCTGACATAATACCTCTTAATTTCCTTGGTTTCAAGTTAGCGACAAAAATAACTTGTTTACCTAATAATTGTTCTTTCTCATAAATTCCTTTCAAACCAGCACAGACAGTTCTAGTAGAATCTGGTCCATCTTCAATAGTTACCACATATAATTTATCTGCATTCGGATGGTCTTCAATAGCTACAACTTTTCCAGTCTTCATTTCTACTTTCATAAAATCTTCAAAGTCGATATAACTCACCTCCTGCTCTTCTGATTGAATACTCTCAGCGCCTATATCGGCGATTGACTTTTCACGCTCAAGTATGTTATCTATATCAAGCCTATTAAACAGAGGTTTTGGTTTTGAATCGTTCCAAGAAAGGCTTGATTCGAAATCAAATGCATTATCGTAAAGTATACTATCAATATCTCTTTTTTCACCCAGCATAGACCATAATTTGTCGGACTGGAAAGGTAAAAATGGTCGCAAGGAAACTGAAAGACCTTTGCATATTTGCCAGCAAAACGCAAGTGTTGACATAGACATAGTTCTTTCTTCTGAATCTTCTGAATTGATATATTTCCAGGGCTCGGAATGCTGTATTAATCCATTACCTAATTGAGAGATGTTCATCAAAGACCTCAATGCTTCTTTGAAACGTTGCCTTTCCATAGATTGCATGGCATCTTCAAGTAAACTTTGGATTTTTTCTGCAGATTCTTTATGATTATCTCCTGAATAAAATTTTGATAATGGATTTTTTCCCGCTTCTAAGTCCAGACGATGCGATAATGTCATTACTCTATGGACGAAGTTACCGTATGTTCCAATCAGTTCATTATTGACCTTGTCTACATATTCTTCCCAACGAAAATCAGTATCATGACCTTCAGGCATATTTATCGATAAGAAATATCGTAATGTATCTGGATCATGATTTTCTAAAAAGGAAGGCAACCAAACAGCATGCTTCCTACTTTTACTAAATTGCCCACCTTGAAGCATCAAATATTCCATAGCAGGTACATTTGCTGCTAACACCAAATCTCCAGAAGCAATCTCAGAGGATGGTTCTTTTTTCGAATTGGAGGAGTTTAGACCCATGATTATAGCAGGCCAAATAACTGTATGGAAGGGAATATTATCTTTACCCATGAAATATATGTGTTTTGGCTCTACACCTTCTTTATCTTTCATCCACCACTTTTTCCAGTCATCAGGATCAGCGTATTTCTCTGCCCAAATACGGGAACAGGTCAAATAACCTTGAACGGCCTCAAACCAGACATAAATTCTCTTTGTACCCCAATCATCATCAGACATTGGTAATTTGATACCCCACTCCATATCTCTAGTAACCGCTCTAGGTCTAAGACCCATATTCAACCAATTTTTCGTCATAGCCCTGACATTGGGTTTCCAAATCTTCTGTTTGCCTTTTGAATAAATTTCCAGTTGATCTTGGAATTCATTTAATTGGAAGAAGAAATGATCTGTGTCTCTAATCTCAATTTTTGCATCTGGATCCATTTTAGATTTAGGATTAATAAGTTCACTAGACTCATATGTAGCGCCACAATCATCACATTGGTCTCCTCTAGCTCCGTCTGCATTACAAACAGGGCATTCACCCTCTACATATCGATCAGGTAAGAATTTCGTTTTACCATCAGAACTTATAGAACAATATTGTTGCATAGTTTCTTGTTTGAGAAAGCCAGATTCATATAAATTAGTGAAATATTCCTTTACTAATTCTTTATGCCTTGAATCTGTTGTTCTATTATACAACGCACCTCCAAAGTCTGAACCACGACTATCTATGTTTTCTCCCCACGAACATCCTAAGTCAATCAATGCCTTTTTGTTAATTTCATGGAACTTATCTACAATTTCTTGAGGATTCACCTGTTCTTGTTCGGCTGTTACAGTTATTGGAGTACCATGCTCATCAGAACCACTACACATTATCACTGATCTTCCACGTGCCCTTTCGTACCTATATTGGATATCGGCTGGTAAACAATTACCTGCAACGTGCCCTAAGTGCAACGGTCCATTGGCATAAGGCCACGCCATAAATATAGCAACACGTTCCATTTTCTGCCCTCCCAACTGTACTTACGAACAAATGCCTGAGGCACCATGTTTATGTCTTAATCGCCTCTGCTAGTTCCGGAGCCGAGCAACTTTTACCTCCTGGATAGAAATTTTATTCAAAGAAAAGTACTCTAAGAGGCAACAAAATTGAGTCCGACAACACTAATTATTTTTTATGCTACTCTAGCATTAGGAGCTTCTTTCCTTTGCAGTATCTTGGAAGCCGTTTTACTTTCAACGACGCATGGTCACATTGTTGCATTAAAGGACACACATCCTAAGATTAGTGAGACATGGAGTGAATTCAAGGACGATCCAGAGGGTCCATTGACTGCGATATTAACATTGAATACTATTGCACATACTGTTGGGGCTTTAGGAGTAGGTCACGAGGTAGAGAATGCCTTCCAAGGCCAATACATTGTTGCTATTTCCGCATCTATCTTAACTATAGCAATATTACTTCTAAGTGAAATTCTTCCAAAAACAATTGGTGCTCTTTATTGGAGAAAATTGACTGTGAGTTCAGCAAGAATTTTGAAAATACTAATGTTTATTCTTTTGCCGATTGTTTATCCTATAGAGAAAATTAGATCTATATTCCCTGCTATTCAAAATGAAGCAGTTACTAGAGACGAATTATCACACTTGGCAGATATTGCTGAAGAAACCCAGGTTATTGAGCGAGATGAAGAGAAAGTAATACAAAATCTTCTTGGACTAAGAGAAAAAACTGTTGCTTCTATAATGACGCCACGTGTTGTTATGGCTACAGCAACAGGAGAAGAAACAGTTTCTGAAATTCTAGAAAGAATGCCAATAATGGTTCATGGTAGGATGCCAGTCACTACAAATCAGAATATCGATGAGATCCAAGGGATGGTTCTTCGAAGCGATATATTAAGAGAAGCAGCAGCCGATAATGATGATGTTAAAATGAGCGAGATATCTAGAGATATACATCCTTGCAGAGATATTGACTCAGTAGACAAAGCATTGGATATATTATTGGATAATAAAGAACAGATTTTGATAGTCAAAGATGAATTTGGAGGGACTGTGGGGTTAGTTACAATGGAAGATATCATTGAGACTCTATTGGGTGTAGAAATTGTAGATGAAGATGACCAAGATGCTATCGAAGAAGGAACACACCACGAAGATATGAGAGAACTTGCTAAAATAAGACTCGAAGAAAATGACTTAGAGGAATAATTATTCATTTCTTTTGGACTGGCGTTTTTTAATTTGCTTCAATAAGACTCTAGAAAAAACCATAGAGAATAATAGGAATAAAACAGATACCCATGTAGGTGCCTGAGTGTTTGTTGCAAATATCCAAGTCAATAAAAGAATACCGGCACCATAAAATGCTCTAAATATTGAATAAACAATGAATGATTTGACCAGTTTATTTTCAAAAAATTTCCCCAATTTAGATTCAGTCACTGAACACACCTCAATTATATGCCTGTAGTAGAGAAATTATTTGGCTGTTTCTATAGAGTCTAGAATACCTTTTGTAGTGATAACATCTCGAATGAGCATGAGAAAACGGTTTCTTGCCGTATTAGTCAGTTTAGTATTTGTTTCTCTGACATTTAGTGGTTGTATATCTAACAACAAAGATATATCAACTAATAATGGAGAAGATAATGGCTCAGAGGATATTTTGAGTGGTGGTGATTACATAGAATGTATGATTCATGAAGAGCTAGAAAGATGTTGGAATGTCTTTGTACCAACAAATTTGAATGCTTCTGAAAATGTTCCAATGATTATTGACTTACATGGAAACACTCTAACTATGGGAGAACAGAGAAATTTATCAGATTTTGATGAAATTGTAGAGGAAAACGGAGCGATTGCTGTATGGCCACAAGGTTACGAAAATTCGTGGAATGCAGGATACTGCTGTAGTGCAGCTGGAGAACTTGGATTAAATGATACTGGATTGATCTTAGAGATAGTAAAAAGGGTTGTTTCAAATCATTCTGTCGATGAGAATAGGATCTATCTGACAGGATGGTCTAATGGGTGTGCACTAAGCCAAAAATTAGCGAATGAGCATAGTGATATATTTGCAGCCATAGCCTGTATGTCATACTACTTACTTGATGACCCTGTTCCAGAATATGTGCCGATACCCATTATGGAAATTCATGGTCTTGTCGATCAAATCATCTTATACTCTAACGATGCTATTCATTTACCTAACGTAGAAGCTCAAGAACATGGAGCGATTCAAAATCTCTTAATGTGGTCTGATATGAATGGCTGTGACGGGAATTCACCTGATTCTAATTCTCCATCTATATTCTACTCAGTTCAATCATTTACAAATTGCAATGATGGAGCTGACGTATCTCTTGTGACTCTATATGGAGCTGATCATAATCCATATGAAAATTCTTTTGACCCAGAGGGACCTATTATTTTCATAGGTAACGGAGGAACTGTGGATACTAACGGAATTGCTTGGGACTTTGTAAGCCAATACTCCAAAAATGATAATTAAAAGGGCAATTCCTTATTTAGACGCTTTGTCATTTCTAGATATCTATCTGTATTCTCAGTATCTGGTAAATTAATTACGAACTGCCAATAACGCCATGCTGCTATTGAGAGTGTGGCTAGACGATGTAAAGCAGGTAAGGCTTTCACTTCATCCGAATTCAAAGTCCGTACCGATTGGTAACCTGATAATATTGAATTCCAACGTTCTGCAACAGGCTCTCCTTCCAACCAACCAAATCCAACAAATGTCATTGCTAGATCAAAAGCCAATATATCATATGAAACTTCCTCGAAGTCAAGGATTGCCCTAACTTCTTCCGATGAACCAATGACATTATCTGGAAATAAATCGCCGTGTATAATCCCTTTAGGGAGTTCACCTATAGTACTCATTAACAATGTGCTTTCAGTTTTTAATAAATATAAAAATTCAGACCATTCTCCACTCTCATCTGCTATTTTGAATAGTTTCTCAAATAACTTATACCCCATAGAAAAATCTGTTCTAAGAATACTCGGAGGATCGAGTAAATGTAATTCTGCTTGGGCTCGACCTAAGGAATACAAAGAGTCAGGAGTTGGTTGTAACCAATTACCTTCAATAAAGGGCAATAGAGTCCATGCAAGTCCGTTTTTAATAAATATATAACCCCCATCTAGAAATTTCATAGGAGAGGGTGTAGAGATGCCTTTTTCCGATAAATAAGAAGTCACAGAAAGTAAATAATTCACCTCTTCTAATGACTGTTCATTCCAAATCTTGAGAACGACCTTTTCGCTATTATCTAGAGTCAAGACATAGTTTGAGTTTGCCCAACCGCCCTCTAATTTCTTAATTGCTAGGAGGTTAGAGAGACCTGCAGCATCAACGACCTCAGAGGCGTCATCAAACGAGGCTTCTGTGTAAGTCATGTCCTTTTCCTACATAAATTTCTTTTTCGTTTTATCTGAAAGAGATAGTCAAATGAAAGTATTAAATTATCAATACGCAACCTATACAATTGTGGATGAAGAACAACGTTCGCCAGTTTCTCTAGATTCATTACTGGAAGAAAGAGATGTTTACGTCGGCAAAGCACTTTCTCTTGCACACGGCAAGCCTCTACATATAGTCAAAGGAGATATGCAGTATCTATATTCTGCAACAGGTGAAAAATATCTAGATTTGGTAAATAATGTATGTCATGTAGGTCATTCAAATCCTAAAGTCGTTGAAGCAGGGCAAAAACAGATGGCTGTACTAAATACAAATACTAGATACATATATGAGGGTTTTACAAATTATATTAGACGTTTAGCAGAAACTCTACCAGATCCACTGAAAGTTGGTTATCTTGTAAACTCAGGAAGTGAAGCAAATGAGTTAGCTGTACGCATTGCTAGAGCACATACAGGAGCACATGACATAGTGGTGGTTGAAGGCGCCTATCATGGCCATACTGGCATGCTCATAGACCTGAGTCCATACAAATTCAGAGGATATGATGGAAAAGGTGAATCAAAAGACTGGGTTCATGTTGTTCCAGTTCCAGACATCTATAGAGGAGGGGACAAAGATTATGCTAATGAATTCGCTATAATTGTAGATAAGGCAGCCCCTATTGCAGGTTTTCTAGTAGAATCAATGCTGTCCTGTGCTGGTCAGATACCACTACCTCCTGGTTATCTCAAATCGACCTTTAGTCATGTTCGTTCTTCAGGAGGATTATGCATAGCAGATGAAGTTCAAGTTGGTTTCGGGAGAGTAGGAGCAGATATGTGGGCTTTTGAAGAACATGGAGTTGTCCCCGACATCGTAGTAATGGGGAAGCCAATAGGTAATGGACATCCTATGGCTGCTGTATTCACCACGCCTGAAATAGCTGCATCATTTGAAGAAATGGAGTTTTTTTCAACATTTGGAGGGAATCCTGTATCTTGTGCTATAGGATTAACAGTACTGGATGTCATTGAAGAAGACGGGCTAATGAGAAATGCAGAGATTCTAGGTGAACAATTCATTTCAGGATTGAAGAAATTGATGAATAGGCATCAAATAATAGGTGACGTCAGAGGAAGAGGATTATTCATTGGTTTCGAACTAGTGAAAAATAGGGAAACTCTAGAACCTGCACCGATTGAAGCAAAAAAATTGGTAGAGGGTTTACTTGCTCGGAATATTCTTCTCAGTGTTGATGGAATACATAAAAATGTCATAAAAATCAAACCCCCTATGGTAATAACGAAAGAAGACGTTGGTAAAACTCTACAAGCAATCGACGAAGTCTTGAAAACTATGAAATAGACAAGATTCTGATCAGAGCCCATCATTGTATATTGGACTTTCATCCAAATGCATTGCAAGATTGAATATCCACCATGAAATTAAATCAAATGACTCGACTAAATTCTGTATTCCGGTTCCATTATCTGTTTCCATCATACTAACCATTGTTTCAAGATCATCACATGCTGCATGATAACAATCGGAGCCACCTGTTAGAGAGCCGAAATCCATCGAAACTACACCCAATTGATCAGCGATTCTTTCGTAATCACTCCTACCTCTCTGAGACTCGTGGACTGAAATAGATAGTCTCTTCTGGTCACTAGAATCCACATCTTTCATTGAGGCATAACCTTCAGTATTGTATATGTCTCTTCCAAGTCTTAATGCTTCACTGATATCATTATTATTCGAGCCAATCCACTCTGTAAGTCGAACCATAGGCCACTGCTCGTTAATTTCGTTGTCAGTTTCAGGTATAATATCTACAACAAGTGTATAATATCCAGGCCAATTAGTACCAACTGCATCTGCATTAAGATAGTTGGATATAGTCACACCAGAAGGTATGTTGTCAATCCATCTATCAACGCCATCATAACCATTTTCTTCATTAGACCAAAAGCATACAGCAATGGTTCTTCTGTGTTCAAACTGAGAAAGCCCTCGAGCGGCCTCTAAAACAACGGAAACTCCAGCACCATTATCGTGTGCACCAATATGAGTGCCCCCTCCTGGTGGACTGCCGGCTTCTGCGACATCTAAATGCGCTCCCATTACTAACCACTCATCAGGAAAAGCCGTACCTTCTTTATACCCACATATATTAACAGCATAAGAAAAATCGGAAATCCAATAACGATGAATTTGAGTGTCATAACCCATTTGTGACAATTCAGCTTGCATGAAGTTTACTGCCCTCATATACGTAGCATCATATAACGTAAAAGGCCCCCAACGGTCATTATATCCTGTATCTGGGTCTGCAAAAAGTTCTAACCACTCATATGCATTTAATCCATCAATAATTCCAGTACTATGAAGAGCGCCGTTTTCTATGGTATAAGATTCATCAGTTATTCTTTCCACAGGATGATTGATGAAAGTGTAAGGATTTTTCTCAAACTTACTGGATAAAAACCATTCACTCCAACTCTGATTTGTATCTCGCAGTGGCCAATTTTCCCTCCCTAATTCACCTAACAAGAAGTAAGTTGAGTTGGTATTTGAAGGTGCAAGAATATCTAAACTGATAACGCCTGGAGTTTCAAAATTAATAGTAGTTCCATTCACAACATATTCTGATTCTGTATCCATCACAAGATACGGCACATGAATACTCATTGAATTTGATGCTGTAAATTGGACTGTTTGAAATTGGGCACCCACTAACAATTTGGGAGTAATATCAATATCTTCTGTTGAGATCAAAGTCTCTTCTTCAGATTGAAAAAAACAACCCGTCATACAAGACATAAAAATGACAAGGGTGATAAAAAATGAGGCTGTTTTAGGCATTGGGAAACTCCAGTAATTCAACCATTATTTCACACCTCTAATTCAGGTAACCGAGGCGATAACCAACGTTTCCAGAGAGGTGGTATGAGACAAGGCCACCAACATGCATAGTATCCAGAAGGCAATTCAGGAGCATCTAGATGGGGTTCTAACTTCCAAAAAGGAACGCTGGCTTGTAAGTGATGATGTGAATGGCGAGTTAATTCTAGTAAAGACCAACGTGACCAACGTGATTCAGTATTCCAAGCGTGCATCGCTGTTTGGCGTTCTTCAACACCCCTCCTTAACCCCCAATGACGAATATAATTAACGTACTCTAAAGTTAATATTGCCAATATTGAAAATATTAACCAACCATAAAGCAATACATCTCCATTGGGAAGAGATAACAAAATTAATACTGCGATAATTTGGAGAAAAAGACCTCGGAGAGTTGGATTCTTAATGCCAGTTCGTCCTTTAGAATTATGAACTCTATATGCAGAAATAAATTGGCCAGGAATAGTTCTTAACCAGAAAAACCAGATTCCCTCTTCTTTCCTTGCACTAGCAGAATCACGTTCAGTGGCAACCCATTTATGGTGTACATAATTATGTTCAGTAGTAAAGTGTGGGTAATTAACACTGAAGAGTAAAAGACGAGCTAATATCCAACCCGGGCTCCTTGGTTTCTTATGACCGAGTTCGTGAGCTGTAACAATTGCAGAAGCACCAGAAGATAGAC
>Ga0208764_10002039_pt1 | contig 12818 bp, 10 predicted proteins | sample ETNtaG_18_FD_185762 | JGI IMG/M metagenome (GOLD analysis project Ga0208764, IMG submission 185762) | Marine microbial and viral communities from oxygen minimum zone, Eastern Pacific Ocean - ETNP201302SV91 (SPAdes) (version 2) | ecosystem: Environmental > Aquatic > Marine > Oceanic ... | reverse complement strand
GAACCAATAGGCAATAAATGCCGGAATCAGATCAACAAGGAATATAACCCAGGAAGTGAACCACTTGGGTAATCGAATACGCAGATGCTGGAATGTTTCGTATGACATCAGCGTTAATCTATGTTAAATGTGGGACCTGCACATTGCTCTGGGTCACACCGACTTGTTGTTTACGCATAACAGTTTCAATATCCTTTATATAATTAGGAATTATTAATTACTGTTAGCGTTTAATCCGATAGTACTCCGTGCAGTTGATCAAAATTAATTTCATATTTTATAGCATGCAAGTAGGGATTTTAAAATAATTTACCCCAAATTCTTTCTGTTTGTATAAATAGCCGGAAATAATAAACTCCCATAATGAAGCAATTTGTAAAACTTTCTTTGGTGGTTATTGTTTGTTCTACATTATTTGGACAGCAAATACCTATACAATCTGATCACAGTGTGTACTCATACTTATACAGACAATCGACCATTGGGACCTTGCCCCAATGGGTACAATCCAGAAAACCGCTTACATTAGATCAAGTCCTAAATCTTTTAAACCAAGTTATTGAGACTAGTGAGATTAGTAACGCTAATCGCACCTTGGCAGAACGATTTAAAAGTGAATTCTTAATCCCAACCAAGCCAGGAATGCATTTACCTTTTTCAAAAAGTAATAAGATTAATCATTTGTTAACCTACGAATCCGCGGATACTGAACCACATTTATTAGCCCTAAAACATGAAAAATCAAGCTTGTGGTTGGATTGGAATGAAACGCTTGTTTTTGCTCCATCGAATGATTACGAAAGATATTTTCAGGATAATTTCACCTTGAAAACCAAAATTAATGACAAAGTTTCCGCTTACTCACAATTTTCTATGAATCGGCTTGTTTGGAATAATGAAACATTGGCGATTGAATCTGTATTACCCCCAGACACGATAAACTGGGATACATATAATAACGAATGGGCTAAGTATTTTCCAGAAGTAAATTGGATATTTTGGTATAATACACAGGCAGGCATATCCATTATTTTTGACCAAATACAATTCGATTTAGGCAAACAAAATCATAGTTGGGGCTGGTCGCCATTTCACTCACCGATTCTCTCGGGAAATGGGCAGCCTTTCGCATTTGTCAGTTTGCAAACAAATATATCAAAATTTCGATTCAAGTTTTTGCACGGTTCGCTTATGCCCTTTACTCCTTATGAAGTACACAAAAGAAAAATAACCCCAAACAAATATATTGCTGCTCATAGAGGAGAAATAGATATAACCAGTAATTTTACACTATCGATTACAGAAATGGTCATTTACGGAAATCGGAATATCGATTTTGATTACCTAATTCCACTGCATTGGTATTGGGCCAGTGAACATAATCGTGGAGATCAGGATAACCTACTTATTGGTCTTGATTATTCTTGGAGAATCAGATCAGGCTTAAGAATCTATCAGACACTTTTATGGGATGAATTAACCTGGAAAAAGATATTAGATCCCTGGTGGGGAAATAAATTCGTCTTTCAATCAGGAATGCATTGGGTTCCATCTACAAAACCTTTTATACCTGATTTTCGTCTAGAATATACTATTAGTCGTCCATGGGTTTACACGCACAATGACACCACTAATACTTTCACATCAATGGATATGGGCTTAGGTTTCCCCTACGGTCCTAGCGCTCAGGTCTTAAGAATTGCAACAAACCTCTTCCCAACAGCCAGAATATTAATCAATGGTACAGTTGAATTTGTAAATAAAGGTTCAGGCATGGGCAGTAGTGTATTACATAATTATGCTTTTCGTGATACTGCTTTAGATAGTAATACGCCTGTTTTATTAGCACCAGTAAACGATAAAACTATAATTACTCTTTCGATAAAATATGATTTATCACGTTACATAAAAATGCATTCTGATATTATTTATAGCTCCAACAATGGAAATCAAATTAGGGTTGGGATGATTTGGGATTGGTAATGATTAAATAATTTAACGAATTATTTTCCATTTTTTTTCCTAATTAATAAAGGATTACAGATTTAATTATCGTTCAGATAGCCGGTAAAATTCATAGGGTGTAATAAATGCAACTTTTTGCGTCATTAAAAATTCAATGATTAATTCGAACTGATTAAATCCTTCATTATCCCAAGCCTTAGGATGAATTTGTAATGCTAAGTATTCTTCATTTGCTGGATAATTATTTACAAATTCTTCATAATCAGGGTATTGTGATGAAAACTCTATATTATAATGTCTTTCTAAAACAATTTTATCTGATTCTGGATTACCGTAAAACCAAAGTTTTATTTCATCATTTTCATTTATTATATCTAAGGTAATTGAATCATGATTATTACCTGGCGCACCAAAAGCACGAAGAGTTATACCTAGTTTTTCAAGGGCCAATTCCTGAGTTTTTTCAAGGTGATCCTTTTGATAATCATAAGTAGTGTTCCAAAATTCATGATATGTTTCACCGTTTTCATTTGTCCCAGTTAGTTTATGATTATACCCATGATTCCATATTTCAAATGAACCATCGCTAGAAATATTTTTAATATATTGTAAATATTGTTCATTTTTTACTTCGAGTGAATTTCCTATTAAGCCTATACTTGCCTTTATATTATTATTTTCGACATAATCTATAAAATTTTGAAAACCCAATGGAATGATGTAATTCGCACTATAACTAAGATCATCGGCTTTTAAAATAATTAACTGCTTATAAATAATTATCTTTATTGAATCTACACTAGTATTATTAAATGAATCTGTTACGATGGCTTGTACTAAGGTAGTACAAGGCTCTGACGGTGCTGTGTAAATTGCAAGAGATCCATAGCCAACTATCATTCCAGTGTCTGCAGACCAAGCAACCGTTATATTTGGATTATTAAAATTACTGTGATTTAATTCTATTTCGGTTGATTCATTTATTTTTAATAATTGTAAACTGTCAGAAGGATTTAAAGTAAAATTCATTTCGGTATTAAGAATCATATTTTCACAAGAAAATATCCATAGCAAAGACACAGTAAATAAGATTAGTAAAAAAATTTTATAGATTATCATTTCTTATTATAGTCTAACTGTAATGCTTCATCTAATTCTTTAACAAAATTTGTTGCAATTTTTTTTCTTGAAAATTCATCCTTTAAAGTATTGGTATTTTCAGATAATGTCTGAAGCAGATTAACATTTTTTTTCAAATCAACGATTTCAGAATAAATTTCGTCTACTTGAAAAGGGTTAAATTGGTAACCAATCTGATATTTTTCCACGAAGTTTCCCGCTTCACTAATAGGTGTAACAATCACTGGAATGCCGAATGCAATACACTCATAAATTTTTACAGGAAAGGCACCATGGCTTACCTTATCATCTGTTCTTAGAGAAAGCCCTATATGCGCTCTAGAAATTTTGTTATATATATCTTTCATATCCATTTGACCAAAAAATTTGATATTATTTAAACCAGAAGATTGTATTATATGATCTTTATTTCCCGAACCGAGAATTAATATATCAATATCCAAATCAGAATTAGAAAACCTTTCGGCTAATTTCAATAACAATTCAACATCCTGAAACTTTCCCAAATTACCATGATGGATCAAAGTAAAGACATCATACTTTTTTTTAACTGTATGAACCATACTTTCCGAATACCCATTTCTTAAGAGTAATATATTATTGTCAGCATTAATATTATTTTTGATATGTTCAACATATTTCTCAGTCACGGTTGTAATAATGAAGGATTTACTATATAGTTTTTTTTCAAGATTACGCAGTAATATACTAATCACATTCTGCTCTGATAGTAATCCAGCTGAAAAGTAAACATCCGGGTATAGATCTCTTATATCAACAACATATGGAACCCGTTTCATTCTAGCCGCTGTTGTACAAAATAATGTCATAAAATAGGGCGGGCTGGTAATCAGGATCAATTCCTGCTTATTTATAAGTAATCGCAAAAACAGCTCCATGCCTAAGAGGATTTCGGTTAATAACCTAAAACCCAGATTGTTTTTATTTGATGGTGGGGGAGTAATTGTTAAACTGGATGAACAGGGTTCGTTTCTATAGCCTTCTCTAGTCGAGAAAATTTTTACATCAAATTTATTACTCTTTTTAATTGCTTTAACGATTGATTTAATACGAACAACACTCGCATGATTCGAGGTAAAATATCTATCAGTGACAACGGCAATTTTTATCTTTCCATTGTTAACCATTTATTTTTCTTAAAAAATTAATAAAAGTAAAATTAACAATTGAAAAATTCCCTGATTGCAGTAGTAATATATTTTACTTTTGGATAATCTAACTCAGGATAAATTGGCAAAGATAAAATCTTATCTTTATAATTATAAGCAATCGGGAAATCAGCAGGTTTATAGTTTAAATATTCATAAGCTTTCAAATAAGGGAGAGGATTCGGATAATGTATCCCGCTAGAAATTCCTTTTTTGTTCAAAAATTTTCTTAATTTTTCTCTTTTTTCAACTCTAATTACATAAAGATGAAAAACGTGCATCGCATCGTGTCGAATTTGCGGTATTGTAACACCTTCAATATCATTAAGCAATTCATTATAATGTAAAGCGATATCAAACCTTTTTTGGTTCCAATCTTTAATGTGAATAAGCTTGGCCGATAAAATAGCTGCTTGCAAACCATCTAATCGACTATTAATTCCTTCAAAATCATGATGATGTTTCTTAATCGCACCATGGTTAGAAAATTTCCTGGCATTAAGGGCAAATTTATCATCATCGGTAATAATTGATCCCGCATCTCCATAGGCACCAAGATTTTTTCCCGGGTAAAAACTAAAAGTACCTGCAATACCAAATTTACCCACTTTCTTTCCCTTCCATTCCGCAAAATGCGCTTGGGCACAATCTTCTATTAGTAACAAATTATATTGTTTACATACATCTAAAATGACATCCATATTAGCAGGCTGACCAAATAAATGCACTGGAATAATTGCCTTTGTTTTGGAAGTAATTTTTTCTTCTATTTTTGTAACATCAATCGTGTAATAATCGGTATGAATATCAACGAATACAGGACGAGCTCCAGTTTGCGAAATAGCCTCAGCTGTTGAAATCCAAGTGTTGGCCACCGTAATCACTTCATCCCCCGATCCAATGCCCAAACATTTCAAAGAAACGTAAATAGCGTCGGTACCATTCGCACAACTTATACAATGTTTCGACCCATACGCTTCAGCATATTCTATTTCAAATTGTTGGACATATTTACCTTTAATAAAAGCAGATTCATTGATTACGTCATTAACGGCAGCATCTATCTCGTTTTTTATGGACAAATACTGAGCTTTAAGGTCCACAAATGTTATGGGCTTGGATTTAGGTTTCTTTGTCAAAATATATTTTCTTCTTATTAACGATGGCAAAAGGATGTTCAAAACCAGGCATGTAAGTTGCTCTTATATGCCGTTCAATCTTTTCTTTTGTCCAAGTTAAATCAATATTTTTTAGATCATCAATATCCTTTCTATAGTGGATTGAAGTCTTTCTTTCAGATAATAATGAGGCTTGGGGTACAAGTTCATATTCACCAGAAATTATTCGGGGTAAAGATTCTTGAAACAAGATCACTGATTGATCACACGCAATCTGGTATAAATTTTCGACCCAACAGCCATCCGGAATGGGAAATCTTTTTTCGAACATAATCGATCCAGAATCTATGCCTTCTTCCAATCGATGTATTGTTGTTCCAAATTCCTTGTCATCATTGATTATTGCATATGAAAATTGATTACAGCCTCGGTACTCAGGTAAAGGAGCAATATGAAGGTTGATAATTATTTCCTTCGCTTTTTTAATATGCTTTTTTTTAAGAATTTTATGGTACTGAACGGATATGGCTATATCACAAGATTCAAAATTCGAAAACTCATCCAGATTATCAATTATAGTAATAGATTTTTCCCTACAAAAATCAATAATTTTTTCTCCACGGATATTTGTTAAAACAGCAATTAATTCCAGATCTAATCTATTTCGTTGATCGTATAAGTGTTTTAAACATTCGTAACCAACAAATTTTGAGCCAAGAAAAACAACTTTCTTCATAATTTATTTTCTAGAATGAAAACAGACATCATTTCATATTTAAAATATTAACAACTTTTTCTGCATGCAGTGCATCTGCCATACATTGTTCCCCATTAACAACACAATCTAAGAAATGTTCTATTTCTAGCTTTATTGGCTCAATCCACTTGATTGTAGGCACAGTTTCATTCCCCGATCGGTAACTCAGTATAAAGTTACTTTGATCATCAAAATCCATATGCTCACCAAGGATTGCTAAACGGTCAATTCCTTTATCATATATTGTAATTTTATTTTTAGCAATATCATCGTAAACAACCATCTTTTTTGATCCTACAACTGTCATTCGACGAATCTTATGCGGATCTAACCAACTTACGTGGATATTTGCCAAAATTCTTTCTGGGTATTTAATATTCATAAACACTACATCATTAATTCCTTTTTGAACATAATCCATTCCAATTATTTTCGATTCTAATGGTTCTGGATCATTGAGCCAGTATTGTATAATACTAATATCATGTGGGGCAAAATTCCATAAAGCATCCACATCATTACGTATCCTACCCAAATTGAGACGTTGACTGTAAATATACCTGATATCACCTAATTCCTGTCTATCAATCAATTTCTTCACATAACGGACTGCAGTATTAAAAAGGAAAGTATGCCCTACCATAGCAATTAAATTCTTTTCCCTTGCTATCTGTGCTATTTGTTTCACTTGTTTAACATTTGTAGCCATTGGTTTTTCTACAAGTACATGTTTACCTGATTGTAATGATTGCATTGAAAGATCAAAATGTGATTTTACCGGTGTTGCAATTACCACCGCATCAATATCACGGTTTTTAAATATCAAATCATTATTACCTGTAACTGGTATATCTGGATATTTATTGTTTACAAATGTTCGTCGTTCCTTAGATTTATCAGCAACCATCTTCACAGAAATATATTTATTGGTTACCAAATTTCTCAACAAATTTGGTCCCCAGTAGCCTACCCCTATTTGTGCAACTTTAAGCATTTTTCACTATTATTATAAAAGTTTAATAAGCATAGTTTATAAGATTTTCTTTAATAATAAACCAATATATCACATATACTAACTACATTTAATTGAATTAATTACTGTAATCAATTTTTTCTCTTGAGAAGCCCAATTATAGTTGTTTTTTAAAATATTAATCCCATTTTGAGACATCCTATCATATTTCTCAGTATTATTTAATAAATCCAAGATTTCATTTGCAGTACCCTTTACGTTCAGTGGCTCTACTAGAATACCGGCTTGGCATTCATTTAATAATTCTTCATACAAAGGAAAGTTGGAACAGACATATGGGACTCCCACCTGCATATAATCAAAGAGCTTGGTCGGATAAGAATGAATGTAATTCTTAACTTGTTTAAGCAAGCATAGTCCTATTTTTGACTTGCAAACGATTTCCATTGCATCAGGATAATTCATGTAACCAAAAATTCGTACATGATTTTCCAATTTCAATTCATTAACTCTTTTATTAATCAATAGGTTTACATTTGCTTCAATTTTACCAACCAATGCAAGTTTAACTTCCGGGTATATATGAGTTAAAGTCGATAAAAGGTCAATCATCAGTAATCCACCTCTATCCTCAGTCACATCACCCAAATAGACTAAATCAAATATTTTTTCCTTTTCTTTGGGCCATTCCTTTTTTATTGGATAATTATGTATAACAGTAGTTTTGGATTTGATGAAGTTTTTGTAAGAATCTTCAGCCAGTAAATAATGATTAAATATGGGCTTGCTTAATCCTTGCAATAAGGAATATCCGATAATTGCTATTAATTTATTTAACGGAGTGAGCCACTTCTTACGTCTAATAGACTGAATAGTGTCTTCGTGAATATCATAAATTACTTTTATATCCGAAAAAACTGCAACTTTGATACCAATCCAAATCAGTTCTGGATCATGAAAAATAAATATATCAGTGTTGGTGTTTTTTTTTAACCTTACCCAAAGCTCTTTTCTAATTTTCTTCCGATCAGATTCTTTTTTCCAAATGGGAAGTCCAAATATTTTTACTCCATTCAGACTTTTTTGATCAAAATCAGCTGGGGCGTGCAGTTGCACATTAAAACGTTTGGCCAAAGAAATTGCTTCTTTATAAAAGATGCGATTATCGTTCCATCGGTGAACACTTGTACCGATAAATATATTTCTTTTATCGGACATACATAATTTCTTTCAAATCAGCAATCCAACCCGACTTTACATATTTGAAAACAATAACTCCAATAACAAGGTAGGTAGCCGCCCCAATAATTAATTGGGATGAACCAGAAATCTCCGCAAATAATAATAAATGACTGATCATATATACAATTAACACACTACCTACGATGTCACGGATATATTTAAAATTCCATAATTTTGATTTATAAAGTGTTTGAATAAAATAAGCACTCATTAGTCCTGCAACTATATGGCTTATAAGAAAACTGATTAAAGCTGTTTCCAAATAATCAAAATGAAAAATATTTCCAATAAAAATAATTGAAATCATTACAATGGCAGCTAAACTATAAATTAATGAATTATAACCCCTTTCTGAGACAGCATCAATTGGACTTCTGCTTAGCCCTGCAAATGTATAGAAAGGTAATGCCAAAATTGTAAGTCGTAATATGTTTACTCCATTAACGCTTACTTCACCTAACCATAATTTTAAAATCAGAGGAGCATTTATATAAAAATAGATTGCACCAATTACACCCAAAAAAAGACCGGCTTTTAATAATATATTTAACATATTATTAACCTCATTTATTAAGCCAGTTGCAATTTTATTCGAGATCCTTGGCAGTAAAACCATGCCAATAGGATTCACTATTAGCAACGCAAGCCTTACTAAGCTCAAGCTTGAATTAAAATATGCCACACTTTCAAAGTTTACTTTTTGAGCTAGATAAATAGGAACACCGGCTAATAATATAAATTGGGCAACAAAGCTTGGTATTCGTTTGAAACCATAAATAATTATTTTTTTAGATTGGCGAAAAGTTATTGCAGCTAAGTGAATGCCTTTATTACGAATTAAAAATGCAAATACCATAATTATTGTAACGCTACAACCTATCCAAAATAAACCATCATTAAGTGTTGCTACTGATGCAAATACAATTAATGGGATAATGGCTGTTCCTAATAATTGAAAAACATTAGCACCAACCATATTCATATAACCGCGATATAAAGCGTAAGTAATAAATTGCGCGCTCATCCCAAGGGAAAAGAGTACATATATCCAAAAATGATTTGAATAAAAACCCTTTATATCAAATATAAGAATACATGTAATTAACAAAATCGTCATTGGTACAGTGATAATAAAAAATAATAATAACGCATTATCACCATAAGACTTTTCAAAATTTCTACTTAAATAATTCGGAAGAGCAATATTCATTCCAACTAATAATATTCCAATACCCGCAGATAAAGTCCTTTTTATAAGCAAGAATTCACCCAAAATATCTAATCCATGAATGCGCGCAATTATACCATTTAAAACAAATATACCGCCTATAACAATTACACCATTAATTAGCGTTACCTTCAAGTCGTTCTTCAATGATAAATGCTTATTCAACCAGTTCATTTAACTATTTCTTCGCACTATTTAAATAATTACGAATATAATTAATAAGATATATTTTGAAACGTTGACATAGCATGATTTGAAAAATTATACCTTCAAAGATAAGATTTAATTAATCAGCACCCAGATGATTTAATCTATCTACATGAGTAGATGCTATTGAAATACTAATAAGCATCCAGAGAATTCTGTTATCATTAAAATCACCTGAAAATTGAGCAGCAATAAACATAACAATAGTACCAGCTACCCACAAAGAAGAATGATCCGTGAAAGATCCTTGCTGAATTCCTTTGTTTATTAACTGAAAGGATTTTGTTAAGAATAAGATCGCAATTATCAAACCAATCAAGCCTAGTTCAGCAATTATCTCGAAAAATAGGTTATGTGGATACCAGCGCCAATCTCCCCAAATAAATAATGAACTGAAACCGCCAACACCTAGCCCAACAAAAAAATTAGTTACAGATGAAACCCATGCTTCCAATGACATAGACCAAAACTCAAATCTTGTGGTTATCGTATTAACCTTCGCTACACCCTGTTGCGTCATTATTACCGAACTTTGAGATGCGTCAAAAAAACGTTGAGTTAAAATTTCAGGCAATAATAGTAATAATGAGGTTATTGATCCGATCGCAAGAATACCATACCCGTATATTCGGGATGAATGTTTGCTTTCATAAAATAATGCATAAATTATTGAACCAATTATTAAACTAACTAAAGGACCCCTGGAACCGGATAATATTATGCTCAATAATATCACAAATAAAATAGCAAAATAATGAAGGCTCTGTGAAGGCTTATTTCTTATCAACAGTGCTATCATCATTGCAGCACCAATTGCCAGATACCGACTCACTTGTATCGGATTTGCGCCAGGGATTGAAATTCGATTCCAATATGCCAGAACAATAGGAAAATTCCCCCAGGTTAAAAAATAGACAAATCGAATTAACATTATACCAATTAGGAAAGCTAAAAGGAATTTAAAATAGTAAAGCAATCGTTTAGAATCTTCAGGGCTTTTGATAATGATAAGTGGTGTTATAAACATTGTGATCGCAAACGTATTAAACCGTTGAATTTTCCTGAGCCCATAGTCGGGAGAAGATGTGTATATATATGAAATGCCTAGGATTACGCCGAAAATTAAAAACAAACAAACCATGGTTTTTTGTTCACTCGGGAGTTTCCAATTACCTTCCATCAACATTTTAATCAACCCCAACCAAATAATTAAAGTGACAACCACTGTTATATCAACAATTTCAAAAACAGGGAAGTAATTAAGTAAGTAACCTTTAATGATTGCTGTCAGACTTAAAATCATTAAGGTAACCGCTGGATTATTAATCAGCCACCAAAGTATGATTAATCCAAGTGGTATTAATACCATTACAGCTGGATTTGTATTAACTCCGATAAAAAATAATATTGTCTCAACTACGGCAAGGACTGTCAGCAATAGCATTACAATTAAGTTCGCTTGAGTGCAGTACGCAAATCCCGTGTATGGTGGTCAGTATAAATAAATATAATGGATAATAAAATACTCATTAGTGTCGCCCCAATAACAATAAAAGCTCTTTTTGGCTTAGCTTTGTTAATAGCAACTTTTGGTTTATCAATCACCTGAAGAGTGGGAATATTTTTTGTTTCCTCTAGTTTAGCTTGTTCAAATTGTGGTATCAATAGTTCTTGGATCCTGCTTTGTAATTCAACCTCACGAATCAATCTTCCATTCTCTAGCCCAAGAGATGGTAATGAATTAAATGAAACAGAAAACTCAATATTCGGAACCGCATCAACCTGAGTAGGTGTTATGTTTGATAGAAGGTATTGTAGTTTTTCATCTAATTTAATCATCAGTTGTTCAAGCTGAAATATCTGTTCATTAAGTAATTTTTCTAACTGCATTATGGTTGGATTATTAATTGATAAGGTTGTTTTTGCAACCGCAAGTTCTGTTTCTGTTTCAATTTTCTTTGCATATAATTCTGTATATGCTTCAAAAATTGAATTGTATGCTTGTGCGCTCATCTGCATCGTACTGGTTAATTGTGCTACAAGATCAATAATTCCAGTTTTTTCCTGGAATGTTTTTAGAGCGAATTCTGCTTTCTCAAGATCATGTTTATTCTGGTTTAGCCTTCTTTCCAGAAACTCACGGTTATATTTACCAGCTTCCATTCCAATATTTTGATTTATTTGGTCCAGCATAAATAACGTTTCACTAACCATCTGTTTTGCAACTAATGGATCCTTATCAATTATTGATATTTCTAGAGTCCCTTCTTCTGTTACCTCTAGTTCCATTTTTTCTTCAAATGCTTCCATTGCAAATTCGATATCTCGTTGTTTATACCTATCTACAAGATTGAATTTATTAACCATGTATTCTTTTACTGTTCGGCTTTGCAAGATCGCAATAAAATTATTTATATCTTCATTGATTGTAGATAAACCGAAATCAGCTACAGGTATTGGTGAAATTGAAGAGAGAAAATTGAACTGTCCGGCACCTGATGATAGAACCACTGCTTTAGAAGCATACCATTTGGGTAGTAAAAGAGATATAATTAACGCAATGCCGGTTACAATAATCGTATTCTTGAATATAAATCTTCTGCTATTCCAAAATAACAGTACATTACCTTGCAAAACTTTGGTCTCTGGTAAAGTTACATTTTTTTGACTTTTTCTTTTAACGCCAATAACACCGTATCTCTTTAGATCTGCCAATCGATTTCGTAGTGTTTTTTCAGACATACCATTCAATTCAGCAATACGTTTTCTTTCCACTGGATCAGAAACAATTGTAGGATGTTTCTCTACAAGAGAAAAAACTTTCTTTTCGTGTGGGGACAAGTTTATACTCATCGCTGAGTTGCTTGATAAGCCAGAAATAACGTGGCTATTGATGTTAAGGCTTGAATAAAACCTGTATTACCAAAAAGAATACTACCATACGTTTCTGGGACCTCAATAATATCGCCTGGTTCAACTATATTATTATTAGTAAGCGTAGTTGTAGTCCCATCCTTTT
>Ga0208764_10002032_pt1 | contig 12847 bp, 6 predicted proteins | sample ETNtaG_18_FD_185762 | JGI IMG/M metagenome (GOLD analysis project Ga0208764, IMG submission 185762) | Marine microbial and viral communities from oxygen minimum zone, Eastern Pacific Ocean - ETNP201302SV91 (SPAdes) (version 2) | ecosystem: Environmental > Aquatic > Marine > Oceanic ... | reverse complement strand
TGATGGAGTAACATCAACTGCAGCAGAATTAAATATTCTTGATGGAGTAACATCAACTGCAGCAGAATTAAATATTCTTGATGGTGTTACCTCTACCTCTGCAGAGTTAAACATAATGGATGGAGGAACACAAGCATCAGCAACAACGATAGCAGATGCAGATAGGGTTGTACTAAATGATAACGCTACTATGAAACAAGTTGCAATGACAGACATTAAAACGTATGTTAGCTCTAACACGTATCCGTTTGTTTTAGCAGAGCTTGATGCTCAGCAAGAAACTACATCTACTCAAACTGCAATAGGATTAAATACAACAGCAAAACTTTCTATGGGTAGTATTTTTACAATAAATGGTTCAGACTATATCGAGACTAGTGAGGCTGGTTATTATGAGGTCTCAGTCAATACAACATGGTTTAAAGATGGTAACAATTCTAGATATTTAATTTTTCAAATACAAAAATCTTCAGACGGTTCATCATGGACTGATGTTGATGGAGGTAGATTTATTGCAACAGCTCCAAGTGCAACCCCTACTTATTCTTTTGGAGCTGGAAGAGCCCCCGTTCAACTATCGGCTAATGATAAGATAAGGGTAACAGTAAAAGAGGATTCAAATAGTAGTGGTACTCTATATTTAAGGAGTTCAGGGATTAGTAATTCTTATCCTGGAGACACAACAATTATGATAAAAAAAATTGGCTCATAATTTTTCCTTGTTTTTTACCAAGGCCATAAAAGAACAACAGCAGATTATAGAGTCCCATCAAAAGATGATAGAAGATCTGAAAGAAAATCTTAAAAGGTTGGAAGTCTTAATTTTAGAAAATAATTAAAAATTATATTTTCAGTTTATAATTAGTATCTATACTTAGAAATTTTGTTAAATTTGTTGTTACCCAAAATTCTAAAAATTTATGAGAATAGTTATATTATTTCTTCTTCTTGCTTTAAGTTTTGCTGGAGTAGCTCAATCTCCTCAAGGATTTAACTATCAGGCAATTGTAAGAGACGTCTCTGGTAATATTAAAGCCAATCAAGGTGTGCAGTTTATTTTTGAGATACAAGACGTCACAGGAAATTCAGTTTATACAGAAGCTCATACTACGGTTACAAATAACTACGGTCTTGCTGATGGGATAGTAATTGGAAAGGGAGCTACTATAGACAACTTTGCAGATATAGACTGGGCTAACGGAGTTTTTTATGTTAATGTTAAAGTTGACGGAGTGGACATGGGTACTTCACAACTTATGAGCGTTCCTTATGCGCTTTATGCTCTTAAAGCTGGTTCTGGTGGCGGCAGTGGAGGAACTGATGGTGTTGGTGTTGAGTCTACTATTGATAATGGTGACGGGACATTTACTTTAAATTATACTAATGGAACAAGTTTTACTACGATTAACTTTACTGGACCTGTGGGACCAAAAGGAGCTGATGGAGCTGATGGAGCTGATGGAGCTGATGGAGCTGATGGAGCTGATGGAGCTGATGGAGCTGATGGAGCTGATGGAGCTGATGGAGCTGATGGAGTTGATGGTCTAAAAGGAGATAAGGGAGATACTGGTGATGCTGGTGCAAAAGGAGATACAGGATTAGGTGGTTCTGATGGAAAGTCAATACTTAATGGAGTATTTGACCCTGCTCTTTCTGATGGAGTTGACGGAGACTTTTATATCAACACAACTACAAATAATATATTTGGACCTAAGAATACGGGATCATCTCCTACTGGATGGCCAGTCGGAGTCCCTTTAATTGGTGGAAAAGGTGATAAGGGAGATACTGGTGATGCTGGTGCAAAAGGTGATAAGGGTGACACTGGAGATAAAGGTGATTCAGGTGTTGATGGAGAAGACGGTTCAGGAGGTTTTTTAAGCGGCACTTCAGACCCTGGCTCATCAGATGGAGTTGACGGAGATTTTTATATCAACACATCTACAAGTAAAATATTTGGCCCTAAGAAAGCTGGCTCTACTCCTTCTGGGTGGCCCACTGGAGTATCTTTAATAGGAGCAACGGGTTCTGATGGAGCAGATGCAACTATAAGTGCAGGAACCGGTGTTACTGTCTCTTCTGGTGGAGAGGTTGCAATAGGACAGTCTGTAGGTACTTCAGATAATGTGACCTTTAACTCTGTCACTTCAAGTCTTACCGGAAATGTTACTGGAAACGTAACAGGTAATCTTACCGGAAACGTAACAGGAGATGTCACTGGAGACCTTACCGGAGATGTAACAGGAGACCTTACCGGAAATGTTACTGGAAATGTAACAGGAGATGTAACAGGAGATGTCACTGGAGACCTTACAGGAGATGTCACTGGAGATGTAACAGGAGACCTTACCGGAAATGTAACAGGTAATCTTACAGGAAACGTAACGGGTAATCTTACAGGAAACGTAACAGGAGATGTAACAGGAGATGTAACAGGAGACCTTACCGGAAATGTTACTGGAAATGTAACAGGAGATCTTACAGGAGATGTGACTGGAGATCTTACAGGAGACGTCACTGGAAATGTATCTGGAAATGCTGGGACAGTCACAAACGGAGTGTATACAATTGGAGATCAGACGATAGCCGGAACGAAGACATTTAGCAGTACAATATCAGGTTCTATTGACGGAAGTGCTGCATCAATTGCTGGAGTTACCTCAACAAATGCGGAGTTAAATATTCTTGATGGATCTGCTACCACACAGGCTACAGTTACTTTACAAGGTACTGATGGAGTTGTTATCTCTGACGGAGATGTGATGAAGCAAGCTCTTGTCTCAGATATTGCGACTTATGTTTCTTCAACCTCTAATGTCACGCTAGCAAACACAAACTATTTAACTATATCAGGACAAGAAATTACAGGAGGTACCGTTCCTGTCGCGAGTGGTGGTACTGGTTCTACAACTGCTCCTATGGTTGGAGTTATTACAGCTGCAGATGCTGCTGCGTCTAGGACTGCTCTTGGTGTAGATGCTTCAGGAACTGATAACTCAACTGCTGTCACGTTAGCAAACACAAACTATTTAGCTATCTCAGGACAAGAAATTACAGGAGGTACTGTCCCTGTCGCGAGTGGTGGTACTGGTTCTACAACTGCTCCTATGGTTGGAGTTATTACAGCTGCAGATGCTGCTGCGTCTAGGACTGCTCTTGGTGTAGATGCTTCTGGAACTGATAACTCAACTGCTGTCACCTTAGCAAACACAAACTATTTAGCTATCTCAGGACAAGAAATTACAGGAGGTACTGTCCCTATCGCTAGTGGAGGTACTGGTGCAACTTCAGCATCTGCTGCATTAACAGCATTAGGAGCTCAAGCTAGTGACGCTGAACTTACTGCTATTGCAGGATTAACATCTGCTGCAGATAAAGGAATACAATTTACGGGATCAGGATCTGCTGCTACTTATGATCTTACTGCTGCTGGAAAGGCGCTGTTAGATGATGCCAATGCCGCTGACCAATTAGTTACTCTTGGAGTAACCTCTACTGCTGCAGAACTTAATATCATGGATGGTTCTGCTACAACACAGGCTACGGTAACATTACAAGATGCTGACGGTTTTGTGATATCTGATGGAGATGTGATGAAACAAGCTCTTATCTCAGATATTGCGACATATGTCTCTTCAACCTCTAATGTCACGTTAGCAAACACAAACTATTTAACTATCTCTGGACAAGAAATCACTGCAGGTACCGTTCCTGTTGCGAGTGGTGGTACTGGCGCAACTTCAGCTGCTGACTCAAGAACAAATCTTGGACTTGCTATCGGATCTGATGTCCAGGCGTATGACGCAGAGCTTGCTGCTATTGCTGGGTTAACTTCTGCTGCAGATAAAGGAATACAATTTACAGGATCAGGAACTGCTGCGACATACGATCTTACTTCTGCTGGGAAGGCACTGTTAGATGATGCCAATGCTGCTGCACAATTAGTTACTCTTGGAATTACCTCTACTGCTGACGAGTTAAACCTTCTTGATGGGGGAACTTCAGTGGGAAGCTCAGTAACAGTTGCTGATACGGATGGTGTCATCCTAAATGATGGAGGTTCGATGAAATTAATACCGGCTTCGGATTTTACTTCATACGTCCAGTCTGCAACATCGCTTGATGACCTCTCTGATGTATTGATCCAGGAACTTAGTAGTGCCAATTCGTCTATGTACATAGGACATGATCCCTCATCTAATTCTGGTTACTTAAATGCAGAGAAAAATGTTGCTGTAGGATTTAATGCTCTTGATGCTATAACCACGGCAGATCACAGTGTTGCTATTGGATATGATGCCCTGGGTCAAATCACCACTAGCACATCAAATACCGCTATAGGATATAATGTTATGAAGAATGCCGTTACTAATAGTAATAATAATACAGCAGTTGGTCATGAATCTATGCTTGGTACTTCCGGAGACGCTTCTGCAGTGAGTAACTCGGCACTAGGGTATCGAACCCTATATAAAATCACTAGAGGAGATAATAATGTTGCCATTGGTACTAGTGCAGGTTATGAAATAACAACTGGGAGTGAGAATGTGGTTATTGGTAATGCTGCAGACATAAGCAATTACAACAGTGATAGGGAAATCGTAATAGGTCATCAGGCAACTGGAAAGGGAGCCGGAATAGCAGTTATTGGAGATGCACAAGTTACAGAGCTCTGGGCTGCAGAAGACGGTCAAGCTACCGTGTACACTGGAGGATTAGTTCTTGAGGGAGCAACTGCTAATGCTAACGAGACAACTCTGGGTGTTGTTGATCCTACAGCTGATGCTACATTAAACTTACCTGCTATGTCTGCTGGAACTTACTATGTTCCTGTTTTAGCAGCCGCTAGCACTACAGCAATAACCTCAACGCCTGAAGAGCTAAACATTCTTGATGGAGGAACCTCTGCTACGACTACAACTGTAGCTGATGCAGACAGGTTGGTTATGAATGATAATAGTACAATGGTACAGGTAGCTGTCACAGATCTAAAGACTTATATCCATTCCAATACTTCACTTAATGATCTCTCAGATGTACAACTTATTAACACTAATGCTGACGAAGATAATGCCAAGTCAATGTACATAGGAAATACTCCTTCTGCTTCCGCAGGAAATGCAGTAGCTAATATTGGTGTTGGTGTCAATGTGTTAAATAATGTTACTCAGGGAGACTATAATGTTGGTATTGGTTGGAGGGCATTAAAAAACACTACTACTGGAGGACAAAATATAGCTATTGGGGCTATGGCCCTGAGAGATAATGTCTCCAACGACGGAAATGTGGCAATAGGTTACCAGTCTATGCAAGACGCAAGTGGTGCAGCATCAAATACTGCTGTTGGAAATAATGCTATGAGAGGAACAATAGATGTGGATATTACTGGAGATTATAATACTGCAGTAGGAGCGGGTTCTCTTAAAGTTATTAAAACTGGAGATAAAAACACTGCAATTGGAACTTATGCTCTTTTTGATCTTACTACTGGTAATTCAAATAATGTGATGGGTTATGAAGCCGCTCAAAATATCACTGACGGAAATTACAATGTTGCTATAGGAAATCATACCTTAAATGCTAACAACTCTGGAGATGATAATGTTGCCATTGGTAATAGTGCTCTATACTCAAACACATCGAACGATAATACGGCAGTAGGGTTTAATGCACTCTATAATACCAACGCATCAAAAAATGTTGGAATTGGGTGGAAAGCTGGTAACGAAATAAGTTCTGGTACTGAAAATGTAGTTATAGGGTACAATGCTAGTGTTCTAACTGCTACTGCAAACAATCAGATAGTTATCGGTTCGGGAGCTACCGGCTTAGGAGTTAACACAGCAGTTATTGGTCCTGCAGCTACCACTACAATATATGCATCTGAAGATGCTGGTGCTTATATATATGGTGCTGGAATGAAAGTTGCTGATGGTAGTGACCTAACAATTGGTAATGAAAACTTAGACGCTTATTTAAAAGTTGCAGCTAGTGCAACGGCTGGAAATGAAGATGTAAGAATTGTTAATACTAATGGAACTGATGAGGCTGCAATTGCAGTTACATCTACAGCTGGTGGAGTTGACGTAGATGCTGCAGCTGCAAAAGACATAAATATTGCTGGTGGTCAAGTTGCTTTAGTGTCAAAAGATGATGCCGCCTCAGCGATATCACTTACCGCAAATATTGGTTCAAGTGAAACTATCGTAGTGACTAATACTCAAGGTACCACTGATGGATCAGATGATGCTGGTGCAATTGAGTTAAGTGCAGCAGCTGGAGGAATTGGACTAGCATGGAGTGACAGCAAAGACTTATGGGCCGAAGGAGGTAGGGCGGTAATAACTGCTAACGAAGACGCTGCAGACGCAATAAAACTACACGCTGATGCTGGTACCTCTCAGACTATAAATTTAGTTAATGATGCAGGAACTAATGCCGCCGCAATAGCTCTTACATCTACAGCTGGTGGAGTTACAATTAGTACTGCCTCTTCTTCAGCGACAAGTGTAAATGGAAACCTTACGGGGACAAGCTCTAATACATCTGCAAATACAGGATCTATATCAGGATTTGATGCCTCGCTTAATGCGGCAACTCTTTCTAGTAATAGTTATACTTTAGTTGCCTCTGACAATGGTAAAGTGGTAACTATTGATAACAATACAACCGCAGCTACAGTTGTTATCCCAACTGGTTTAGGAGATGGATTTAATTGTCTAATTGTACAGAAGGGGAATCATCAAACAACTATTAGTCCAGTAAGTGGATCAGTTACTATTGCCAATAGAAGCTCTGAGACTAAAACAGCTGCACAATATGCTGTGATATCTATTATAAACATAGGATCTGAGACATATATCGTTTCAGGAGACACAGGATCTTAAAATCTTTATAATTGAAATATTTTTATTTCTTTTTTTTAATACATGTCAATATTTGTTTCTCACAGATCCTTCCACCTTCTGTTGCAGTACATCATAAATTAAGCTCTTCAGACTCTGATGAGTCTTTTGTTATAGACTTTGATAACGATGACGACTGTACTAGTAATTGCAGCTCTTCTTTCTATGGTGAGGTGCCATGGACTACAAATTTATCAACTTATTCAGTTAGCATGTGGGTCAAGTCAGGAGATGCTGACCCTTCTGAGTGGAGAGCATTTTTTAATACTCACACCCCTAATTCAGGGGGTTTCCAATTAGATTCAGATGGAAATTATAGATACAGAATGCTCTCAACGGAGGGGAATGCAACATTTGGAAATAATTCTTTAAAGACGACCTGGGATCATGTTGCTGTAGTGGCTGACGGTTCTGTTACAAGACTATACTTTAATGGGTCTCTTGCCAATACTGGAAATTGGGTGGAAAGCGACTGGAATGGAATTGAAATTGGAAGAAATAGAAACAGTGACAGACCAGGCAACTATTATCTAGATGAAGTTAGGGTATGGGATGTAGCACTATCACAAGCTAATATACAATCTTGGATGCATAAGCCACTTTCGAATTCTCACCCAAACTATGGCGACTTACAGGTTTACTTTCAGATGAATAGTAGTAGCATTTCTGGAAATACATTGTCTGACGCTAGTGGAAATAATAATAATGCAACACTATATAATTCGTCAGGAATTAATACATCGTCAAGCAATGTTCCTGTTGTTGATTTGATAAGTAGTTACCAAACTGATGTAGAAGGTATATGGACTTCAACTGGCACCTCCGACAGCGAGGCTTCTGATGGATTATCAATGAGTGTGGGCTCTGCCTTAGCCGAAGCGAACTTTGTTGTTTTCGGAAATAACAACGATGACACCGGGACAACGTCTTCAAGTCTGTCTGGAATATCAAAGAGATCTAAAAGAGAGTGGAACTGTGATGAGAAGGGGACAGTGACAGCAGATGTTAAGATAGATATCAGTGATGCCACGGGTCATAGCGGATCAATAAGTGCTGCATCAAATTATACACTTCTATTTAAGACGTGTGAGTTCTGTACTTTTTCGGAGGTAGAAACAGGTGATAGTGCTTCTGGTGATGTTATAACATTTTCAAGTGTAGCAATACAAGACGGGATATACTCTATAGCGTCAGCAGACTCTAATCTATGAAAGATTCTTTATTAAGAATAGAATAGATGTCATTTCCATTTTCATCAGAAATAATACCAATGCCAATAACCCCAAAGTATTTCTTGTCTTGACAATCATAGAAAGAATATACATTTTCTTCAAGCTTAAACCTTCTTACAAAACCACATTCCTCTAGAATTTCTTTTCGAATTCCCATCATCAATGTCTTATCTAAAAGCCTAACCTCAAAAGTATTAGCTACATGTTGAGGTGTATCCTCTTTATAATAAAAAATTTCTCCTAATTCAGAGTGGGTAGCCTTAATAAAAAATTTTCCACTTTGGTTAACACTCCAATAGTTTTCAAACATTGTCTCTGCAAAATAGTCTGAATTATTCCACTCTTTAATTTGTTTATAAGTAAGGTCTTGAGAAAAAACATTAGTAGTAAAAAAGAATAATATGAAATAAAATTTCATCAGTTTACAATATTACAAGAATTATACTCTGGGTCAATATTGATGAAAACTTCCTTCCTTGCCTTCTCAAACCACTCATCTAACTCAACAACTTGTTTTCTGTTTAGGGTAAAATTTCTAAATCTCTGATAATCCTCTTCAAGATTTCCAAGGTGAGGTGGAATTTTCTCTTTAAAAAAAATTAATTTGTATGCAATTTTACCATCATCTGTTCTGCTCTCAAAAGGAATAGATATCTGGCCAACATCCATAGTGTCAATTGTAAAAAATATTACAGGGTCCAACTCTTCTACTAGAACATTCTCTGACCCCATTGCATCAGTAAAGTATCCACCAAAAGAAGAGGTAAACTTATCATCAGAATATTCACGAGCAAGCTCTTCAAAGGTGACAGAATCTGAGTAAGCCAAGCCCTTCAAACTATCTAAAAAATCTTTAGTTCTCTTAATGTCTGAATCCGAAAAATCAGGTTGTAAAAGTATATGTCTAGAATTAAATAAATTTCCTCTTTTTTCTATCAGTTGAATTAGATGAAATCCAAACTCAGTCTCTATAGGCATAGATACTTCTCCTTCTTTTAGTTTGAAGACAGCAGCCTCAAACTCTGGTTGAAACATGCCTCTTCCTACAAAACCCAAATTCCCTCCATTCTGAGCACTTCCTGGGTCTTGACTGTAAAGAGTAGCTAAAATTTCAAAGCTTTCCCCGTTAATTATTTTATCTCTAATTTCAAGTAATTCTGCTCTGACTTTATCCTTTTGTAATTTACCAACTTCAGGGACCTTAACTATTTGTGAAACTTTAACTTGAGTAGAGAAGTAAGGCAAACTGTCTCTTGGCACACTCTCATAAAAATCCTTTACCTCTTCTGGGCTCACAGCTATGTCAGCTAAAATTTCTCGACGCATCTTAGTAACAATTAATTGTTCTTTTATATCATCAAAAAGTTCTTTTTTAAATTCAGCTATAGTCTTATTATAATATTTCTCAATTTCATCTTCTGACCCAACCTGGTTTATAATTAAGGCCATCCTTGAGTTTAATTCTTGATCAACTTGATTATCCTCAACCAAAATAGAGTCTATTTCTGCTTTAGCAACTAAAAGTTTATTGGTAATTAAATCTTTTAAAACACCACATTTCGTGTTCCCGGAGATTCTCTCTCCTCTTGATAGTATATCTAGGTATGTACTCTCTAGCTCTGACCTTAAAACAATATAGTCATCAATCCTTCCAATTATTTCATCAACAACAACACCTTTACTTTCTTGAGAGATTCCCTTGAAAGAATACGAAAAAATAATAATTAAAAAATAGAGATATGTTAGTTTAATATATTTCATAATCTACACCTCTCACCGAGTTGTTAAAAATACTATCTCGCAAGTTATCAAATAATTCTTGTTTTCTATTATTTAATAAGATTGTATTGACTATATCTTCCTCAAAAGAAAGAGGAGAATAATCACCTATTAACTTTTTGTCCAATATTCTTATAAAATGCATAAAGTCACCTTCTCTTATTTCATAAAACTTCCTTGTTTTTAAGAAAACAGACTTATCTAAGTTTTTAGGAAAAGGTAAATTCAAAATGATATCATCAAACTTAATCCATGTTGTATCTTCTAAAAAAGATTTTTCTGCAAACTGAAAACAGTAAGAAATAACTTGAGAGGTATCTGATTCTGGATATTTTTTTAAATTATTTCTAAAAACACTTAAAGAAGGAGCGTCAAGAGGTACCTTGGCATAGATAGCTTTAATTAAATTAAAAGGTAAAATAAAATCATCTTTGTTTTCATTATAATATTTTGATATGTCATCTTCTGAAATTTTGAAATCTATAGAATTGGCATATATATATTTTTCGAATTCAAATAGTATTAAGCTTTCTTTGTAGTCTTCAACCTTTCTTTCGATTTGATTCATAATGCTTTCATTCTGGAAAGCTGAATTTAGAAGAAGTTGTTTTTTTATCCAGGTATTAACTTGACGATTATAAACAATAGCACTATCACCTAAAGAAGAATTATATATTATATCATCATCATATAAGTAAGAATCTCCAACTTTTGCAATTATGTCTTGTTGCTCTGAGGTCTGATTAATAATCAAATTACAAGCACTAAAGAGCCATATAAAAACTATAAATATTTTATTTTTCATTTTTAACTTTAGTCATCAAAAGGGTTATATCATCATCGGTTAAATTATTTCCTCTAAAGTAATTAAGATCTTCTAGTACAGACTTAATAAATTTCTGAGGTTTCTTTTTTGTATCTGAAAATAGCTTTAATAATCTTTTAGAACCATAAAATTCCCCAAAATCATTTTGTGTTTCAATTAGACCATCTGTATAACAGAAAATATTAAAGTTTGTTTTTATTTTAATTTTTGAAACATTAAACCTTGGTAGTTCAGTAAACATTCCAAGGACAGTCGAACCTTTATCCAAAGTTTCCACTTTTTTATCATAATAAATTATAGGGTGAGGATGTCCACAGTTAACATATTCTAAAATTTGTGATTTAAAATCATACACACAAATAAACATACTAACAAACCTTTCGCTTAACCCTCTCAAATTAATTTGAAAGTTTAATTCATCAACTATTTTTTTTAAATTTTGAGAATGTCTGACCATTGTTCTAAGGGAAGCTTGAACATTAGACATTAATAGCGCTGCGGGAATACCTTTTCCTGAAACATCAGCAATACAAATTAAAAACTTATCATCACCTAAAGATATATAGTCATAATAATCTCCGCCCAAAGCGAAATGTGGCATATATGATGATGTGATTTTTAGTTTTTTAGAATTTGGGAGTGAGTTGGGAATTAAATTTTCTTGTACCTTTCTAGCAATATATCTTTCATTTTGAATATCATCAAAAACAGGAGATGTTGGTAAATTAAAAATGTTAATAAGAACAGATATTGATAAGTAACTAAAATTAAAACCAATCAGTAAAACAAAAAAAAGTAAATTTTGAATATCAAAAGATGGAATGAAAAACTCGTTATTTAAAGAATAAAACTGATAAATTACTATATTAGATGTTAACAAAAAAAAACATATAAGTATTGTTTTCCATTTTTGATCAAAATGTAAATAAGCAATCCATTTCTGATTAAAAAATAAAATTCCGCCCACCAAAAACAAAACCCCAAGCAAATACTGATAAAAATCTGAGGGATAAAAATTATAAATTATATCAAAAAGAAAAACAAGAACAGCTCCATACTGAAAAATCCAAAAAATAGATTTCATAATTGAAGTAGACTCAAATAATATAAGTCTCTTAAAAAAAATGAAGTTTATAATTAGAAACAACAAGGATATACCTGTAACAAATTCATTGATCAGATTCAAAAAAATTTTAGAATAAATAAAGTTTTCTCCTATTCTAAAAAAATATAAAACATATATTAAAACGACAGGGAAAACAGCCTTGAGACTATATATAAAAACTTTAAAAAAACTATTAAAGATTATCTTTCTACTAATTTTTGGAAATACTAAGTCATAGTATTTATAAAAAGAAAATATAAAGGAACCTAACATTATAAGGTATATAAGTCTATAAGCAGGAGAATAATATACCTGATCTTCAAAAAAAACTGCTATATGGAAAAATGAAAACAGAACCCAAAACAATGTTCCTGTTATTAAATAAATATTTGGGTTAATTCTAACGGTCATCATTCAAAAGTATAAAAGAATAAATTATTTTTTTGAATAATTTGGTGACTCTCTTGTAATAAAGACATCATGAGGGTGACCTTCTATTGAGCCCGCGTTTGTTATCCTTACAAAATTTGCTTTCTGAAGTTTAGATATATTCCTTGCTCCAACATAACCCATTCCGGCTCTTAATCCACCAGTTATCTGATAAATCACTTCTGACACATCTCCTTTATATGGTACCCTGCCTACAATTCCTTCTGGAACTAATTTTTTTGGATCATTTTCATTTTGTTGAAAATATCTATCTTTTGTTCCGGCTTCCATAGCCTCAACAGAACCCATACCCCTGTAAGCCTTATACTTTCTTCCCTCATATAAAATTATATCCCCAGGAGTTTCCTCAGTACCAGCTAACAAAGAACCTATCATAACAGAATTTGCTCCAGCAGCAAGGGCTTTTACCACATCGCCAGAAAACCTAATTCCTCCATCAGCTATCACAGGCACACCCGAACCTTTAATTTTATTAGAAACATCATATATTGCTGATAGCTGCGGCATACCTACTCCAGCTATAATTCTAGTGGTACAAATACTGCCAGGG
>Ga0208764_10002031_pt1 | contig 12849 bp, 4 predicted proteins | sample ETNtaG_18_FD_185762 | JGI IMG/M metagenome (GOLD analysis project Ga0208764, IMG submission 185762) | Marine microbial and viral communities from oxygen minimum zone, Eastern Pacific Ocean - ETNP201302SV91 (SPAdes) (version 2) | ecosystem: Environmental > Aquatic > Marine > Oceanic ... | reverse complement strand
ATCTATATCTTCTACCTTGATGCTTGAATGTAAGTCTTTCATGATCAATTCCTAATAAGTGCATAATTGTTGCTTGAAAATCATGGACATGAACAGGGTCCTCAGTTAAATTATAACCAAACTCATCAGTAGCACCAAATGTTATGCCTTTTTTAACTCCAGCACCAGCCATAAATACTGTAAAACATCTAGGGTGATGATCTCTTCCATAACCAGGACTATCAATTGACCCTTGAGTATAGCTTGTTCTTCCAAACTCTCCTCCCCAAATCACTAATGTGTCTTCTAAAAGACCTCTTTGTTTTAAATCTTTAATTAAGGCAGCTGAGGCTTGATCAGTTTCTTTACATTGAATTTTAATATCTTTATTAAGATTTCCGTGGTGATCCCAACCTTGATGGTAGAGTTGAATAAATTTAACATCCTTTTCAACTAATTTTCTGGCTAAGAGGCAATTTGCTGCAAACGTGCCAGGGTTTTTACTGTCTTCTCCATACATATCAAAAATGTAATCGGGCTCCTTTGAAACATCCATTACTTCCGGTACAGATGTTTGCATTCTGTATGCCATCTCATATTGTGACATTCTGGATAAAATTTCAGGATCTCCTATGTCATTATAATTTTCATTTTCAAGTTTTTTTAAATAATCAAGTTGCTCTTTTCTTAAATCACCAGTTACGCCGGGAGGATTTTCTAGATATAGAACAGCATCTTTTCCAGATCTAAACTGAACACCTTGGTATTTCGAAGGGAGAAATCCATTTCCCCATGATCTTGCATATAGAGGTTGACCACTTTTGTTCTTTGTAACTAAAACAACAAATTCAGGAAGATTTTTATTATCTGACCCTAATCCATAGCTAACCCAAGAACCCATTGAGGGTCTTCCTGGTAAATTTGATCCCGTTTGAAGAAAGGTTACTGCAGGATCATGATTTATCTCTTCAGTATACATTGATTTAATAAAACACAATTCATCAACTATTTTTGATGTATGTGGCATAAGGTCACTCATCCATGTGCCACTTTCTCCATGTTGTTTGAAATTAAATATTGATGAAACTAAAGGAAAACTTGCTTGCCCCGCAGTCATTCCAGTTAGCCTTTGTTCTCCTCTAACGCTATCGGGGATTTCTTTACCATGCATTTTTTTTAATAAAGGTTTATAATCAAACATGTCAAGGTGAGAAGGCGCTCCGCTTTGAAATAGATATATAATCCTTTTTGCTTTAGCAGGAAAATGAGGAAGTTTTAAATTTGCTCTTAAATTATTATCATTGATATTCCCTAGAACAGGAGTAGGGTTAATAAGAGATCCAAGAGTAAGAGCTCCAAGTCCTAGAGAAGTTTTTGTAAGAAAATCTCTTCTTGTATATTTTTCGTTATGATGATGATCGTTACAATTCATATTATAAATTTATCTTTTCATATAAGCTTCATCATGGTTTAACATCGTATTAGCTACCATTGACATAGCTGCTGTTTTATATCTATTTAAACTCCTATCTCTAGGTTTTTCTCCACTTTTAAAAATCTCATATGCAAGTTTAGGATTTTTTTTGAACTTATCAAGTTGTTGAAAATAAAGTTCTTTAAGTAAAGTCAATTCTTTTTCTTTAGGATTTCTTGATGTGCAAAGTTTAAATCCATAAGATATAGATTCATCAATTGAATCTGGAGCTTCTTTTTGCATCCTTTCAGCGAGAATTCTGGAAGCTTCAAAAAATTGAGGATCATTTAAAAGTACAAGTGCTTGTAATGGTGTGTTAGTAATTTCTCTTTTTATTGTGCATACCTCTCTATTTGGAGCATCAAAAACAGACATTGATGGAGGAGGAGATGTCCTTCTTATAAATGTATACATACTTCTTCTGTAGAGACTATCACCTGATGATTCTTTATAGTTCATTAGCTTTATAGAGAAATTTGATTTTTCTCTCCATAAACCTTTGGGTTGGTAAGGTCTGACACTTTCACCTCCCACATTTTTAACCATTAAACCACTTGCAGCAAGAGCATTGTCTCTAATCATTTCAGCAGGTAATCTGTAACTATTACTTCTAGAAAGAAAAATGTTATCTGGATCAATTTCAGTGTATTTTTCATTTGGTGTTGAACTTTGCATATAAGTATGAGAATTTACCATTAATCTTATAAGATTTTTAATATCCCAGTTATTCTCAACAAGATAATTTGATAAAAAGTCGAGTAATTCAGGGTGTGAAGGTAATGACCCTTGAACACCAAAATCTCCAGGGGTATTAACAATTCCTCTACCAAAAATCATTTGCCAATATCTATTGACAGTAACTCTAGAAGTTAAAGGGTTTTTTTTGTCAAACATCCATTTTGAAAGCCCAATACGATTTTTAGGTAAATCTTCAGACATTTTTGGAAGTTTTGATGGAACGTCTGGACTAACTTCATAACTTGGCATAGAGTATAAACCTCTATCATAAGCAAAAGTTTTTCTTTTTTTATCCATATCTTCCATTATCATTAATTCAATTACATCAGAAATTTCATTAAGCTTTGTTTGTTTTAGATTTTGAATTTGACTATTTAACCTAGTTATTTTATAATCACTATTTATTAGATGATTTTTTATCTGAGAATCATTTAAGTTCAATTTTTGTTTAACGTTGTATTGATTATAAATATGACCAATTTCATAGTTAGTTAAGGCTTTATTATAAACAACTATGTCATCAATTAAGCCTTTAAATATTTTGTTATCTCCACTAGATCCATCATTTGAAATACCTATTTTAAGTTCTCTTTTTTCTAGATTTATACCACTACTTGATACAGGTTTTATAGTTTTATACAAATGATCTATTAATACTTCATTTTTAATTTTTGAGCCATTTACAAATAAATTTGCTCCATTTGCTTTTCCTAAACCATCATATGAAAAAGATAAATGAGTCCAATTATTTTTTAAAATAGAGTCTTTTGATTTTATATGAATTAAATTTCCAGGAAGAGCACTAACTAATCTTAAATTAATAAAATTTTGATCATCTAAATAAAGATCCCACCCTCTCCAAAAATTGTTTTTATCTCCAGTGGTACCCATTATTGTTTGCCCAAAACCTTTTTTTCTTTTTTCAGTATTAATCCAAACAGTGGCTGAAAAAGGATCTGTCCATTCAAAATTAGGAACAGCTTCTAGGAGAATTGCATCAGTTCCAGTTCCTAATCTAAAGGCATTTCCATCAATACCTTTTTCTATTTTAGGGGCAACATTACATAAAATATTATAATCATCATCTATTATAAAATTTGAACTTCTATCAAAAGTCCCTTGTACAATTGTAAAAGAAGCAAGCTGCTTTTTAAAAGGTTTAATATTTTCAAGTCTAGCTTTTTGAATTATTGATCTTTTAATTGATCTAGAAACTTTTGATTCAGAAAGTGAATTGCTATAATTATAAAACTCTGCAAGTTCTTCTTTTGTGATTTTTAGCTTAGTCTTCTTTTGATCAATTTTCTTGTCTAAAGCTAATATCTTTTTTTCTTGAGAGATGTTTGGCAGGAGCATTAAGGGGCCATAATCACCATCATCACCTGTCATTCCTAATTCTCTAATTTGATTAAAAAAACCAGATAGTTGATAATAATCTTTCTGTGAAATAGGATCAAATTTGTGATCATGACATTTTGCACACATCATTGTAAGGCCAAGAAAAGCTGTTCCAACTGTTTCTGTTCTATCAAAAACATAATTTAATCTCCATTCTTCATCAATTACACCTCCTTCAGCAGTCATAGGAGAATTCCTGCTGAATGCAGTAGCTATTCTATCCTCTCTTGTTGCATTTTCTCTTAAATCTCCACTTAATTGAACTGAAACAAACTCATCATAAGGCATATTATTTTTAAAAGCTTTAATTACCCAATCCCTCCACGGCCACATTATTCTTAAGCCATCCGCATGTAATCCATGGGAATCTGCATATCTTGATAGATCAAGCCAATCCATAGTTAATCTCTCTGCATTTTCTTCACTATTTAAAAGTTTATCTACAATTTTTGAATAAGCATTAGGATCGTTATTGGAAACAAAAGCATCTATTTCTTGAATTGTTGGAGGAAGACCCGTGAGGTCAAAATAAACTCTTCTAATAAGTTTTTCTTTAGTTGCTAATTCTGAAAAACTTAAATCTTTTCTAATTAGTTTATCATAAATAAAATTATCAATTGGATTTTTTATTTTTTTATTTTTCTTTTCAAAAATTGGCAATGGTGGATTTTTTATTGGGATAAAAGACCAATGTTCTTTCCAAATGCCACCTTGTTCAATCCATTTTAAAATAATTGCTTTTTCCTTATTAGATAATGAAAGTTTAGATTCTGGCGTTGGCATCATTTCATCAGAATCAGAAGATAAAATTCTATGAGCAACTTCACTTCCATAAGTACTTCCAGATGAAAAAGCTTGGTTGCCACTTTGTAATTTAGAAAATGCAACTTCTTCTACATCTAGTCTAAGGCCTGCTTTTCTTGTTTTTTCATCGGGCCCATGACATTGATAACATCTGTCAGATAAAATAGGTTTAACATCATAATTATAATCGACAGTTTCTGGCAAACTTGAATATTCAACTTCAACTTCACTAGGGATATTAATAGAGCAGGATATTATAAAAAAGGCGGTTAATGAGAAAAATAAAAATTTCAGTTTCATTATCGTTTTTATATTATACAAGAGTATGATTTATAAAAATAACAAATTTGCACAATACGTATATCTGAGTCTATGATTTTAATGTTTTTTTGACAAGAATTATTGATAAATTCTCACATAATCTATTTCCATAATTTCTTCAGAAAAATTAGAAGGAACATCTCCTCCAAGATTTCCACCAATAGCAATGTTTAAAAGCAGATAGTGATCGTTGTCATAAGGGTTATTGGATGTGTTTGACATACTAAAGAAAGTATTATCATCTAAAAGAATAGAAATTTTAGCACTGTCCCAAATCAATGAATAGGTATGAAATTCATCATATGAATTTTCAATATTTGTTGTATCTCCTTTATTTTTATATTCTCCAGAATTATCTCCCCAATGAAGGTGACCAATAACAATATTTTTATCCCATCCATTTTGCTCCATAATATCAATTTCTCCACAAGCGGGCCAGCCAACATTTCCAAATTGGTTTCCAAAATAATTTCCTATTTCATTAATATTTGCTCCAAGTGTCCATATAGCAGGCCATGTTCCAGCTCCTTTTGGAAGTTTAGCTCTTATATCAATTCTTCCATATCTAAAAGAAAATTTTGAGTTAAGTCTGGCAGAGGTATAAGATTTTGAAGAACCATCAACTTCATATTGTTCTTTTAGAGCTTTAATTTTAAGTGTACCGTTATCAACATAAGAATTTTCTAATCTATCAGTATAGTGTTGTAATTCATTATTAAACCATCCTCCATTATTAGGAGGAATAGTCTGATGATGCCATTTTTCTATATCAAGAGATCCTTCATAATCAAATTCATCACTCCAAATTAGGGTTAGATCTTCTCCAATTATATAGGGAGTTTGTGTTGGCACTTCTAATTGATTTGATAATTCTTCTTCATTACTTTCTTTATCATTTGAGGAACATGTAATTATTAAAAAAATAATTAATAAAGGGGAGATTTTAAATAATAAAATATTTTTCATAAAGTAGATAATTTAATTGGATTCAAACATCAAAAGTTTTCCAGAGTTTTGAGAAATTAAAAATAGATCTTCTCCATTATTATTTTTAATCTTTTCAATGCTCCTAGCATTTCCTGGTACACAAAAACCAGATTTATCATGTGATACAGGAGCAAATAAATTTTTATCAGTACCCAAAAGAATCAATCCGCAAAGAGCATCATAAGGACCTATAAAAGGTTCGTTTCCATAATCATTTCCAATTAATAACACATCATTTATATTATCATTATTGAGATCTGATACTTCAAAATCGTATACTGGTGCAAATTGAGCCTCAATTGGAAGGCTATGGATTTTAAATTTTCCATTTCCAAGATTTTCTACATATGCTGATTTATCATAATTTACAATCCAATTTTTAACCCCCAGAAGTTCTTTTTTGGTAAATAATTTATCTATATCGGCTCGAGCGTATTGTTTGTAATAATTAAATTTTTGTCTAAAAAGAGGACTTTGAGATTTCATATTTTTCCAAAAAGTTACTGGGAATTGCTTGAATTCTCCTTCAGTGTTTTTAGAGTATGAAAATATAACAGGATCAATTGAGCCATTGTTGTCAAAATCTTTTACAAGCATAGATAGTGGAGTTTTATTAGAAATATTAAATGGGTTATTTGAACCTAAGTTACCAACAAAAAAATCTAAATCACCATCCTTGTCATTATCTATAATTTTTATTGATTCCCACCAACCTGAAAAATTTTCTAACCCTGAATTGTTTAGTTTTTTAAATGATTTATTTTTATTTATCAAAATTTGAATGGGGCTGAATTCATTAATTATAATTAAATCATCAATTCTATCATTATTAATATCTGCCCAAGCAGCATCTTTTGGAATTCCTATATTTTTAATTTCACCTAGATATAAATCACTTACATCTACAAATATTCCATTTTTATTTTCAAGCAATTGATTATTCGTAGATAGAGGATATTTTGATAGATGTGTTTTTCCTAAAATAAAGAGATCCATATCTCCATCTTTGTCAAAATCATTAAATCTTAGGCCTTTTCCCTGTTCAATATTTTCTTTATTTGAATAGTTTCTAGATAATTTAAAATTACCTTTTCCATTATTCAAATAGAATTCAATTTTACCTTCAAAGTTATTTTCTCTAAAATCACTAACATTTGATAAAATGATAAGGTCTAAATCTTTGTCTTTGTCAATATCAATAATTGCAACATCAGAAATTTCAATATTTTTGTTTGGCCCTTTAATTTTTATAATTTGTTCTTTGAAATGACCATTTTTAGATAAAAAATAAATTTTTGGGGCTTTTATTTCATCAATTATTAAAATGTCTTCAACTTTGTCATTATTTAAATCTCCTTTAATTATTTTTGGACTGTTTTCTGAAATTTTTCTTGGAATTAATCTTTGAATGTTAAAATCGAATTTATCAATTTGCTTATGAGTATAATTTAATTTTTTTTCATTTGAAACTTCTTTTAACAAGGGTTTTGACTTATTTTTAACAAGAGGAAAATCAAGGGAGTATATATCAATAAATGATGAGTTTTTATAAAAAACTTTTAATTTTTTGTTTAATGTAACATTTTTGATTTTTTGATAATTGCCATCAGGCCATAGAATTTCAACAAACTTAATTTGATTATTCTTGCCTAGACCGAAATGGATTGTATTATCAACTGCAGACATGTATCCTCTAGTATGATAATTTTCATGATATTGAAATTTATCATTACTATATCTAATAACTACTTTAGCGCCTATTCCAGTAATATTTTTTTCAGGCCCAATAAGATCAATTTGAACAAAATTATTTTTATTTAATTTTTCAGATCTGTTTTTAAAAATAAAGGCTTCATCATTAATATTGTTAACTATATAATCAAGGTCACCATCATTATCAAGATCTGAAAATGCAGCACCATTTGAGAATGAAGGAGGGTCAAGACCCCATGAAGTACTCGTGTCAGAAAAAGTTAAGTCACCATTGTTAATAAATGAATAATTTGATTTTTTTATAATGGGAATTGAATCAAGCAAAATATTATTACTTACAAATCTATGAACTTGAAATCTAAAATCAGAAAAATCTTTATCAGTAATATCTCTTGGAAAACCATTAGTTATAAATAAATCTCTAAGCCCATCATTGTCTGCATCAAAAAAAAGTGGAGACCAACTCCAATCAGTTTGATAAATATTAGAAAGCAAACCAATTTCACTAAAAGGATCTTCGGCGCCATTCCCTAAGTGTAACATATTTCTAACATGCTGGGTTTGATATCCAAATCTTTTAGTAAGAACAACAGGTTCATATGAGCTAAAAGAGATAGTAGTTTTTTTTCTATAATTAGATTCTCCAAGCATATCTAGAGATATAATATCTTGGTATCCATCATTGTTAAAATCAGAAATATCAACACCCATTGAAAACATACTTTGATGTTTTATGAATTTTGAAATTTGATTTGAAAAAGTGCCATCTCCATTATTAATATAAAGTAAGTCATTAGTTGTATAATCATTCCCAACAAAAATATCAGGCCATCCGTCAAAATTAATATCTGCAATAGCTAAGCCTAAGCCAAAGCCTTCTATAGTAATTCCAGCTTCAATTGTCACATCTGTAAAAGTTCCATTACCATTATTTTTATATAATTTATCATTACTTACTGCTGAACCATCAATTATTTTTTTTCTGTAATTTGTTGGAATCGATTTATTTTGTTCATTATTTAAAACATATAAATCCATAAATCCGTCTTTGTTATAATCAAAAAAAACAGCTCCCATGCTATTGCCTGAATCATCAATTCCGTATTCTTTGGCCATTTCTTGGAAGTTAATTTCCCCAGTATTTTTATCAACTCCCATATTAATAAACATCATGTTGCTTCTGTTTTCCTTTTTCATTGCTGCACAGACATAAATATCGATTAATCCATCGTTATTTATATCAGTATATGTCAAGCCTGTAGACCACTTTTCTTTAGCTTCAATATTAGAAACTGAGCTAATATCTTTGAATTTAAATTTCCCTTTATTTAAATAAAGTTTATTGTTTTTTTGATTTCCTGAAAAAAATAAATCTTTTAATCCATCATTATTAAAATCTGCTGTGATAACTCCTCCACCATTAAAAACATATTCTTCATTTAAAATATTTAAGGTGTCATTTTCAATTATAGTGTTAGTGAATAAAATGTTTGTTTGTTTACTCGAAATTTTATTGAAAAGTTTATTGTTTTTAGAACAATTAATTGAAATAATTAATAAAAAAATTAAACTTAAAATTTTAAAAAGCTTTAAGGCCATTATTTTTTAATTTAACAATTGAAGTATAATATAGTTTTATTGTTATTTATAATAGTTGCAAGTTAAAAATTAACACTAATTTAAAAAAATGACATTTGTCAATTTTTAAAAAATAGAATTAAACTGTGTTAATTTTATTAATAATAAAAAAGCTCCTTTAGAAAAGGAGCTTTTTGTTTTAAAATTAAATTTAATAGAATTAGTGTCCAGGATTTTGCACTAATTCTCCACCACTAAGGTCAATTGCACTTAATGGAATTGGATATCGGACATGTTTATCTTGAAACACTTGTCCTTTACCAAAAGTTGTAATAGTTGCAGCCTCATTAGCTATATAAGCATTCATATGAGCAGCCATGTTACCCCACCTTACTAGATCAAAGTAACGGTGACCTTCCATTGCTAATTCTAATCTTCTTTCGAAACGAACTGCTTTACGAGCTGCAGCTGCATTAGTCCAAGTAGAATTATATAATTCTATATCAGGATTAGTCCCAGCAACAGGAGTCATAGTTTTAGCTCTATTTCTAATTTGATTAACTAGAGTTCTCCCTCTTTCAAGATCACCTTTTTCAACAGCAGCTTCTGCAGCCATTAAAATTACATCTGCATATCGCATTATATGGTAATTAATTCCAGAAAGATTTTGACCCCAACCACCTTGAGCAAAGTTATTAGCATCATCTGCTTGGAAGATGTTTTTCTTAGGTAAATATGGCCCAGAAATATCAGAGAAGTTAGCACGGATCCATGATTTTCCAGCATGTAATCCATAACCATTATAATCAACCCCTCTTCTTCCAACTGTAAAGTCTAAACGCGGATCAACAGTAGCTGCAGGCACATTAAATGCTGCATCTGCAGTAATGTTATAATCATGATCCATAGCAGAACTTGCTTGGAAATCATCAAGCATAGGTAAACCATCTTTGGTTTGGTAAGCATCAACTAAGTCTTGGCTTGGTTGATAAAAACCACAACACCATCCAAATGCTGCAGGATAATTTAATGCTCCTGAAGCATTACCTTGTTTAACTTGTCCATCATCAGCTGAATATTGAATAGCAAACATAGCTTCAGAACCATTTTCAGTAGCTGATTTAAAATTATCAACTAGATTAGGATGTAAAGCATATATTCCAGAACTGATAACAGCTTCAAGGCTAGTTGAAGCCTCACCCCATTTTGCTTGAAATAGTTGTGCTTTTCCTAAGAATGCCTGAGCAGTTGACGCAAGAGGTCTTCCAACTTGAGTATAGCCACCTGAACGTGAAGAAGGAAGATTGTCTTTTGCAAAAGTAAAATCAGCTTCTATATTTGCCCATGTTAATAAGGTTGCACCAGCATTTGGAACATTATAATTTAATTCGCTAGCATTTACTTCAGTTATACTAGGAACATTATCAAAATGCTTTTTTAATTCAAAATTATAGTGTCCTCTTAAAAATTTTGCCTGTGCTTCTTCCACAATAAAATCAGCCGGAGTTTCACTATTAGTAATTAAGTTGATAACTGCATTAGCTCTGTTAACACCTGCAAATAAAACTTCCCAACGAGCCATGAAATAACCATTACCCGTTTGCCAGTTAAATAATTCAAGTTCATACAGGTCAGGCTGATCACCATCAGTACTACCTTTATGGGCATCATCAGAAGCTACGTCTGCTACCCAATTGTCAGCACTACGGCCCCAATAGTTTCCAATACCACCATTTCTGCCGGCATCTAAAACAGAGTAAGCACCTGTTAATAATAATTCAACACCAGTTGGGTTTGCCAACTGAGCATCGTTTAATGATCCAACTGGATCAACGTCTGTAAACTCTTCTGAGCAATTAATTGTTAAGCCTATTAAGCCTATTAAAATCAAATGTATATTTCTCATTTTTTAAAAATTTAAATTAAGTCCAACTGAAACTATTCTAGGAGCAGGATAAGTTCCTGTATCAACTCCTAAAGTTAAAGCTCCTGATCTTGCAACCTCAGGATCCATTCCGCTGTAATCTGTTATTGTAAGTAAGTTTGTTGCAGAAACATAAGCCCTCATACTATCAAACATTCCCATTGCAGGGAAATTATACCCTAATTGAACGGATTTTAATCTTATGTATGAACCATCCTCAACCATGTATGAGTTAGGAGCTGTTTCTCCATTTTGCACACCCGAAGATAAAGCAGGCACACTAGTGTTTGTGTTTGCTGAAGTCCATGCATTAAGAACATTAGCAACTCTACCACCATGAACAAATGTTGGGAATTCACTATATATTTTAACCCAGTTATAGATTTCATTACCTTGAGATCCGTTTAAGAATAAAGATAGATCCCAATTTCCATATGCAAAATTGGTGTTTAATCCAAAAGTAAAATCTGGATGAGGATTACCGATTATAGTTCTATCGGAATCATTTTTTACTCCATCACCATTTGAATCAATAAAATTAAGACGTCCACTTGAGTCTAACCCATCATGAGGCTTTCCATAGAAGTGAGAAATAGGTTCCCCAACTGCTGTTCTTGTAACACTACCTTCTCTAAAGTTATCTCCAAAAGCGGGTGTATCGTTAACTAATGCAATCACCTCATTTTCGTATGAAGAAATGTTCAAATTAATATTATATTTTAATCCAGAACTTGCTTCATTAGAATAACTTAAAGCAAGATCAACCCCGGTATTTTGCACTTCACCCTTATTTACAAAAGGAGCACCTGCATCAATTGCAGTTGTACTAATAACTGAATTATCTCTTACGATCAAATCTTTAGTTGTGTTTTGAAAGAATTCAAGACTACCTGATAATTTAGAATTCAACATAGCAAAATCTAAACCTATATTTTGAGTTACAGATGTTTCCCATGTTAAATTAGGATTTCCTACACTTGCAAGTGCTGCTCCTGTACTAACATTTCCTCTAGCTCCAGAAAATGAATAAAAGGCTGTGTTATCATTTAAGGCAGAAATATTAACATCAGGATTAGAAGCAGGTAAACTTTGGTTGCCTATTTCACCATAAGATACTCTTAGTTTCATGGAGTTAAACAAGCCACTATTAAAGAAATCTTCTTTATCTATTACCCATCCAATACTTGCTGAAGGGAATAAGTCATCTTGTTGATCTTTTGAAAATCTTGAAGTTTTATCACTACGAATACTTCCCGTAAATAAATATTTACGTTTGTAAGAATAACTAGCATTAAAGAAATAACCAGCTAAAGTATTCCAACTCTCACTTGCAAAATCAACGTTAGGAGTACCTGTTCCTGTAGATAAAAGAACGAATTCAGGAGTGTCAAATAAGAAATTAGTCCTAGTTATTTGATCTCCTTTATAATAATTTTTTACAGCTTCATACCCTGCAAAAGCATCAATGGAGTGATCTCCTATTGTTTTTTCCCAGTTGACTAATGTAGTCCAGTTCCATTCATGTTGATTAAATGATTGCTCATGTAAAGCTCCACCAGAATTGGTTTCAGCTTCTGGAGTATAATCATCAAATACTCTATTCATGAATGTTCTAAACTGTCCATTAAATGAAGTTTTAATATATATGTCCTCAGTAAGATCTATTTGAGCATATACGCCTGCAATAGCTCTAACTGATTTAGCGTAGTCATCACTTGATCTTTTAAGAGAGGCATATGGACTTGTTACATTACCTAAGTTATTAGATGTAACATAAATTCCACTAAAAGTACCATCAGTAGCTCTTAAAGGAAGCAATGGAGACATTCTCATTGCTTGCTGAGTGTATGAACCAGGATTGTTTTCAACATCAGTAGTAACATTCAATGTTTGACCTATTTTTATCTTGTCTTTAATATTATAGTCAGAGTTA
>Ga0208764_10002030_pt1 | contig 12850 bp, 12 predicted proteins | sample ETNtaG_18_FD_185762 | JGI IMG/M metagenome (GOLD analysis project Ga0208764, IMG submission 185762) | Marine microbial and viral communities from oxygen minimum zone, Eastern Pacific Ocean - ETNP201302SV91 (SPAdes) (version 2) | ecosystem: Environmental > Aquatic > Marine > Oceanic ... | reverse complement strand
TAAACCTAACCCCAGAACTACAGGTAAACCCAAGACCAATAAAGCAGTTTTAATTGCACCTGTCCTTTGTTCTAAAGTTGCATTCCTCATCACTTCTACGATTTCTTCATTTTCATAAATTTCTGTTGAGAAAGTAAATTCTCCCGCGGGGATATTGGCTAAACCTAACCAAACAAATAAAATCAGTGAAGACATAAGTAATGAAATTACCCATGGTAAGTAAAGAAATCCCCATTTATGCTCCAGGAGCTCTCTATTTATTAAGGCCTTTAGTACTTTCATAAAGAGCCTCCTTCATTATTTTTTTCCACTATTGCTAAAAAGAGATTTGCAATGGCTGGAGGATGAACTTCGCCTAGTTCAGATAGCTTTAATTGGTCTTGATTTTCAAAAAGAAAAACCTCCCTTCCTAACTCTAGCCTTGTATAGAAAGGCTTAAGAGATCTTGCTTTTTCTTTTGAATCCTCCCTGGGCCTTAATTCTAAATATTTTTCATTAAGAGATTCAATAGACTCTTTCATTATCGCTTTTCCTTTATCCATAAAAACGACATCAGATAAGACTCCTTCGATCTCTTCTACTTGGTGAGTGCTTATAATAATTGTCTTATTTCCATCAAAATAATCGTCTATTAATTGAGAGTAAAACTGCTTTCTGTAAGCTAAATCTAAACCTAAAGTTGGTTCATCTAGAACAAGAAGCTCTGCATCTATGGCCATTGCTAAAGATAAATGTAATTGAACGACCATTCCTCTAGACAAGGTTCTAACTTTAGAGTTCTTATTAATATTTGTTTTTGATAGAAGCTGGAAAGCTTTCTCTTTATTAAAAAGAGGATGAACTCCGTCTACGTAGTTTAGAACTTGAGATACTGTCATCCACCTTGGCATTACAGCTACATCTGTAATTGAACAAACCTTTTTTAAAAGCTCGTGTCTATTTTGAGTAGGATTAACTCCCAGAACTTCTAGGCTCCCCTCTACATCAGTTAAGCCCAACACTGAACTTAAAAAAGTAGATTTACCCGCACCGTTTGGGCCTATTAATCCCATAACTTGACCTTGTTTTACTTCAATATCAAGACCAGATAGAGCATCGTAACCATCAAAGGCCTTGCTTATTGATTTAGCATTTATTACTAGATTGCTCATTTATTACTTTCTCTAACTAAGTTCATTAAATCTATTTTTAATCTTTCTGCTTTTATTAATAATGCAGGCCAATCAGATTTTAAAAACTTGTCTTTTTCTATGCCTATTAACTTTTCTTGAGCCATTTCTGTAACAAACATACCCAAGCCTCTCTTTTTTTCGACAATCTTTAGATCAACAAGTTCTTGATAGGCCTTAGAAACCGTAAGTGGGTTAACCCCACCTTCTACAGCCATTTGTCTAACTGAAGGAATTGGATCTCCATGGCCTAGAACTCCATCAATAATCATAGATACAACATGATCTCTGACTTGTTGGTAAATAGGTTGGTTATTGGTCCACTGCATAATATTTGTTCAGTGTATTGGTTTAGTAATACACTTACAAGTTAGTTTATTCTTTTAACTTCTTTTGAATAGCAGCAAAAAGGCCTCTAAATATATTTGATTCCATATGATCTATCTCAGATCTTCTAAAAAATCTTTTAACTCTAGTTAATAACTGTCTTGGATTTTCTTCATCATAAAAATCTACTTCTTTCATTAATTGATCAAAATGATTAATTAAATTAGTTATTTCTTGAGTCTCGGCTAAAGGAACATCCCAGTTCTGTTCAGATGTTAGATCTAATCTATCTAACAGTGTCATTCTTAATTCATATGACATTACCTGTACTGCTTGAGCTAAATTTAAGGAGGAATACTCATCATCAGTAGGAATAAAAACATGATGAGAACAAAGACTTAATTCATCATTTGTTAAACCTCTATCTTCTCTGCCAAAAATTACCGATACAGTATTATTAGAATCAGAAATAACAGAAGCCAATTTTTTACAAGACTCCTTGGGTGTCATTAATGGCCATGGAACCTTTCTGTTTCTAGCGCTGGTTCCGATTACCAATGAACTACCGCTTATAGCTTCTTCAAGAGTTTTAAATTCCTTAGCAGAGTCTAGAATATCCTTCGCTGCTTTAGCTCGATAATATGCAGTTTCATGAGGAAATTCTTTGGGCCTAACAAGTGAAAGTTTCTTTATGCCCATATTTTTTATGGCCCTTGCTGAAGCTCCAATATTTCCAGGATGAGAAGTTTCAACTAAAACAATATTAATCTTGTCTAGGGAAGAATTAAGCTTTGACATACAGATATTCTATCAGGGAGTTTTAAGCTTCTGATAGAATAGCGCATCTTTTAACTGATAATTATGGAACCAAAAGTAAATATAGCCCTCGAAGCTGCTAGAAAAGGATGCAAAGAACTCCTGAGGTTTGCAGGAACAGTAGAAAAACTACACATTAAAGAAAAGGGACCGAATGATTACGTAACTCAAGTGGATAAAAGAGTTGAAGCAATAATTATTGATTCTTTAAGAAAAACTTATCCACGACATACGTATATTTCTGAAGAAATTGGAAAAATAGATGGTTCTGGAGATGATTTGGAGTCAGCTTGGGTCATTGACCCGTTGGATGGAACGACTAATTTTATACATGGATTTCCTTATTATGCTATCTCCATAGCTTATATACAGGATGGAAAAACCCTTCATGCGATTACAGTCGATGTACCTAGACAAGAGGAATTTACTGCTAGCCTAGGTAGAGGTGCTTACTTAAACAATAGAAGGATAAGGGTCAGCAAAATGAAAGGAATATCAGGTTCCTTATTAAGTAACTCTTCACACAACACAGATAAAGGCTTAATAAGGCATGACAATATGTCTACTTTTAGAGACCTTTATTCTCATGGCCTTACCATTAGAAGAACCGGTTCAGCTGCTTTAGACATAGCCAATGTAGCTGCAGGTAGATTAGATGGATTTTGGGGAAGTGGACTTGAAATATGGGATCTTGCAGCAGGAGGTTTATTAGTTCAAGAAGCTGGTGGTTTAATAAGTGATTATTTTGGTAACGTAGAGTATCTGCATGAAGGAAATATAATTGCTTCAACCACTAAATGTTTTAAACCAATGCTTCAAGCAATTAAGCCTTACAGTAGTAAATCGGAAGACTAAGGAAGTTCTTCAAAATCTTGGTTCTCGGGTGTCTCTACCATTAGATGTTCGCTGTTTAAGCCCATCATTAATAAACCAGTCGAAGCAACAAAAATTGAAGAGTACGTTCCAACTATTACACCCAATATTAAGGCCATAGAGAAATTCTTTATTAACTCTCCTCCTAATAAGAAAAGAGATGAAAGCACGAGTAGAGTTGTTAAAGAAGTTATAATTGTTCTGCTCAACATTTGATTTAAAGATAAATTGATAACCTCTTCTGTGTTTGGGTTTCTTTCTGATCTTAAGTTTTCTCTAATCCTGTCAGAAACTACTATCGTGTCATTAAGTGAGTAACCAATTACAGCTAATAACGCTGCTAAAACCGTAAGATCAAAATCGATCCTAAATAAAGAGAAAAATCCTAGCACTATAATCACGTCGTGTGCGAGAGCTAAGACTGCAGCTGCAGCAAATCTAGACTGAAATCTAAAAGCTATGTAAAGCATCATTAACCCAAGAGCAATTAACATAGCCAGTCCTCCCTGATCTCTTAGTTCACTTCCAATTTGAGGTCCTACAAATTCTATTCTTCTTAATTCTATATCAGCATCGCTTTTATTTTTTAACGTAGAAATTATTTCAGCTCCTAAAGTATCATTAACAGCTCCAGGTAGTTTTATCAGAACATCTTTAGAGGAGCCAAATAAAGCCACTTGAGCTCCATCAAAACCTGCATTATTTAAAGAGTCTCTAACCTCAGAGACTTTTACATCTTCAGGGTAATGTAATTCAACAAGAGAACCTCCCGTAAAATCTAATCCCCAGTTTAGCTGCTTAAAAAGAAGTGAAACTATGGAAATAACTATCAACATAATCGATAAAGAAGTGGTTATCTTTCTAAGAGACATGAATTTAATATTTCTATCCAATGGATAACCTCTCTACATCTTTTTTATTTCTATAAATTAAATAAATCAATGCCCTGGTGCCAATAATTGCAGTAAACATTGAAGTTAGAATCCCTATAGATAGGGTAATAGCAAACCCTTTTATGGGTCCTGTCCCAAGCGAATATAAGACAACGGACACAAGCAAGGTTGTAAAGTTAGCATCAAATATGGTCAAAAACGCTTTATCGTAACCCGCATCAATGGCTTGAAGAGGATTGGTTCCTGCTTTAAGTTCTTCTTTTATCCGCGAAAAAATTAAAACGTTCGCATCGACTGCCATTCCAACCGTTAAAACAATTCCGGCAATACCAGGTAAAGTAAGGGTAGCAGAAAGAATAGACATGATTGCTACTAATAATACGATGTTAGTACCCAGAGCAATACTTGCTGCTATACCAAAAGTCCTGTACCAAAAAAGAATAAAAGCTATCACTAATGCCATTCCTAATTGCATAGAAAGGACTCCTGCATTTATATTGTCTTGACCTAAACTAGGACCCACAGTTCTTTCTTCTACAAATTTCATAGGAGCTGCAAGTGCTCCTGCTCTAAGTAATAATGCCAGTTCGGAAGACTCACTTGGGCTATCTAAGCCAGTTATGCGGAATTGAGTTCCTAAGGCTGCTCTAATGGTAGCTAAACTAATAATTTCTTTAGTTTCAAAAGTTTCTTCAATTACGTTTAGATTGCCTTCTGAGTCAGTTTTATATGAAGTCTTTAATCTCTGCTCCACAAATAGAACAGCTAACCTTTTACCTATCTTATCTCTGGTTGTTCTATGCATCCTGGCTCCACCCTGCCCATCAAGGGTAATATTTACCTGAGGTAGTCCGTTCTCATCAAAACTTGCTTGAGCGGTAGCAACACTATCTCCACTAATAATGACTGTATCTTGAAGTTCACTATATCCTTTACTTTTGTTTCTATGAGGGTAAGAAGTTTTTCTTGTTCTTGGTGTATCAAATTCAGCTTCTAAATGGAATTCTAATGTAGCAGTTTTGCCAAGAATCTTTTTTGCTTCCGAAGTATCTTGAACGCCCGGTAATTGAACTACTATTCTTGTTTTGCCTTGTCTCTGAACAATCGGCTCTGATACGCCTAGTTCATTTACCCTATTCCTAAGCGTTGTTAAGTTTTGATCTATTGCATCGCTTTGAATTTGTTTAATTGAATCCTCAGAGAGTACAAGAGAAAGAGTTTCTTCAGACTCCTTAGATGAAATTAAAAATTGAGGGTAGCTATCTTTTATAAAATTAGTTAGTTCAGATTTAATACCATCTTTGGGTAAAGATAAGGAAATTGACTTATCTTTCTCTACAAATGCAGATCTGTATTTAATCTTTTCATCTCTTAGTCTCCTTTTAATGTCCTGAAGAGTCCCATCTAATCTATTTTTTATCGCTGTCTTAGTATCTACTTCTAATAAAAAGTGCACCCCTCCCCTTAAATCTAAACCTAATTTCATAGGCTCTGCATTTAAATTTCTTAACCATTCAGGAGTTGTTGAAGCTAGATTGAGAGCAATTACAACATCATTGCCCATATTGATAGACAATGTTTCTTTTACTTGTAATTGCTTATCAGAGGTAGGTAATCTTACTAATGCATAATCTTTATTTAGCTCTATTTCTAGATCGGGATTATTTTTAAAATCTTCTTCTAGGGCATTTTCTATTCTCTCTTTCAGTTCTTCGTCAGCAGATTGGCTACTGTTTAAATAAGAGATTTGTACAGCGGAGTCTGGAGAATATAAATTAGGAAGAGAATAAATAGCTCCTAGAGTTAAAACAAAGAGAATGAGAATATATCTCCAAATTCTTAAAGGTTTCATAAACTGTTATATCGAATTAATAGTACCTTTAGGAAGAACATTAGATACAGAATTCTTTTGAACCTTTATCTTTACATTATCTCCTAGTGTAATTTCAAGGAATTGATCACCCACTTTGTTTATTCTTCCTAATAAACCGCCAGAAGTAACAATTTCATCGCCCACTTCTAATGAGGTAACCATATCTTCGTGAGACTTTCTTTGTTTATTTTGAGGTCTAATAATAAAAAAATACATTAAAAGAAAGAATCCTATAAGGAATAGGAATGTTGGATCGAAAAATGATGTTGCTGATTCGTTCATAATCTATTTATTTATATTGGGATTATTTTCATTATCCCAAGTATTTCTATAATTATCTACGAAACTCTTTATTTTTCCTTCTTCTATATTTTTTCTTAGGTCTTCCATTAAATTGTGATAAAAAGATAAATTATGAATAGTTTGGAGAGTAGAACCCAGTATCTCCCCTGTTTTGTCTAAATGATGAAGATAGCTCCTCGAAAAGTTAGAACAAGCATAACAAGAGCAATTTTCATCAATAGGATTGTAATTTTTCCTATTTTCAGAATTCCTAATTTTTACAACACCTGAAGAAGTAAAGAGATATCCGTTTCTGGCATGTCTTGTTGGTATCACACAATCAAACATATCTATACCTTGATATACCGCTTCTACTATATCCAGAGGTGTTCCCACCCCCATCAAATACCTTGGCTTATCAGAAGGCATTTTTTCTGTAATGTAGGAGACAATTCTAAGCATGTCTTCTTTTGGCTCTCCTACCGATAATCCGCCTAAAGCGAATCCTTCAAAACCAATTCTTAATAACTCCTCAAGAGATTCATCTCTTAAATCTTCAAACATGCTGCCTTGAACAATACCGAAAAGTGCAGCATCTTTTGAAATAAAGCTGTCCCTGCTTCTTTTAGCCCATCGCATGGACAGATTCATTGAATCACTAGCTTCTTTCTTTGATGAAGGATATGGAGTACATTCATCAAGCGTCATTGCTATATCAACACCAAACTTAAGTTGAAGGTCCATGCAAGACTCTGGAGATAGAAATAAACTATCTCCATTAATGGGGGACTTAAAAGCCACTCCTTCTTCAGTAATTTTTCTATTCTTTGAAAGACTGAAAACTTGATAACCACCCGAATCGGTGAGTATTGGTCTATCCCAACTCATGAATTTATGTAAACCTCCATGATCTTCGATAATTTCTATACCAGGCCTTTGCATAAGATGGTAAGTATTAGAAAGAATGATTTGAGAAGAGACTTCTTTTAATATTAAAGGAGAAACTGATTTAACTGCACCATAAGTCCCAACGGGCATAAAAACAGGAGTTTTTACTTTTCCATGAAGAGTTTCTATCTCTCCCGTTCTAGACTTTAAATACTGTTTTTTTACTCTAAAATTAAAACTCATTTATCTCTTAATGTTTAAAAACATGGCATCTCCATAGCTATAAAATCTATATCTCTTTTTAATTGCCCATTCATATGCAGCAATTATATTTTTAGAACCCGAAAAAGCACTAACTAAAAGGAACAGAGAAGACTTAGGGAGGTGAAAATTTGTTACTAAACAATCAGCTAAATTAAAATTATATCCTGGTTTTATAAAAATATTTGTTTCTCCAGAGTATGGTTTAAGTTTTCCTTTAAACTTGTTTGTTATTCCTTCTAAGCATCTTAAAGAAGTGGTCCCAATGCAAACTACCCTTCCTCCTTTTTTCTTAGATGCATAAATTTTTTCTACCTCTTCTTGTTCTATTTCAATCCTCTCGGAGTGCAAATTGTGATTTTCTAGATCTTCAGATCTAATGGGTGAAAAAGTTCCCATACCGACATGCAAGGTTACTTTAGCTATGGATATGCCTTTTTCTTCAATACGAGATAACAGCTTTTCATCAAAATGGAGTCCTGCAGTAGGAGCCGCAACAGATTCCTCTTTAGATGGGTCTGCGTATACAGTTTGATAATTATCTATATCAGAAGGATTTTCTTTTCTTTTAATATAAGGAGGCAAAGGAACCTTGCCAAAGTTAGTAAAATATTCTCTTACTGGGGAAGAAAACTTCATAATCTTTAAGTTCCCTTGATTCCCTAGACAAACAGCCTCTACTCCTTCTTTTAAAATTACTAAATCAGACTCCTTTATTGCTGAATTACTTCTAGTTTGTACTTGAGCAATAAATTTACTGGTTATTCTTTCCAAGAATATTTCTACGTTAGAGCCAGTGGGTTTATTTCCCAGGGCTCTTGCCTTGATAACTTTTGTATCATTGATTACAACGACATCTTGCGGGTTTAATAAATCTATTATGTTCTTAAATTCTACCGTATGAAAAGTAGGCTCTAAAATCATTAATTGACTTGAAGATCTTTCTTCTAAAGGGTCTTTTGCTATCAACTCAGCAGGCAGCTTAAAATTAAATTCTTCAAGTTTCATAAAATTAAAAATTAAAAGTGGTACCGGAGGGGGGACTTGAACCCCCATGATTATAAAATCGGGGGATTTTGAATCCCCTGCGTCTACCAATTCCGCCACCCCGGCAAAAAACATTTAAATTCTACTACGAAATGTTGGTCTGAATTAAAATATAGATATGTTAAAAAACTTTAGTCATAATATTTTTAATAAATTATTTGGTTTAAGCAGATCCATACTTAAGCCTTTGATCTCTTTTGAAGAAAAGTTAGACGCCAATAACCGTAAACAATTAGAAAGCAATTCAAATCTTGTTTATGTGCTCCCTGAAAGATCTTTCCTTGAAAATATAGCTTTAAGTCTTTGTTGTATAGAAAATGACTTCATTTCTCCGGATAAAACTTTAGGTGAAAAAAATAATCATAAGAGTGTATCTTTAAGAAGGCCTGTTTTTGATAACAAAAAATTAAAAATTAAAAGAAGACTCCCAAAGAATCTAAAGCTAGTCCTAGAAAAGGATAAAAAAAATTTGACTCTTCAGCCTGTATCTTTTTTATGGGGCAAAAGTCCAGAAAAGGAGAGATCTATATTTAAGCTACTCTTCTCTTCAAGTTGGGCCGTTAGTGGACCTATAAATAATTTCTTTAAACTTATTCTTCATGGAAGGTCTTTAATTATTACTTTTCATGAACCTATGCAAATTGCTGATCTCTATGACCCAATTAAAGACTTAAATCAAAATGCTTTAGTTATAAATAGATACATTAGAGCTTTATTTAGAAAGTATAAGCAAGCTTCCATTGGACCAGATATTTCCCACAGAAGAACCCTAGTAAAATCATTAGTGAGAGATAAAGAAGTAAGAAATTTAATTAATGAACTATCTAATGAAAGTCCTAGACAAAAAAGAAAATTAAAAAAAAGAGCTCTTAGATACGCAAATGAGATCTGTTCTGATATCAACTACCCAATGGTTAGAATCTTATATAGAGGTCTAACTTGGTTTTGGAACACCAGATACGAAGGTATAAATATAAATGGTCTTGAAGAAATTAAAGAACAAGCAAAAGATCATGCATTGGTTTATGTTCCCTGTCACAGAAGTCACATAGATTATTTAGCATTAAGTTACGTCTTAATAAAAGAAGGAATGATGGTGCCACAAATAGCTGCTGGTATAAATTTAAATATTCCTTTAATGGGTAAGGTGCTAAGAAATGGAGGTGCTTTTTATATTAGAAGGTCTTTTGGAGGGAGAAAACTATACTCAACTATATTAAGTCAATATTTGAAAAGACTCATGTTAAGAGGAAACTCTATAGAATTTTTTCCAGAAGGAGGGAGAAGCAGAACTGGTCTATCTATGGAGCCTAAACCTGGACTTCTTTCAATGACTTTAAGGAGCTTCGCAAGCTTAAAAATTCAGAAAGTTAAAGTGGTGCCTATTTATATTGGTTATGAAAAAATTATAGAAGGCGGAAGCTATCTAAATGAATTAATGGGAGGAAGGAAAAGAAGAGAAAGTTTCCTTGATTTGGCAAAAGTTCTGAAAGATTTTAATAATTTCATCGGAAATGCTTACATCAACTTTGGAGAGCCTATAGATCTTAAAGACTTTTTAGAAAAACAAGGAATTGATGACTATTTCATTGATTCAGCTCTAGATAAACCTGATTGGTTAATCGAATCCACCAATTCCCTAGGACATGAGATTATTAGAGAAATAAATACTAAAGCAGTAATAACAAGCACTAGTCTTGTTGCAATGTCTTTAATCTCTGAAAAAAACCAAACATTAACAAAAGATGAGCTCATCGAAAGAATAGAATTCTTCAAATCTCTTGCTAAAGAAAGTCAGAGTAATATTTGGATTCCTCTGAAAGATCCAGAAGAGATTATTAGTAAAACGATTGAATTAAGATTAATAAATTCTGATTCTTTTTCTGAAAAGGAGAGCTATTCTTTAGATGAAGAGAAAGTGGCTCTATTAAGTTTTTATAAAAATAATACAGTTCACTTTTACTTCATCTATTCTTTAATTTGCATTTCATTAAGAATATCAAATAAACTAAAAGAGTCAGAAATTATGTCGGCTATTAGAACAACATCCTCTTTTCTGAAAGACGAAATAAAGCCTACTTGGAGCGAAGAATCTCTAGAAAATATTTTGCCTCATTCTCTTAAAATATTAGAAAAGAAGAAAGTTATAAAAAAAGAAAACAATTCCTACCTAGCTCCTGATAATAAAGAAAATTCGTTTAAAGAATTTATTTCATTGTGCAATCTGTTAGAGCCCAATCTTAAGAAAAAAATAAGTTAGGGCTTATAAACATCAAATCTAATTAACTTACTCTTAATTGAGTAATTAGGTTTAGTTTTTGAAATATATTCTGACTTTCTATGCCTCTTAACAACTACTCTATCTCTTGCAGAATTAAGTGCTAAATCAAAAAGAGTTGTGACAGGCTCTTCAGGTACGCAATCTTTTAATAGCTGTATCCCTTTTTTTGAATCAGATCTTTTGTTTAATAAACCAAACATAGGGTCTAGGTATATCAAATCAAAAGATTTCTTCTTGAGTAATTCTTCAGAATTAATTAAAAACAATTTTATTTTATTAGTTAAAGTGAAATCTTTTTTTAACTGTTTAGAGAGTCCTTCTGACAAAAGTAAATGTAGCCAAGGTACTTTTTCTGCGACTATCACTTCTTCAAAATACATTGCCATTTCTAAAGAATCCTTTCCCAAGCCTCCAGTAGCATCCAAAACTTGAGAAGACTTAGCCAACCCTTTAAAGCTTCTAGATAAATTAGTTCTAACTAGCTTACTTTCCATATGATTAAAATCACACAAAAATGGTTTAACTTTTCGATTTAAAATAGGTTGGATATAGCTGCCCTCTTTTGAATAAATAAAAGCATAGCCATTCATAGGTTTATTTGAATCTGATTTACCGGACTCCCACTGACCTCTAAATGGTAAATTAATCTTTGTTGCTAGAATTCTTGAAATAGATTCATCTTCTGGATTTTTATAGAAGAAAAGAAGCTCTTTTCTATTTTTCACAGCCAAAAAAGAAGAATAGCAAAACCTAAAATTAAACGATAAATAATGAATGGAGCTAGGCCTATCTTTTCTAGGGTTTTCAAAAAGAAACTAATAGTAAAGAAAGCAAATAAAAAAGAAATTATCATTGCTAAAAGCAAATCTAAGCTTAGAGATTGTTGACTGATTTTGTTAATACCAAAAATCTCTACTATAGAGATAACTCCAATCGTAGGTATGGATAGTAAAAAACTATATCTAGCAGAAAAATTAATTTTATATCCCATAAATAGCGCTGTCATGATTGTTACTCCTGACCTTGAAGCTCCAGGAATTAGTGCAAAACATTGTCCTAAGCCAATAGTAAGCGAATCTAAGTATGTTAGATCCTTTTGATCTTTATTCTTGGTATTCTTTCTAGTAGAAGCATAAAGAAGAACTCCAAAAATAATTGTTGAGTAAGCTATTATCTCAGCTGTTCTAAGATTGCTTTCTACAAAACCTCGAACCAAGAAACCAGTTACGAGGATTGGAATGGTTGAGATTAGAATTGAAGTAAATAGCTTAAAGGAAGCAGAACTAAAATCTCTATTTATTAGACTTAGAGACATAGATAAAACTTCCTTTTTAAAAAAGTATATTGCTGCCATTAGAGTTCCAAGATGAACAGCAACGTCAAAAACTATGCCTTGGTCTTCTTCTCCGATTAGCTCCGAAAAAAGTATTAAGTGCGCGGAGCTAGATATTGGAAGAAACTCAGTAATTCCCTGTATCAAAGAGAGTAAAATTATTTGAATTAGATCCATTAAACTTTGCTCCAATGTTCTTCACCCGATAAATATATTGGTTTTAGATCTTCAGGAACTAATAATTTTTCTCTGTCTAATGTATTTTCTCCTACTGAGATAATTGCTTTTGCGTCAGGATAAATATTGGATTCAGATACTTGGCCCACAAGCTCGCATCCATCTCCTATTAAGAAATAAGAATCATCTAGTCCTAATTCTTTTAACTTAAAATTATCGATACTACTTAATAACTCTTTTTTACCTATAGTCTCTCCTTCACGAAACTCATATTTTCCTATATAAACTTGATTCATATGAGCATTAACTATACAAGCTACTTTGGTTTTCTTAGTTTGCAATGCCATAGATAAGAGACTTGAAACACCGACTAAAGGTACTCCCGTACTGAAACTTAAGCCTTGAGCAACAGAGCAAGAAAGTCTTATTCCAGTGAAAGATCCTGGCCCCACTCCGCAAGCAATTAAATCTAAATCACTAAGAGTGATGGAGGCTTTAGATAAAGTTTCTTCAATAATTTCAAGTATCCTTCCTGAATGTTTTGTAGAAGAAATCTCATGAAAGCTTTCTAGAATTTCGCCAGTTGAAACAGCTACAGAGCATGCTTCACTAGAAGTATCTATGGCTAGA
>Ga0208764_10002029_pt1 | contig 12850 bp, 16 predicted proteins | sample ETNtaG_18_FD_185762 | JGI IMG/M metagenome (GOLD analysis project Ga0208764, IMG submission 185762) | Marine microbial and viral communities from oxygen minimum zone, Eastern Pacific Ocean - ETNP201302SV91 (SPAdes) (version 2) | ecosystem: Environmental > Aquatic > Marine > Oceanic ... | reverse complement strand
CGCCCTTTATAGCGAACGATAATTTCTCCATCGACAGTTATGCCTAGGTTACGTGCTTCGTCTGGAGATGTATCAGGGTTTACAAAACTTAAAATTATGTTTGATTTATGACGTTGGTATTTACCCACAAACTTTTTTATTGAAGAGCGTAAAAAAGGAGTTTCTCGTGCATAAGAAATTATCTCAATTTTTTCCGGCATTTTTGACAAAATCTCGAGACTTACATCTGATAACGTATGTCTTCCTATAGCTGTCCAATCATACTCAACAGAATTTTTGTAAGTGAACCATGCTAATAAAGAAGAAGTCGCAATAAATAAGCAAAGCATCAGAATGCTATTTAATTTAATTTTTAATCTTGTTTGCTTTGTTATGTACATATTTTTTTATCCATATGTTCGTTCTGCATCAAGTCGCCATATACATAAAATAATAAAAAATGTGGTTAATATAACGTAATAAAAAATATCAGCAGAATTAAACAGTCCAGTTAAAAAATTATTATAATGGTTATCTATAGATATATAGGAAAATATTAAAGCTGTATTAGATGAAGAATGCGCCCCGCCCATTTTTATTATCAAAAGTAACAATAAAACGCCAAATGTACTAATTGCAGATATAGCCGGTGAATTTGTTAGCGACGATAAAAATAATCCGATTGATGCGATAGAAGTCGTCAGTAAAAAAAGACCAACTAATGACGAAGCTATTTGCCCAAGATCAAGTTGAGTTCCAAATAATAAAGATAATGGCATCAAGGTGATCATTAATAAAATTAACAAATAAAATATTGTCATTCCAAGAAACTTACCCAACACTATTTCAGTGATGTTTATTGGTGACGAGAATAATAATTTTATAGTACCTAACTGACGTTCTTCAGAAATTAAACGCATTGTTAGTAATGGCGATATTATTAATATTATATAAGCAGCAAATCCGTACATGGTAGAAACTACTGTGTCAGTCAAGCCCGTCGCTGTTGATGCTGGTTGTAGATACATGACTAATGGCACATAGAAAAAGACAGCCACTAGAAATTGAATGATTGCAAGTATAATCCATGCTAAAGGAGATTTAAAAAAACGTCTTAACTCATTAATAGCAATTAAAATTATATTATTCATATTTTTGATAATTACTAACTACTGTTCCCACCAGTTAAATCCAAAAACACAGACTCAAGGGAATTATTACTAGTTAATAATTTATTTAAATATTGATCTAATACAATATTTCCCTTATTTATTATGAGAACACGATCACAAATAGCTTCAACTTCAGAAAGAATATGAGTCGACAATATGATGCTATGATCTTTGCTTAATTCCCGCATCAATGTTCTTATATCTAAAATTTGTTTTGGGTCGAGTCCCGAGGTCGGTTCATCAAGAATAATAATTGAAGGCGCATGAATTATTGCTTGAGCTATACCAACTCTTTGTTTAAAACCTTTTGAAAGATTTTGAATTAGGTGCGAACCCATATTTTTTAAACCACAGCGTTTTTTACACGAGGAAAGTGCATTTCCAAGATTAGCTTTTTTTACACCTCTTAATTTTGCAGAATATAGTAAATATTCGTCAATATTTAGATCGTGATATAGCGGTAGTTGTTCAGGTAAAAAACCAATATTTTGTTTTGCTTGTTTCGGGGCATCATGTATATCGTATTCTGCGATATTAACAGAGCCATTATTTGCAGCGATTACCCCACAAATAATTTGCATAGTTGTCGACTTGCCAGCACCATTAGGGCCAAGCAAACCAAGAATCTCACCTTGGCAGACATCAAAACTAATATTTTCGATTGCACGTTTTTTGCCGTAGAAGCGAGAAAGGCCATTAACAGATATGAGAGTTTTATCTTTTTTCATAGCGCAGTTCTGAAAATAGCGCCGAACAGCACTATTTTATTTTTGATTCTTTATATATTACGTGTTTACGTACAACTGGATCAAATTTTTTAATTTCCATTTTATCTGACATTGCACGTTTATTTTTTGTTGTTGTGTAGTAATGGCCAGTATTTGCAGATGAAACGAGTTTTATTTTATCACGCATTATCAATTACCTTTTAGACTGTTTTTTTACGAGCGCCAATATCCGCAAGCACAGCTTCGATGCCTTTTTTATCAATGATTCGAACTCCTTTTTTACTTACAAGCAATCGAATCCAACGATTTTCACTTTCTATCCAGAAGCGTCTTGATTGTAAATTTGGCAAAAAACGACGCTTTGTTCTATTGTGCGCGTGGGACACGTTGTTCCCAACCATTGGTCTTTTACCCGTTACCTGACAAACTCGTGACATTAGTTATTCTCTAAATTCGATGAAAAAAGAGCGCGGATTGTACATCGATTTCGCTGTGAATCCAAGCATTAGCAATATATCCCATATACTAAAAATGACCAAAACTTCTTACTACTTAAGTAAATAATTCAGGTAAAATCATAGCATTATGCAAAGATTAGTTGGAAAACGAATTATTTTAGGTGTAACAGGTGGTATATCTGCATATAAAGCGGCTTTTTTAGTTCGTCTTTTAAGAAAAAATGGCGCAGATATTCGTATTGTTATGACAGAAAACGCCACTAAATTTGTAACACCATTAACATTTCAGGCTTTATCATCAAACATAGTTTATACGGAGTTACTTGATTTAGATTCTGAAACAGCTATGAGCCATATTGAATTAGCAAGGTGGGCAGATCTAATTCTTATTGTGCCGGCAAGTGCAAATTTCATTGCTAAATATGCTTTTGGTTTTGCAGAAGATCTGTTAAGTACAATATGTATAGCAACGGATAGTCCGGTTGCGGTTGCCCCATCTATGAACAAACAGATGTGGTCGAATGTTGCAACACAAGATAATATAAAAAAAATAAGTGAAAGAGGGGTTTATGTTTTAGGTCCTGCAACAGGAGAACAGGCTTGCGGAGACGATGGTTTAGGGCGAATGCTTGAGCCAGAAGAAATAATTAAACACGCAGCTAATATATTTCAAACAAATATTTTAACCGGCTCTAGATTGTTAGTAACCGCTGGCCCTACTCGTGAGGCGATTGATCCGATAAGATTTCTAAGTAACCATAGTTCAGGACGTATGGGGTATGCTGTTGCAACGGCTGCAGTTGAAGCAGGCGCAGACGTTACTCTTATTTCTGGGCCTGTAGATCTTCAAGTCACGGGGATTGATAAAATTATTTATGTAACATCAGCTGCAGAAATGCACGAATCTGTAATGAAAAAAATTAGCGGTACTGATATTTTCATATCAGCAGCAGCAGTTGCTGATTTTAGAGCGCAACAAATATCAAAACAAAAAATAAAAAAATCACAGGATGTAAATGAACTAATCCTTGAAAAGACACCTGATATATTATTTCATGTTTCAGAACTTCATGATGCGCCATTTACAGTTGGTTTTGCAGCAGAAACAGAAGATCTCGAGTTTAATGCACAAAAGAAAATGCATTCAAAAAATCTGGATATGATTGCTGCGAATCAAGTGGGGGAAAAAATAGGATTTGATTCTGAAGAAAATGCTCTAACTGTATTTTGGAAAACAGGGAGCGAGCAATTACCTCTTACTTCAAAAAATAAATTAGCAAGAAAGCTTATAAAATTGATTGCATCACAATACAATGAAAAAAATTCAAATAAAACTCATTGATAAAAGGTTGGGGAATGAATTCCCAATACCTGATTACGCAACAAAAGGATCGGCAGGCTTGGATTTATGCGCATGCATTGATGAAAGTTTGACTATAAATCCGAACAGTACAGTTTTAATATCTGCAGGTTTTGCTGTATATATCGCTGATAAATCCTTTGCGGCAATGTTGTTACCTCGCTCTGGTCTTGGGCACAAACATGGTATTGTTCTTGGTAATCTTACAGGTCTGATTGATTCAGATTATCAAGGTGAAATTTTTGTTTCCTGTTGGAATAGAGGAGACACTCCATTTACAATACAACCAGGTGATAGAATTGCCCAAATGATAATTGTACCAGTTGAACAACCCCACTTTGAATTTGTTGATTCATTTGATGAGACGATAAGAGGTGTGGGTGGGTTTGGACACACCGGTGTGTCTTGATACATGGACAAAGAAAAACAGAACATAAATTTTAATTCTGTAATTTTTCGAGCGTATGATATCCGCGGTGTTTTTGGCGATGAACTTACTTGTGAAGTTGTAAGCGAAATCGCCAAAGCTATCGGGACAAAGCCCATCAGCAAAATCAACGGAAGATTGTCGTTGGCCGTGATGGAAGGGTGTCTAGTCCGGAACTTAACCAGGTGTTAATTGAGGGTTTATTAAGTACCGGTATAAATGTCACGGATATCGGTATTGTTCCAACACCAGTTACCTATTTTGCCAGTCATCATTTAGAAACAAATAATTGCGTGATGATAACCGGCAGTCACAATGCTGCCGAATATAATGGTTTGAAAACCGTTATAGCTGGGAATTCGTTGTTTGAAGAAGGCATCGAAGAAATTAAAAAACATGTTGTTTCTAAGAAATATATAGTAGGACGCGGAACGTTGCGGCATGTTGATATTTCAACCGAATATATCCAGCGTATTTTAGACGATATAGATATTTCTGCAGAATACATGCCCAAAATAGTAATTGATTGTGGGAATGGTTCTGCAGGAGAAATTGCCCCGAGATTATTTGAAGAACTTGGGTGTAACTTTATTACAATATTTTCAGAAATTGACGGGAGTTTTCCTAATCATCACCCAGACCCAAGCCAACCTATTAATTTAGAAGATCTTGTAAGGAGAGTAAAAAAAGAGAATGCAGATATTGGTTTTGCGTTTGATGGAGATGGTGATCGACTGGGAGTAGTTGATGCCGCTGGTAATATTATTTGGCCTGATAAGCAGTTAATGTTACTAGCGATAGACGTGTTATCACGCAACAAAGGAAGTAACATTATATATGACGTTAAGTGCACTAAATATTTGAAATCTATCATTGAATGTAATCATGGCAAATCACTAATGTGGAAGACCGGCCATTCGTTTATTAAACAGAAGATGAATGAGGTGGATGCGCCATTAGCAGGCGAAATGAGCGGTCACATATTTTTTAAAGAACGTTGGTATGGATTTGATGATGCACTGTATACAGCCGCACGGTTTGTTGAAATTTTTTCAAAAAACAAGAAAAAACCAACAGAATTATTTGAAGAATTACCTTATGGTGTATCAACTCCTGAACTGAGGATGTTTTTAAAGGAAAATGAGCATATTAATTTTATGAAAGAGTTCTCAAAAAATATATTTAAATTAAATGCTGAAATCATAAATATTGATGGTTTGCGAGTTGAGTATGATGATGGTTGGGGATTGGTAAGACCGTCTAATACATCACCCTATATTATTTTCAGATTTGAGGCAGACAATGAATCAGCACTCAAACGTATACAAATTGAATTTCGTAATATAATAAGCTCATTTAGAAAAGATGCGAAGCTACCCTTTTGAACTTTTTAAACGTAACAATGGTCATTATTACACTCAAAGATGGTTAATATTAATTTTTATAAATGGAAGATATAAATACAAAACCTAGTTATATTGCTGAAGTTTTAACAGAAGCATTACCATATATAAGACGATTTAAAGGTAAATCAATAGTGATCAAATATGGCGGTAATGCGATGTCTGATAAAACTCTTAAGGCAGATTTTGCGCGAGATGTGGTGTTAATGAAATTAGTTGGTATGAATCCAATTGTTGTTCATGGGGGAGGTCCGCAGATAGGTGAAACTTTGAGTAAGATTGGAAAGAAAACTGAATTTATTGATGGAATGCGTGTAACTGATAGCGAAACAATGGATATTGTGGAAATGGTGTTAGGGGGATTAGTTAACAAAGAAATAGTTAATCTTATTAATCTTCATGGGGGTGATGCTGTTGGGTTGAGCGGTAAAGATGGAGGACTTATTAAGGCAAAAAAAATGATAGTTAAAAAAGATAGCCCTGAACTTGATGTTCCCGAGATAATAGATTTGGGACATGTTGGCGATGTCCACAGCATAGACAAATCTGTTATTGATACGCTGATTAAGGAAGATTCTATACCTGTTGTTGCGCCTATTGGTATAGATGAATCAGGCCAATCATATAATATTAATGCTGATTTGGTAGCCGGGAAAATAGCCGAAGTTCTGAGTGCAGAAAAACTTATCATATTAACAAACACAAAGGGATTGCTTGATAAAGTTGGCGATGTGTTAACTGGTATTTCTGTAAAAGAAGTCGATAATTTAATTAAAGATGGCACTATCCACGGAGGGATGTTGCCAAAAATACGTTCCGCACTAGACGCAGTTCATGGTGGAGTACAAACATCACATATTATTGATGGACGAGTAAAGCATGCTGTTCTTCTTGAAATCCTTACTGATGAGGGTGTTGGCACTTTAATCCACAGGGAATCAAGCTTAGATTAATATTTTAGATTATGATTAGTAAACTTAAGATAAACAGACGTGAACAGATATTAAAAGTATTAACAATCGAATTAGAAAAAAAACTTGGTTTACCTATTACAACATCAAGCCTTGCAAATTCCGTTGGAGTTTCTGAAGCCGCTTTATATAGGCACTTTGCAAGTAAATCAAAAATGTTCGAGTCTTTAATCACAATTACTGAAGATTCAGTATTTGTTTTAATCAATAAAATATTAGATGGAGAGACCGATCCAACGATACGTTGCGAAAAAATTATTTATATAGTCCTTTCTTTTTTTGAAAGAAATCCTGGAATTACTCGCATATTTATTGGTGATATTTTGCTTGGAGAGAATGAACAACTGCATTCTAGAGTTACGCTATTTTTTGAAAAAATAGAATCACAAATACGACAAATATTACGCGAATCAAATTTAGGTAATGGTCCAAGACCGATCAGTGATATTAATGCTGTTGCCAATCAAATATTAATCTATATAGAGGGCAAGCTATCTCAGTTTGTTAAAAGCTCTTTTAAAAAAAAACCAACTGAGCATTTTGAAGTACAATGGAGTGTAATAAAAGCAGGTAGTTTTAGGTAATTAATCTAGTCCTCTCAATTCTCTAAATCTAGTGATGTATTGTAAATATGTTTTTTTAATTTCTTCCTTTTCATCAATTTTCTTTTTTATGTAACTTTTATTTTCAGAAATTTGTTTTTTTAGTGATTCAGAGTCATTAGATTTTTTTTCTTCGCCATCAATTTGTTTATCAATTGAATTTTCATCTAGTTCATCATCAAGTGAATATTGTAATTTTATAATTCTTTTTTTCACAACTTTAATGGTAGAGTCTATAGCTTCGATCTTTTGTTGACGTGTTTCTTCAATTTCATCGATACTAGTAAATGTTTCAAGAAGCATTTTATCATGCGCTCTTTTACTCTTTATTTCTTTTTGTTTACGGGCTTTGGCGTCAGCTTCAACTTTTTCTTTTTGCAATTCCTCTTTGGTTCTAACTCTATTTGTTTCTTCTCTAACTATTCCACCCTTACCTAATTCTTGATAGCCTTGTTGGGTATATTCCGGTGGAACTTTATCGCCACATTCTTTTACTCCATCACTATTTGTCCAGCATTTCATCCTTGCATTTGCATTACTAGCAAGAATTAATGTGCTTAGTATTAAAAGAATAATTAAATTTAAAGATTTATTGGTCATAGAATTCACTATTACTAAAGCTAGTTATTATTATAGTACGGCCACTATTTTGAAGTCATTATCTAATTTCACCATATTTTTCAATGTATTTATTGATACTGTCTAAATGTTCTTTAAAGTCGGGATATTTACTTATATAGGAAATAATATTGTTTAATCCGATTATACTAATAATTTTAATTTTATATTTTTCTTCCGCTTCTTGCATAGCAGATTTCTGATTTTCACCCTGTTCTTGTCTGTCGACCGCAACAATGGCACCAACTACGCTACCACCCTCTTGATTGATTATTTTTACCGATTCATTTATTGATGTTCCAGCTGATATTACATCGTCAATAATAATGACTCGATTTTTAATTTTAGCACCAAGTGTAATCCCTCCTTCGCCGTGATCTTTTATTTCTTTTCGATTAAAGCAGAATGGGTAGTTTTCCCCAAACACTTCATAGAATGAGGTTGCCATCGCTGAAGCTAACGGAATACCTTTGTAGGCAGGGCCATAGATTATTTCAAATTTAATACCTGAGTTTCGAAGTGCTTCCGCATAGAATACACCAAGTTTTGAAAGGCTTTCGCCATCATTAAACATTCCGGTGTTAAAGAAATAAGGGCTTATACGCCCGGATTTAAGTTGATACTTCCCAAAACATAATGCCTTTCTTTTTATCGCGAATTTAATAAACTCTTTTTGAAATTTTTTCATTTAAGACTCTTAATTTAACAAACAAATATAAGATGATTGTGTATGATACAGTGCAAAATAAATATAGGATAGTTTGAATGAGAGTGATTTCAGTAAATGTTAACGGAATACGTGCCGCACATAGAAAAAATTTTTTTATTTGGCTCCAAAAACAGGATGCCGATGTTATATGTATACAGGAAACAAAGGCACAAGTTGATCAATTAACAGACGAGATAACCAAACCTAAAGGGTACTTTTCATATTTTAATAGTGCTGTCAAAAAAGGGTATAGTGGCGTTGCTATATATAGTCGTCAGGAGCCTGATAAAGTCCTTGATAAAATAGGATGGAAAGCTGCTGATGATGAAGGGCGTTTTTTACAAGCTAACTTTGATAAATTAAGCATTATTTCACTATATCTTCCTTCCGGTTCATCCGGCGAAGAACGTCAGGCAATAAAATTTGATTTTTTAGATCGTTTTATACCAGTATTAAAAAAAATACGACGTCAAAAACGAGAATATATTATTTGTGGCGATTGGAATATCGTTCACAAGGAAATTGATATTAAAAATTGGAAAGGTAATCAGAAAAACTCAGGGTGCCTGCCAGAAGAACGAGCATGGATGGATAATTTGTTTGACAATATTGGGATGGTTGATTCTTTTCGAGTAGTAAATAAGCAGGCAGAACAGTATACATGGTGGTCCAACAGAGGGCGGGCGTGGGCTAAAAATATTGGTTGGCGTATCGATTATCAGGTGGTAACGCCAGGATTAAAAAATAAAATCAAGACTGCCTCGATATATAAAGACGAACGTTTTTCTGATCACGCGCCTTTGATTATTGATTACAGCATTAAGCTGCCTTGATGCTATCAAGCGCTAGATCTAAAACGATAAATTGCGATTTCTCCTAGCAAATTAGGCAAAATACTCATTCCTAAACTTATTTGATGAGCATGATCAACTGTTGTTCGTTCGAGTATTTCTATATTTTTTTCCGCACATAAGTTTTCAAAATCATCTAATGAGCAAAGGTGAATGTTTGGTGTGTCATACCATTCATAAGGCAAAGTTTTAGATTTTGGCATATGTCCCCTAAGCGCCATTTGTATTCTGCATTTCCAGTGCGCCATATTCGGGAAGGTCACAATTGCTTCATGCCCGACACGAGTCATCTCTGTTAATAATTTTTCGGGGTAATAAATTGCTTGTAGTGTTTGTGTCATGATGACATAGTCAAATGTATTATTATCAAATTGGGATAATCCCGCATCAAGGTCAGTTTGTATTACATTAACTCCGCTTTTTAAACACTTAATAATATTCTCTTCATCAATTTCAATACCATAGCCGGTAACATTTTGCTTTTTTTGTAAATTCGCAAGAAGTGTTCCGTCACCACAACCAAGGTCAAGTACACGAGTATTATGTTTAATCCATTTTGCGATTAGAGATTGATCGGTTCTCAGATTCATTAGACTTGAATTTCCATTGCAATACGATCTAGAGAAGTTTTTATTGCTTTATGATAAATGGGAATTTCTTTTAAAAAAGAGTCATGACCTTGTTTAGATTGTATTTCTATATAACTAACTTTTTTCTTTGCCTCTAGTAATGCTGAAACAATTTCTACTGAGCGTGCTGGCGAAAAACGCCAGTCACTACTAAAGGAAATAATTAGGAACTCGGCTTTTGCGGGAGTTATTGCCTTTGCTAGGTTACCATTTGTTTCAGCAGCCGGATCAAAATAATCCAGTACTTTTGTAATTAACAAATAACTGTTTGCATCGAAACGATCAACAAATGAACGTCCTTGGTGTCTTAAATAACTTTCAATTTGAAATTCAACATCGTATCCAAATTTGATTTCCCCATCACGGAGTTGGCGCCCAAATTTTTCATCAAGAGCGTCATCAGATAGATATGTAATATGTCCTAGCATTCTTGCCTGCATTAAACCATGTATTGGCTTATGGTCAGTTTTATAGTAATAGCCTTCATTGAAATTACGGTCCGAACGAATTACTTGTCTTGCGACTTCATTAAATGCAATATTTTGAGTAGATAATTTGGGGGCTGCCGCAATCACAAAAGTATGTTTTAATCTATCCGGGTAGGTAATTGACCACTCTATGCATTGCATTCCACCTAGACTACCACCAATAATTACAGCCCAGACATCAATACCAAGGTGATCGGCAAGCATTACTTGAGTTTTAACCCAGTCTTTAACCGTCACTAGCGGGAAGTTAGGCCCATAAATTTCTCCGGTATCAGGATTAGTAGTCAGTGGACCAGTAGACCCTCCGCAACCTCCGATATTATTAGGACAAACAACAAAATATTTATTTGTATCAATTGCTTTATTCGGGCCTATTGCGTTGTCCCACCATCCAGGCTTCTTATCCCCCGATGAATGGTATCCAGCAACATGATGATCGCCACTTAACGCATGACATATTAATATTGCATTAGAACGATCAGGATTTAATTTGCCATAGGTTTCATATACAAGATCAAAACTATTAAGACTACTTCCAGACGCAAGCATCAATTTTTCATCGAAATGTACTTTGTGTGGTTTAACTAAACCGACACTTTCGGGCGATAACGAATTTTGCATATTAATTCTAAATTTAAATAAAAAAATGTTTTATTAAAGTGATAATTTTTGTCCCAAATCCATCAAAGGTGCAATCACCAATATCATAAGAAGATTAATTATGACAAGAATAATTAAAGGTGAGAAATCTACCCCACCCGCAGAAGGAATAAGTTTTCTCGCCGGTTTTAGAACAGGCGCGCTAATTTGGCACATTATTTTTGTGATTGAGTTGTATGAGCTTGGATTTATCCAACTAATGATTACCTGAATTAGTATAATGAATAAGTATATATAAAGTATCATTCTTAATAGATGCGCTATAGTTAGAATCGCAAGCCCACCTAACACGGGTATTGCTCCATTAACAATTAATGAAATCAATATTATTTCGATAGCCTGAACTAAAAATAATGCTAGCACTGATGACCAGTCAATACCAATATAGCCGGGTATAGTTCTTCTTAAAGGCTTTAGTAAAGGATTCGTTATTTTAATTATTAGACTAGATAATGGATTTAAAGAATCCACACGTACTATTGTAAATAAGTAACGCAAGATCAAAGCGAGAATAAAAATATCAAAAAATAGTTCAACCAAAAAAATAGTTGCTTGCGCAAAATAATTACCACTCATATTCTAATCCTTAAAAGATTTTGATAGCTCTATAGAGCGTTTTTTTGCTGCGTCCATAGCGCTATTAATTAGTCTATCCAGTTTTCCTTTTATAAAAATATTCAGAGCTTCTTCAGTTGTCCCTCCGGGAGATGTGACTTGTTCACGAAGTGTTTTTAAATTAGATGAAGATAGCAGCGCCATCTTAGCAGCCCCAAGAGCAGTTTCTATTGTCAATAAGTGAGCGTCTTCTTTATCTAAACCCATTTCGATTGCTCGACTTTCTATTAGTTCCATAAAATAAAAGAAATAAGCAGGGCCACTACCAGAAAGTGCGGTAACTGTATCCAGTTGATCTTCGGAATTTAGCCAGATAGCAGTACCAACTGAACGCATAATAGTTTCAGCTGTATTCTTTTGTTTTTCCTCAACAAGTGTATTCGCGTATAAGGCGCTTGCTCCTGCCTGAATAAGCGCTGGCATATTAGGCATAACCCTAATAACTGAGGAAGGCTGGCCAAGCCAATTTTCTATTGATTGGAGTTTTATTCCTGCAGCAACAGACAGTATCAATTTATTTTTAATATTTATATTCTCTGAAACTTCTTGCACGACTTTTTGCATTTGTCCCGGTTTTACTGCAAAAACAATCACGTCAGCATCTTTTGCTGCATCATAATTTACATCAAAAACCCTAATACCATACTTCTCCGCAATAAGTTGTTGTTGTGTGCTATCTGAGTCAGCGGCAACTAATTGCTGAGGTTCTACTCCATTAGCGATTAGTCCCCCGATCATACTGCTAGCAATGTTTCCACTGCCAATAAATGCTACTTTGAAATTTTCCATAGTCTAAATATTAGATTTTAAAAGATAATAGAAAGTATAACGATGTAGAAAAAAAATATCAGGTTAGAGATACCTATGTTAGGAGGTTTTATTTATTACGAGACCCAAATATAGCCGTACCAATACGGACGAAAGTCGCCCCTTCTGCAATTGCAGCTTCCATATCTTGTGTTGTGCCGATAGATAGAGTGTCAAATTCCGGTTTATTTTTTCTTAATTGATTAAATATCTTTTTTAGTGATCGAAAAGAAGTTCTCTGCTCATCTGTATTTGATTTTATCTCTGGCAGAGACATTAAACCCCTTATTCTTATATGCTTATAATCTTTAATTTCATCGATAAAATCTTCTATTTGCTCAATTGGAATACCAGATTTTGTTATTTCTCCGCT
>Ga0208764_10002028_pt1 | contig 12853 bp, 7 predicted proteins | sample ETNtaG_18_FD_185762 | JGI IMG/M metagenome (GOLD analysis project Ga0208764, IMG submission 185762) | Marine microbial and viral communities from oxygen minimum zone, Eastern Pacific Ocean - ETNP201302SV91 (SPAdes) (version 2) | ecosystem: Environmental > Aquatic > Marine > Oceanic ... | reverse complement strand
CTCGACAAAATGCCTCCCTAATCCGGGGATTTGAAAAATTGTCTCCACCACAAAAGAACCAGATATTAGACCGGCAACCGCCGGGCCCAGAAATGCCACAACCGGCATCAGCCCCCCTCGAAGTCCATGCTTCAGCAAAACACGTGTTTCGCTGGCTCCCTTTGCCCGGGCCGTCCGGATATAATCCTGACTCATGACCTCCAGCATGCCTCCACGCGTGAGACGGGCAACATAGGCGGCATACACTCCTCCCAAAGTTAAAGCCGGCAAGACACGATCAGCCCAATGATCCCAGCCCGATGCATTGAACCACTCCAATTTCAAAGAAAATACGAGAATCAAAATTGGTCCCATGACAAATGTCGGCACACAAATGCCAACCATAGCCAAAGTCATTGGAGTATAATCAAGAAAGCTATTAGGCTTAATGGAGGAAATCATCCCCGCTGTTAATCCCAAACCCAACGCCACCAAAAGTGACCACAAACCCAATTCAGCTGAGACGGGAAAAGCTTTAACGATTACTTCATTAACAGTGCGGTTGGAGTGTTTGAAAGAGGGCCCCAAATCCCCAACCACCAGTTTCCCGAGAAATTCTAGATATTGTGCTGAGAGCGGCTTATCCAATCCGTAATGGGCTTCCAATTGTTTTTTTATTTCCGGATCTTTAATCGGTTTTTCACGATCAAAAGGCCCACCTGGAGTAAGCCTGAGCATGAAAAAGGTGATTGTAGCAATCACCAAAAGAACAGGAATGGCCTTGAGGAGCCTAAAGAAAATCAATTTCCACATTGGAACTGCCGAAAATTAATCCCCCGGCGCGATGGAAACGTGTTTGTAGGGATGATGATTTAAAATAGTCGGATGCCATCCCTTTACCTTGGGACTGGCCAAATACTTGGAAGTGTAATGATAAATCGGGATAACGGGCATTTCATCCAATAATATTTCTTCAGCCTGCTCGAATAGAGAAAATCGTTTTTCAGGATTCGCTTCCTGGCTGGCCGAAGCAATCAGTTGGTCAAATTTTTTGTTGGTAAAACCGGTATAATTATTTCCTCCACCAGTCAGCCACATGTCCAAAAATGTATTGGGATCATTATAATCACCAATCCAACCAGCCCGACTTACCTGATACTCCATCTTCTGTTGAGTATTCAGGTAGACCTTCCATTCCTCATTGGTAAGCTCAATCTGAATTTTAAGATTATTTTGCCACATTTGCTGGATCGCCTCGGCAATCCTCTGATGTGCCTCAGACGTATTGTATAGCAATTTGAGTTTAGGAAACCCATCCCCCTGTGGATATCCGGCTTCTTCCAACAACCGGGAAGCCCGGTCGGGATCAAAACCAATCTTCGCACCTCCATTATAGGTATACCCACCAGTATCAGGTGGAGTAAAAAACGTGGTTGGCTTATCGGCCCCACGCAAAACATTCCGAACCAGACTTTCACGATCGAGGGCAAGCGCCAAAGCCTGCCTTACCTTCTTATTATCCAGCGGAGGCTCTGTTACGTTTAACCGGTAAAAATAAACCCCAAGATAAGGATCAAGACGCAAATCCTGCGGATTTTTTTTACGGTATACATCAATCTTATTAAGAGGAATGGTGTTAGACACGTGAATTTGGCCACTGCGAAAAGCCCGCTCCTCGACCTCCGCACTGCTAATCGGCTTAAAGTTAATCTCTTTTAAGGTAACCTTTGCTTGGTCCCAATAGGTCGGACTTTTCTTCACTACAATCACGTCATTGACCTCCCATTTATCGAGAACAAAAGGTCCATTGCCAACAAAATTTCCCGGCCTGGTCCAGGGATTATTGGGTGAATCAACCGGGCCATATTTCTTTACCGTCGGAATATGAACAGGAAACCAGGAATAGTGGTTCAGCAATGAAAGGAAATAGGGAGTGGGCCCTGCTAGAGTAATCTTCAAAGTTTGTTCATCCACCGCCTCAAAGCCCACCTTGGAAAAGTCCTTTAACTTGCCGGCATTAAATTCCTTGGCATTCTTCACCACGTGCAACATGTAGGCATATTGAGAAGCCAGCTTGGGAGAGAGCATTCTCTTATAACTCAAAACAAAGTCCTGAGCCGTGACCGTGTCTCCTGTGGACCATTGTGCATTCGAGCGCAAATGAAATGTCCACACCAACCCATTCTCACTGTTCTCCCAACGCTCTGCCACACCAGGAACCGGATGTAGGTCCTTCGGATCCTCGCCAACCAATCCTTCAATTAAAGCGACCAGCACGTTGTGCTCAGGAACCCCGGTGACAACATGGGGATCCAACCCTTCAGGCTCCGCGCCATTCCCCAGATTGAGTATTTGCGGGCTGACTGAAGAATTCCCGGATTTCTTATTAGTGGATGTTTTTCCACACCCAAACATTAGACAAACCAGTACAGGAACAATAAACCGGTGGAACATCGCTGGATCGTGAGTCAATCCAGCCCCCTCGGGCAAGCCGATTTTACTGGTTCAATCGAAGCTCTTCCCCCTCAGTTACCGGGTAAAGGGGGTAATTCATCTTTCTTTAACCCCAATACCGTTCTAAGACGCGCGACAATAACCGGATTATGCTCAAGCATAAAAACACGTAGTCGCGCCTGCCGAATAATCGAAAATTCAGGGAGATTAACACGGTTTTCAGCAGCAGTAGAAAACCTGCTCATATAACGCTTGTGGAGGTCTTCAGCCATGTTCAAATGTTTAACCGCTTCCTCTTCTTCTCCCATAGCCAAATGAGTAAAGTGCCGAATCAAAAGCCCAATCAAAATGGCATACGTCTTATCAATTCCTCCACGGTCTACCGCATTTGTCAGACGATTAAGCACAAATTTGTCCAAGTCATAGGTGTCTGTCTTGGGATTATACCCGGTGAAAGCTGTCATATGCTGCGGATAAAGCTCCAGACATACCTTCATCCACTTAAGCGTATCCTCTTCACGGTCATAATAATAATTCCACTCCACCACCCGCCGTAAAAAGTTCATGTGAGCAATTTGATAGGTGCCTTTGATATTGGCTTCACGTTCCTTTTTGGCCAAAGCAGCCATATCAAGATAAGCCTGATGGGTGCGTTCGCTTAAATCCATATTCGGCACCACAGATAAAGGATTGTTAAAGTACTGATCCGGAGGGATCATCCTGCCCGAGGGAGTATTCAATTTACCTCGATCAAAACTGTACATCATGGACTGGTAAACAATTCGTTCCAGTTTCCGTAAGTCATTTTCCTTAGATGGATTATGCCGGCACCGCTTAAGCCCCACCATTGCCCAGTAGATTGCCTGGGTCTCGGGCTTGCGCCAATCCAGGGCATAAACAACTGTTCCATCCGATTTTTCAACCCGGCCATACTTTTCGTTCACAACCTTCATCTCACGAGGATCAAGTTTGTACTCCTCCCGCAAACGCTGAACGCGCGCTGCAACCTCTTCATTTGGCGGATCAATTAACTCATCAAAGTTTGGCACACCCCGCATGGCATTGGCCTGCGCTTCATTCTCCCACAGGACTCCAGTCATCGCCTGCAACCACCGAAGCTTATAATAACGATGATGATCATCCATATTATGACCGATCTTGTGCTGAAATATCCATCCCAACTCATGATAGATGAGGGGTTCCTGTGGGTTATATTTTATCCCGTGATCACGAAGCAGACCGACTCCTTCTGAAACATATTTCCATCTTGTCTCTGCGTCGGGATAGGTCACAGAAATATTATAGGCCATATTCCAAGCACGATTTCTCCAGACCATGGACACATGCGGCTGAAGCTGTGCGACCCATTCAGAAAGCTGCATTTGCTCCTGATACCTCTTCTGCAATTGCATTTCATTGGCACGCAGCCAGAGATAAGAAGAGATAAGACCGCGAAACCCTCCCAGTGATTGCGTAGTTAACGCCAATAATGGAGGAGCGTCCTGCAGTGGCTCAAGATAGGTTGGGCTCAGTTCCCCTCGTTGATCATTCAGCCCTCCCTGAACCAGAAAAAGTCCCGCCAAGGAAATCATCACCACACCAATCAACGCAACCTTGGGCGGCGTATCCATCGTTGTACTGCGATTTTCCCTACTCATACCTGCTTCTCATGCTCATTTCGCATAAACTTATAATACAAAACAAAGGCTACACCAATTATCCCAACGATCAATGCCCCAATGAGTCCCCAACGAAGCATCCCTACAAAAACCGCTAAGAGCACAATGAGCGACTCGGTACCAAGAAATGAATCCCCTCCCCCATCGGCACTGGTTAGGGCCAATTGGCGACTGGAAAGAATATAACTGCCCAAAAACCCCAAGATAAGGCCGGAAAGACCCCAAATATATGCGTAAGCACGGATTAACTGCATCCAAGTAATGCTCCGGCCTTCAGTCAGTTTTTCAATCGGCGAATAGTCCTTTATCGGCTTAACCAAAGCAACCATCACCTTAAAAGCCGGTACGGCAAAGGAATCCATATAGGACTTATCGCGCTTTCCTTCGCTGTAGGTCTGCATGACAGTTCCTTCGTCAACCACATCCTGTACCAAGCCCAATCCTGCAATCACGATAAGAATCCCCAAACAGGCAAATGCGGACATCTCAAAGGACATGAAACTCCCTGCAAATAACCCCAATGCTGCCAAGGCTCCCAGCCAGGCAAAAACTATACCCAACCCCCGGAAATAATTTGTTGTAAAACCTGTCTCACGATACACCATCTCAATGCCTTCCCCCCCCTTCCGTCCCCGTGAATCGAGATAAGGCACCTTTAATCTCGCCTGCCCACCGTTATACATCGCAATCGACATAACGTCGTTTGTGTCGAACGTATTCACCCGCTTGCCTTTCTCACCTGTAGACACAGAAACCGGCATTGGAACCTCATGTACCTTTCTTGCATCAAATTGTATATTGGCAGGCTGAAAAGGCCCAAACTGGAACAAAAAGGGATATAACTTATCGTGCTTATACGCTACCTGTGTATCCTCAAAATAAAAACGCATGGCAAACCTCTCTGTCTCATCAGGATTCCAGCCTCTTGGCTTTTTAAATTGAAATACCAATCCTTCTCCTGGATTTAATATTTGCGAATACCCTCTAATTTCTTCCTTGATACCATTGATAGCTTCCATTCTTTCATAACTATCAAGCTCTTGGGAGAGATCCCCTGGTTTTACCCCTACTTTTCTTTCCAGTTCGTTTTTTTCCAGTAATAACTGCCTTTCACGTTTTGGCCAATACTTATCTAATTGTTGATCAATCCATGTTTCCAGAGGATCACCTCTGGAACTCAAAGGGGCATTGGTATTGGATTGGAACAAAACTCTTCGTTCAATCTCAGCTGTCATGGGAATAGACGCACGAGCCACCAACAGTTCGTCCCTCAATTTTCTTTCTTCGAAACTGGCAAGCTCCTCTCTCATATCATCCATCGGTCGCAGCAAGGGCTCCTTACCTTGAAGCGCTCTGATCGTATTTTTAATCTGCTCTAGGGCTAGAGGATCGCCCTTCATTGCATCTTGCAAGTCACCGAGCAAAGGCTGCGGTTCTGGTGAACTTAATGGCAGTCTGTCATTCTTTGGGTCTCGGACAAAAACCGGATTTCCGGACCGAATGATTTCAATAACAATATCAAGATCCGAACGGGTCTCCATTCTTTCCAGCTCATCCCATGTCAATTTATTTGCCCGATACTCTATCATGCCAAACACGATTCCTCCGGCGAAGAGCAGCAGAATGAAATTCATACTCATTACTCCTATCCACTTACCCAGCCAAATTTGCCAACGTGGAATGGGTTTGGTGACAACCATCTGCAACTGATGATTCTCAATTTCATTAGCCAGAGAACCGGCTGAAATCCACAACGTGGATGCCCCCATGATGGCGGTAATCATGGAAAGCGTGTAAGTAATCAGAATCTGGGTCATTCCAGCCGCAGATCCATCATCCTTCACTATTAGCGGCAATACGCCCACAGCCAGCGCCAAAAGGAACAGCATCACCCAAAAGAAACGAAAGCGAATTGAAGCCTTCCACGTCAAAAAGACGACAGCTAATAGCGGCTTGGCCCCCATGACTAATCCCCACCCAGGAGGCCCGACAACTTGTCATCCACCTCATCAAGGCTTTTCTTTTCAGCGGCCTTCGTTTCTTCAGACGATCCTTTTGGCGAAACAGGCTCCGGCTTGGCCTCGGAGAGTGAATCCAGCTTATCCTCATCCACTGTAGATTCCGGAGCCCCCACCAATTCCTCATTCGGCTTGGTTTTGGGCTTGTCGGCTTCCTTGTCAGCCAAACGGTTGAGCATCTTCTCAGCCTGAGTTGGCACAGGCTGATCCGCCCTCAAAAATTCTGCCACTTCACTGCCGGAGGTTGCTCCTGAGGTGTCATCGGAAGCGCGCGCCTGCTCAACAACGTTCAAGAAAAGGCTTTCTAAATTTTGCGAGGGATTATCCACCCGAATGCTGTCCTTATCCGCATGCCTTCCCATCACTTCGAGGACTTCCTTTTGAGCCTCTTCACTTAATGCAGGCATCGTAAACTGAACTGTATCCCGTTCGGTTAAAAGTTCATCAAGAGTTCCGTATTGCTGCACTTTACCTCCGTAATAAATCACAGCACGGTCACAAACATCTTCCACGTCAGCCAAAAGATGACTGGATAAAATCACCGTTTTGCCACGGGCCTTTAAGTTAAGGATAAGATCCTTGATTTCACGGCAACCTACCGGGTCCATCCCGGCTGTTGGCTCATCCAATATAACCAGATCAGGATCGTTGATAAGAGCTTGAGCCAACCCAATACGGCGTTGCATTCCCTTGGAAAACTCACCCACCGTACGCATCTGCACGCCCTTCAACCCGACCATTTCTAACAGCTGTTCAGACCGGCGCTCTTTTTCCTTTGAATCCAGCGCGAACAAACCTCCAAAAAAGTCCAGCGTCTCCTCTGAATTCAGGTACCGGTATAGGTAGGATTCTTCAGGCAGATATCCAATCCGCTCCTTGGTTTTTACATCACGAGGAGAACGACCAAAAATACGAACCACTCCTCGCGTAGGATTCAGCAAACCCAGAAGCACCTTGATGGTCGTAGACTTGCCCGAACCATTCGGTCCCAGCAATCCAAAAACCTCTCCCTTGCGCACCTCAAAGCTGACTTCATTAATCGCCTTAGCCTTGGGGCGCCCCCAGAAATCACAAAACACTTTCTCCAGGGAACGAACTACAACAACATCGTCACTGTTAGTCGCGCCTTCGTTAGCTTCAGGTATTTTCATTGAACCAGTTTTTCTTATGCAACTGCTGTCGTCACCTCTCCTGAATTATCGCCCGAACCTTCAGTCTTTTTACTTTCACTAACTTCAGAATCATCAAACGCCTCATATTCCTCTCCTTCACGCACCAGTCGGGCACTGTTGAACACCACAAAAAGTGAACCTAATACATTCAGCATAGCAGCAAGAACCGGGGTAATAATATTCAAGGCAGCTAAAACCAACCCAACGATCACAAACAATACCCCGAAAATAAAATTTTGATTGATAACTGACCGGGTCATTCGGGAAAGATGCATCAGAAAAGGAAGTCGCCGCAAATCGTTATTCATCAAGGCTATCGTAGCACTTTGTATCGCAACATCACTTCCAGCTGCTCCCATAGCGATACCAATGTCGCCTGCCTTAAGTGCGGGCGCATCATTTACTCCGTCACCCACAAACGCCACCTTATACCCTTTTGCGCGCAGATCCTCCACATATTTGACCTTCTCAGCAGGGAAACAATCGGCTTGTACATTGTCACATCCCACTTCCGCTGCCACACGTTCAGCAACCGGCGCACGGTCTCCTGAAACAATTGCGAGCCTTTTTACCCCTTCCAATGTCAATTCACTCAATGACTCACTTGCCTCAGCACGAATCTCATCAGTCATCCCCACCCACCCAATAAATTCCCCATTGCGTGCCACGTGAATCAAACTATAGCCCTGCGTTTCATCCAGATCCACGGAACCGGCAATATCCCCTTTCACTTCATTTTCCTCTAACCAAATCTGGCGACCTACCAAGACAGCCTGACCGTCGACTTGTGCCTTTACCCCTTTACCCGCAGTTTCCCCAAAATCCTTTGGCTCAACCAGTTCCACCCCCGCTTCGGTAGCCAAAGCCATGATCGCCTTGGCCGTCGGATGGTTGCTGTATTGTTCTGCCGAAGCCGTCAACAACAAGAGTTCCGCAGGCTTGACCCCCTCCACCGGAGCCAACCGGCTAACCTTTAGCGTGCCGGTTGTGATTGTTCCGGTCTTATCAAATATGAAAGCATTAATTCGGGCAGCCAACTCGATATCACTCACCTGCTTGATCATAATTCCCAAACGGGACGCAGTCGCGACCGCCGCCACCATAGCCGTCGGAGTAGCCAGAATAAAAGCAACGGGACTGGAAACAATAAACACGGAAATAACCCGGTTCAAGTCCTGGGTAAATGCCCAGACCAACGCTCCAATCACCAGCACGAGCGGCGTGTAGAAACCCATGTATTGATCTACTATCTTTTCAAAACGGGTTTTGGATTGAGCTGCCTGAAGAATAAGTTCGCGCACACGCCCAAACTCAGTTTCAACGCCTACTTTCGTGACCTTTACCTCCAATACGCCGTCAATATTAATAGTCCCTTGGAACACCGGATCTCCAGGGTTCTTATCCACCGGCAATGATTCTCCGGTAATATTCGCCTGATTAATGGAACCGCTACCTGTAATGATGTCGCCATCTGCCGGCACGTTGTCACCGGGTCTCACGCGAATACGATTCCCAACTGCCAAATCATTAGCTGAAATCTCCTCTTCAGACCCTTCCTGGGTAATCCGTCTAGCCTTGGTCGGAGCACGCTCCAATAACCGTCGAATAGCCTCCTGTGCCCCCGAAGCCGTCCGCGATTCGATCATTTCCGCCAGCAACATGAAAAAAGCCACCAAGCCCGCAGCGTGATAATCCCCGTGGGCAAAGGTCGCAAGGACGGCAATAGCCACCAGTTCATTGGTGGTAAGTAAGCCCTGTTGTAAATCCTTAATCGTGGTCCTGAATATCCGAACCCCAAGAATAATCGCCCCAATCATCGCACTAAAATCGCCCACTCGCGATTCCTCCCCTAAGATCCAGGAGGCCAAAAAACCGTTCACAATGAACACAATGCCCGCAAAAATATACTTCACGGTTGTTGCTGCCGCCGAGTCCTCTTTCGTAGGTTCTGATTGAGTCAACGTCTTCTCCATTTTACCTGTTACTTCTCAGTCTCTTCTTCCTCTTCAACCTCAGGGGGCGGCTGGTTGATCAATAACCGCAGTTTGGTAGGACTGGCCTTTCCTGTCTTAGAAACCAAAATAACCTTAATGTCTTTGTTGTCGGCGATCCTCTCCATTGTTTCATAATACATCTGCTCCATATAACGCCTTCTGGATACCGGGTCTGGGTATTTCTCAATAATATCCTTAAACCGATTGGCCAAGGAATCCACTGAAGCTCTCAATGCGGCTGCCTGATTATTAGCCTGATTTCGGATCGTTGCCACCTCCCCGGAAAGCGCGCTCAGTGATGTTTCAGCAGCTTCACTTTTAGCGCCAATCGCAAGTTGAACTGCCTCGTTCTCACTATTGGCCTTTTTCAATTCGTTTTCTATTTTTGCACGAACACCATTGATCTTGTCATACGCATCCTGTGTATAGAAGGGGAGTTTTACATCCTCACCACGGACATTAATCTGGGCCACTTCCACTCCAAGGTCATAACCCCGTACGAGTTTGGCTGCACGCAGTTGTGTTTTTTCAGCAAACTTCGTTGGATTTTCCAGAATTTCTGAAAGATTTAGCTGTGAAGCTGAATAGGTAAGTCCATTGTCCAAGATCAACTGTAAAATTTTTGTGGCGCTGGCGAAATCAAAAGCAAAACTACTGGGATAAGAAACCCGATAGATCATCTCAGCTTTAACATAAATAATCTTGTCATCCTTTGTGATGGCATACCCATCATGCAAAGCATCAACCTTACGTTTTTCACTGGAATCACCAATAGCAACACGACCCACAGGCGCGTGCCATGCTGCAACAGATTTAACGGGCCTCTCCCGTTTGATCTCCACTTTTTCATCAATTGGATAAGGCCAGGCAAACCGTATCCCCGCCTTATACACCTCCTCTGCATCGATGGTTCTCGATTGGCCAAACCTCAACACAATTGCTCCCTCACTATCCTGATCAACTGCAAAAGTATTCGAGAAAATCAAGTATACCACTAGAACCGCAATCACAAGCTTGAGTATCGTAAAGCTACTCTGCAGCGCCCCTTCCATGGCGCGTGCACCGGCCTCATTCCCCAAATCCACCTCGGGAGCCCCCTTTAGTTTAGTAGAATCATTACCCATTACTATTTCAATCCGGTTACCAAGCAACCTATTGTTTGGACTGATCTTTCTTTAACGGCGATTCCAAGCCTCTTAGCAACCCAAAGGGCCCCATGCTATCGTCCAATATGAGTGTGGTTTGTTTTTTAACCGATTTCTCAAGCGCCTCAAGCTGCATCAAAAACGCTGCCAACTGGGGGTCTTGCTCCATCAATTTAAACTGTTGCAGTGCATCAGCCTGAGCTGCTGCCAATGTCGTCTTCGCTTCGGCACGCGCCTTCTGCAGCGCTGTTTCCTTATCGTTCCTTGCCTTTGCCCGGATAGCATCTGCTTCCTGCTGGCCAATATGAATCTCAGTCTCAGACTTGCTCGTCCACTGAGTCACCATTGCTTCCAAGACCACATCCAAACTACCCTGGGGAACCCCCACTTTCCGGATTCCTACAAACTTAATTTCGACGCCTAGATTGGCCTCAGCTTTACTGTTTGCCTTATCGAGAATAGCCTTCTCCAATTTATCAAAATCTACCCTCGATTCACCCTCAACTCCTTCACCCTGGATAAAGCTGCCAAAACTGGTAGCCACCATATTCACTTGATTATTTTTCTCGGCATCCACTATCACGAGAAGCTGCTTCTCCGCGTCTTTCATTCGCGCAGCCGAATCTGAACCCGAAGTATTTGACATGAATGCACTAGGGTTTTCTATCTTCCACCCAAAGTAAAACTGCATCATCACACTCTTCCCATTTTGAGTCATGACCTGATCATAGCGGGTGGTTTTCACGTGAATCCGCTTGTCGAACTTATATACACGTTGGATCGGCCACGGCCACTTGGGCTTGAGTCCTGACTCGATAATAGGCTCACTATTCTTGCCGAGATGGTTTACAAAGGCGATCTCGTCCTGCCTCACCTGAAAGGTAAACATATAGGAGCCAAAAATAAGCAGCAGGAGACCGAAGATTATGATATTGACGATTTTCTTCATGATAAATTTATTTTTTCTTGGGGGTTGGAACTTTGATATCTGTCATTCCCCTACGAATGGCTTCATGCAAATCTAGGTCCACCTCTAATTCATGATTGGGCGCAGCCACTACAAACTTACGTGTATTTTCGACCGCACGTTCAAAAGTGGTCAGATAAAGCCACAAAGGATATACATTTGACGCCTGCTTGAATGGTTCCTGAGAGCCTGCTTGACGCTGGAACCGGCTCTTGGCCTCCATCCGCAGTAAATCAGAAGTCACTTTCGCATTGTATTGAATAATACCAACCTCATTTGTCCGTTCAGCACTAAGCCTTAAACTCTCCTGTTCGGCACTAAATTTATTCATTCGACTCATCAAACCAGCCGAAACCGGACCTTCAAATGCTGCAGCCACCGGCATTGAATTCAACTCCGGTTGCTCCTGCCCAGGGTTGGCAGCATCCGCACGCTCAATCACATTCTGAGGGGATTCAGCCGGAGGACGAAGACTGGCCACACCGACAAACAAAATTTCCACTCCCAAATTACGATCATTCACCTGATCCTGAATATTTTTTACCAGCGTTTCCTGCGCCGTTTTCCTGCCTTTAATCAAAAGCTCTTCAAAATCATGGTTAAGGAAATAATTAACCACTTCCCGGGTCGCAATGTTTTTGAGCAATTGTTCAGGATCTGAAAACCGTAACCAACCATCCTCCAATCCTTTAAGTTCTCCATCACCGACACTACGGATGCGATACTGAACGGGCACACTAGCTACCATCAGATTGGCCTCAACCTTTTGATCACCGCTACCAATCAGAAAAAAGAGCTCGCCAGTCTTCTTTTTCGACTCGTAATCCTTGCCATTAGGCTCCAGCCACAAGCCGGGCCGGTCCAGAAATTGCGGTGGTATCTCCTCTTCGGCCAAAGGCTCCAAACCGACGTGAAAAGTATGAACCTGATCAGGATAGAACCGTTCCACTGAGGCAAATGGCCAAGGTAATTTAAGGTGAATGCCCGGCTCCAATAAGGTTGCTTGCTGCCCTTCCCGAGCCCCGTCCACCAACCTGCCGCGCACGGAGGGCTCGATGACCACAATTGTTGTCGAAAGCCACAAAATAATGATTTGTAGACCGATGATAACCCCCAACCGTTCACGCAAAAATTGATATCCCCAGGTCTCTGAAACCTTGAACCCAAATTGATAATCCAAAATCTGCCCAGCGGTGGTAAACAGATTTTCTGGCTTGGCAACCAACCCAATCAAACGACTCTGATAAAGCAGGCGTGATTGACGCCCTGAAACCCGTGGCCGATATATTTCAAAAATCATACCCAGAAGATTCTCCACTGCCGCCACTCCAAGTAAAATGGTCAAGCCGGTGGCAACATACACATCAACACTGCCATCCTTGTAGGAAACTGCCACAACCGCTGCCAAAATAAAATTCAGGTAAGCTCCAAAGAGAATATAATCT
>Ga0208764_10002025_pt1 | contig 12861 bp, 7 predicted proteins | sample ETNtaG_18_FD_185762 | JGI IMG/M metagenome (GOLD analysis project Ga0208764, IMG submission 185762) | Marine microbial and viral communities from oxygen minimum zone, Eastern Pacific Ocean - ETNP201302SV91 (SPAdes) (version 2) | ecosystem: Environmental > Aquatic > Marine > Oceanic ... | reverse complement strand
CTTTAGCAATTAACGTAAGTCCATTTATGAGATTTGATGGCTATTATGTTTTTGCTGATTGGTTAAAAGCAGAAAACTTACAACCAAGATCTTTTGCACTTGCAAGATGGCAATTAAGAGAAATATTATTTGGATTAAATCATTCGCCTCCAGAAGAACTAAATCCTTCTAGACGTTGGACATTTATTATATATGCATGGCTTACATGGATTTATAGATTTTTCATATTTTTAGGAATTGCATTTTTGGTTTACCATCTAGCTTTTAAAGTTTTAGGAATTTTATTATTTGTCATTGAAATATATTGGTTTATTTTAAAACCCATAATTAATGAAATAAAACATTGGTCTAACTTAAGATCTGAAATTAAATTAAACAAAGAAACAAAAAGACTTTATCTTATTTTAACAATTTTAATTTTGGGTTTGTTGTTACCATGGAAATCATCATTAAAACTTCCAGCAGTTTATGTTTCAGAACAATATTCAAAAATATATTCACCTTATCCTGCACAAATTAAAGAAATTTTTGTAAATAAAGATGAAATTGTCACAAAGGGTCAAGAATTAATAAAATTATACTCACCCGAATTAGATTTAAATATCAGAAGTATAAGAAGAAAAATTCAGTTAACTAAAACAAAAATAAAAGGTTTAAGTAGATCAGCAGGCAATCTAGATCAATATATGACGCTGCAACAAAGTTTATTAGCCTTACAAGCAGAGCTTGATGGTTTAAGTAAAATCCATTCTAAATTTTTAATCAAGTCACCCGTTGATGGAAGGATTAAAAATTTTGCCAACTTATCAATTAATCAATGGGTTAGTAATTTGGATGAATTAATGGGAATTGTTAAATATGGAACCGGAAGTGTTGTTGGATTTGTAAAAGAAAGTGAAATAGATAGATTTAAAATAAAAGAACATGCTGTATTTATTCCTTTTGATGGCCATCATTCTAAAGTTAAATTAATTTCACAAAATCTAGACCTTTCAGCTGTATCGGTTCTACCGTATCTTGCCTTATCTTCAAATTATGGTGGACCAATTGCAACAAGAGCGTTTGTGTCTGGTGAATACGAAAATAGACCTGAAGCAGCACACTATCAGGCAACTTTTCAGTTGGTTAATAAAGTTTCGTCAATTGAATGGCAACTTCCAGGATACGTTCATGTAGACGGATATAGATATAGTCCCTTTTTTAAATTTATCAAAAATATATTTTCTTTGCTAATTAGAGAAAGCAGTATTTAAAAAATTAAAATATGCTTTTAAAACCAATATTTAAAGAATAGGTTTCTTGTTTAGAGTTTGTTTTTTTCGCAGAAGTATTAAAGAATAAATTTGTATTTTTATTAAAAGAATAGTTAGTTTGTAAAGCAAATTTAGCATTAAAATCTTCTTTTACTCCTCCATCAAAATTCTTTTTATTTCCGTTAAAAGTATATTTCTGGTTCTTTCCATCAATGATAGTTCTATAACCTAAAGTCAATTCAGGATTAAATTTAAATTTATTTTTTGGTAAAGTTGACCAACCGTAGGTCACATCTCCCATAACTTGGCCTAAAATACGACTTTGCCATTTTACATGGTCAGATTCTTCGTGATTAAAAAAACCTTCAATATTTGAGTCTAATTTGTACTCTATGTATGAATTGTTATTAAGTTTCTTAGAAAAATTAGTTCCAATGATTGATGAAAATGATTTGTGGTCTTGTTTAATAGATTGTTTGCCTCCACTAACAGTATTATTCAGTCGTGTACGATCACCATTATAATCATGATACCCAAAAACCACTTTAGCATTTAATTTTTCTAAAAAAAAACCCATTTGAAAAGTTTCGTCTTTGATATTCTGATTAAGCAAATCAATGTCATTATTTAAAATATTAAAAACTAAATGACCTTTTATTTTATCGTTTTCACTTGGAAAACCAAAAGCAAAACCGCTAGCATTACTGGCAAAATTGTTGATGGATTTTCCTCTTTCTCTCTTTGTATAAGATTTTAACGGTAACCCAAAACTTTCATCATTTTCCATCTTATCTTTTGCAAAATCATAGACGTCATTAATTAAATCTGTTCTTAAAACTCCTATTTCATCTGCAACTGATTGAAATAAAGGCGATACTGATTGAGCAAAGCCTCCACTATAAACTAACTCTCCACATCCAGACTTATTATTTACGCTCCATGTTCCTGATGTTTTAAAATAATAAGAAGAGCAAAGGTCTAAATTCAAAGTGCTTCCTGAAGTACTGCCTGCATCAAGATACCCAACTAAAATAGTTCCATCATATAAATTTACTTTATTATTATTTCCCCTGCTTCTAATAGAAAACTTATTAGTATTTTCAGAAATGATTGTTCCATAATTATTTATAGTAGAACTTATTCCAAGGCTTATCGTCTCTTTGGGAGCTGTGATGGTGCCCCAGTTATTAATAGTTGTATTTGTGCTAAAAGCATCACCGCCTGATTCAGTTGTATGTATTGCATACTTTCCATTTGAGGCACTAATTGTTCCAGAGCTATAATTGTTTATTGTAGTATTTGTATCACCATGTCCAAGAAAAGTTTGTCCACTAGTACTTGTATTATCTATTGTTCCATAGTTGTCAATTTTCGTCAAATCAGAATTATGGTATCGAATTGTAAATGCTTTACCTGCAGTAATTTTTCCTGAGTTATAAATATAAGCACCAAATCCATCTCCATCATTGTCTTCATTATTTGGAATAAATATTGCAGAATTACCATCTACATCAATCGTACCATAGTTGTATATTTTTATATCTAAAGCATCAGCATTTCCTTTTATTAAGATGTCCATGTCATTACCATCAGTATCATCATTACTTATTGTACCGTGGTTTATAATAGTTAGGTTATCGCCATCACCTACTATACAAATTGCTATATCTTCACAATGAACTCGACCAGATGAAGTTATGGTTAAATCTTCTGTAATAGTTTTTCTGCTGTCTTCTTCAGAGACTAATACTTCATCTGTTGAAACAGTTTCTGCGTATGAATTTGTAAAAAATATAAAAAAAAATAAGATTATTAATACTTTTCTTATTGTATATTTGACAAATCTAAGCATACAATTAATCTAACATAAGAGAAAATATTTTTAATAATTTTCTCTCCAAGATCTTCTGTATGTAGTGATATCACCTGCGCCCGCTAAAATAGAAACTAATGTGTCTTCTGTAAGAGAAGGACCTGCTACGTTAGCATAAAGTGTGTCTCCAAATATAACTAGTTCAGACAGTATTCCTCTTCTAACAAAATAACAATCATCGCCTGCAGGTATCCTACCGGCCATTAATTCTGATGAATTGTTAGTTCCACATTCATCGTCTGCAGAACAAACATATGCTTTACCTAAATTACATCTATTTACTCCTTCGGGAGGTTGATAAATTGGATAATAAACATTGCCTTTATAAACTGTAGGAGTTGCTGAAACTTTTCTATATCTATTTATAGATTCACCTGCGGGCTTACCATCTCTTTTGTCTAAATGAATAACCCATCCTTGGTGTTTATTGGTAGGACAAAGACTTCCATCTCTATCACTAGTAGTGTCCTTGCAGATTGATGGGTCGTTAACATGAGTGGCTGCTTCTGCGACTTCATGAGCTTTTTGTATGAATGTTGAGTTAGTTTCTTCAGGTATTGTTATAGAGTATAAATGTTTAAAAAAAGGATAGTTTTTATCTTTTATACCATATAAAATATTATCCATCCAAGGTCTAGCCTGGCCTATTCTCCTGTAGTTACCGGTTCCGCCAAAAAGCCAAAAATTATTTGTGTCTTTTCCTATTGCAGCATCCATTGAATGAAAACTGTATCTACCGTTTGCTTTATTTGCTCTCAAGTTAAATAGTGTTGTTTGTGCGTAAAGTTTAACTTCACCGATAACATTACCAGCATCATCTGTTAAGTCGGTTTTTTGGTTTGTTAAATTAATTTTCGTAATTTTTCCTTCAAGGTCATTTATATAAACCATAGCTCCTCTCCAAGGAATATTTTTTGCTAAATCTGGTGTAATAACAACAGGTGGCGCAGGAATTGCATTTGCTATATTACTGCCATTTGGAGTTTCCACTCCTTCAACCGTTGCTGCTGGCACCTCTTCTTCTGTAGTTGTAGTTTCAGTACCGATAACTGCACCAGTATCATCTGTTACGTTGGTTGTAGTTGTATTTTGTATTGTGTAAGCACCTTGGGTTTTAATAGTATCAATAATATTAATTGGTCCATCATTTTCTACATGGCCATAAAGAGCACCTGGATTACCATCTTCTGCACTTCCTGAAGATTCTAAATCAACGATAAACACATTTGATCCTGAGCATATAAAGGTATTTCCCATACCTCCACCCATTACCGCAACATAATTATCATTAGCAATATTTGAATCACCAGGTCCTGAAGGTATTCTAAATATTCTTGGAGTTGACCAAGTTTCGCCTAATTGACTGTAATCATATCTGCTATCAGCAGTACCTCTTCCTTCGCATGAAGTTTGTATAGTAAGTGAACTATTTTCTACTACACTGCTATCACTTCCACTTGCATTAAAAACTTTTTCAGATTTAAATGTTACTTCTAATAATTTAGTAGCAGGATTTACTGTAGCAGAATGGAATTTTATCCTTTTAAAAGTTCCTTCAACCTCTTCAGTGATTATAAGAGCGTTCTGACTAACAGCGCCAGTAGTAGCATCATGGGGAACATCTAAATTAAATGTAAATGTAGTTCCTCTAAAACATGCGGCTGTACCATCAATCCTAAATGATGTAGTTGGATAATCAGCGTTTGTTTGACAAGCAAAGATAGCATCTTGTGCAGGACATCCAGCGGCAGTATCTTCACAATCAACTGTGATTGAGCCATCAACATCACAATCAACTGCGTTATCATCTGCATCTACACAGCCTAATCCGTCTTGATCTGTGGTGTCAGCGTCAGTCTGATTTTTTGTTGCTTTTATAGCTTCTTCTGATTTCCTTAAATGTATAGCTCCTCTATCATAAGGATACGCTTTTATCTCACCTTCGTAATCAGCTACTAAAACCTTATTGTTAATAGCATCATTAAAAACTGAATACATATGTAAAGGACCTTTTCCTTCTTTTAATAAAGGGTTAGTAATGTCTAAAACAGAAAAACCAGCCCCTCCTCTTCCATAAGGAATCATTAATATAGTATGCCAATCTTTAGTATCGGACCAACCTACACTTGTTCCATCTTGTTTTAATCCTTTGATAAACACATCATGAATAACCGGAGAACCATCAACAGCAAAAATTGGATTAGATCCACCTGCATTATTTGATCCAATTTTTCCATCATACTCTCTATTCATTATAACTGGAAGTTTTGATACAATAAATGGAGGTATAAAACCCCATTCCTCTTGTCCTGTTCTAGCATTAAATGCATGTAGCATTCCATCATTCGCTCCAGCATAAATAATGCTCTCTCTGTCTTTGTGTGTAGTTGCAAAAGCTTGATAATTATTTGCGGCCCTCCAATATGCTTCTTGATTCATATTTATAAAATCTGTATTTGCACTTGGTGCTCCAACTTCAACTAATTGCGAATGATAAATATCACCCAACATATGAGGTCTATCTTCATCTATAACGTTGTTTCCATTATAATCAAAGTAATCTACACCTCGAACAAAGTTAATTAATCCATTAAGATCATCGTCAGTGCCGTCTTCTATGCCAGCAACATTTTTTGCACCTAAATAAGATGTTGAATGATGATAGTCTGTAATTGTATTTTCTGTTAGCTCAAAAAGGTTCTCTATGTCTGATGCATTTGTTGTTGTCCAGTTATTCCAGTTTCCTACATATGTAGAATTAGCAGTTGCTGTTGCGTCAACGTCTGTTTCTTCTGGTGCACCTAGGACGGTCCAAATATTTCTAGCAGCAGAACCTTTATTTTTCAATAATGCTGCTGCATCCCAGTTACATTTAGAATATTCAGAACTTATGTTTGTAGTTGTTCCATCACTATTCGTTATAGCTGTTGTTCCATCATCACAGGCTTTTCCTGCATTGTCTACATAATCTACATCATGTTCCACAGTTCCATCAGCTTTAATAGCTTTTCTAAGAATTGTTCCTTGCCATTCTCCATGCTGTTCGTAATTAAATTGTGCTTGGTATAAATCACCTCCTTCTTGAATAGTCGCAGTAATAGATGGAGCGGTAAAAGATAACCTATCTGCAATAATTTGTTGTATTTTTGCTTGTAGTTTTGTCTTTAATTGTCCAGGAGTGTTTGCAACTATAGTTTCTTCGCATGGCTTCGCTTTTCCTGTGGTATCATCACATGAGCCTATTCGGGCCATACGATTGAAATTAACCATATTTCTTGCTCTAATTCCACCCCCATAAGCAACCACTAAAGTTTTAACTTTATGGTCTTTTCTTAGTTTTAGAATTTTGGCTTCTGTTGCACTTCTATGCATCCATGCACCATCACCAATAACAATTACATAACTTAATTGGCAGGTTAAATTTTCATCAATAATTCCAACATTTTCATCTGAATAGTATTTTAAGGCCATATCGGAAAAAGCATTACCATCTGTTCCCCAAGCTAAACCAAACATTTCTAAAGCTGCTGGTATTCTTGTATAACCATCTGGGCTAACCCCAACTATCAAGCATGAATCTGAATTGCAAAGATTAGATCTTCCTTCTGGGTGAACTCCATGCCAGCCGTTATAATATGTACATGTTCTCCATTTATGGCATTGCCATCCACCTTTAGTACTTCTTTTATGCCCGCCACTTTCTCCAGAATTCCAATGACCGTAACCAAAATTTGCTCCTGAAGTTAATGAAGAGTCAGATACAACTGCTAAAATAGCTTGTTTCGCTCCTTCATATCGAGTTACCTTAGCTCCGCCATATTCTTTTTGCCAAGAGGAATCTGTGCTAGTTTCAAAATTATTTTCATTAAACTCTTGAACTGATCCTTTAAGATCACTTACCAATATTTTGCCAGAAGAAACGGCTAGAGCGTTTGCTTTCCAAAAATTTACACTGTTTGCTGCAAGTGCTCCTGCGGACGTTGAATTATTTGATCTTTTTTTTCTGCCAGCTTCTGCTAATGAAGTTACTGTGCAACTCGTCTTACAATCTGTGGTACCACCATCATTAATTTGTATTTTTTGAATTTTATTTTTTGAATAACTTACAACATACATTATATCGTCTGAACCAGTGCCATCCCGAGAAATTTCCATCGCAGCAGCGTAACGAAGTCTGCTGTTGCCATTACCCTGTCTCAATTTTCTATCATAAGGTTCATCTGTAGGGCAGAAATTGTTCCCAGTTCTGGTTAATCCATATCCATAAATGCTTCCTTTCCAGATATAATATACATACCTTCCGCTATTATCGACTGTAAGATCGCTACCTTTATTAATAACCGCTCCTAAACTTCCGCCATAATTACCGCCGCAGATCGAATCATCACCTGTCGTTAAATTTTTTGTATAAAAACGTCTTTCCCACACTCCACTAAGCTTAGCTGTTCCAGAAACAAATAAATGATCTTCGTCATCACCTTCATTATTTGCAATAGTTCTTATGTCCATCGCGGAAGGTCGAAGCTGAAGAGTGGCAAAATTTATAACTTCAACACATTCTCCGGATGGATTGATTCCTACAATTTTTCCTTCATTTGAATATTTATCAGCTGCATAAATTACATCTCCTGATATATTTTGAACATTAGTTGCTAGACTCAAATCATTTATCCATTTAATTCTAGAATCTGTTGTTGTTCCAGTACCATTTACTGTGCAAGTATCATTGTGCAAGCCTCTAAAATTTCTCTTATTGTTTGAAAAACTAGTATCGACAGTTTTGTCATCTGAATTAATTTTTGCAAAACCAAGGTTTCCTTCGCCTATAATTATGTTTCCATCTGAAAGCGCTACAATGTCACCCGGATTTTCAATTCCATCACCAGTTATAATTTTTCTTTGCATGCTAGCAGAACTATCTAAAAGTATTAATATATTAGCTGGAACATCTCCTTCTCCTGATCCCGGAGGTATAGGTTTAGAAATAGCATTTTGATTAAATGTAATAAGTAAAAATAAAAAATTACTAATTAAAATTTTAAAAAAATATTTATAATTTTTTTTATTCATCATCTGCCTCCACACCAAATGGTTCATTATCAATTAAGTAAGACAGGTATTTTAAATTAGTTATTTGTAATTCTTCCAGCAAATAATTTTCTGCCAGATATATTTTGTCATACATAATCTCTCTACCACCGATACTCCATTTTTTAGAACCTTCCCAATTTGGATTATCGCCTCCTTCAATGCTTCCATAGTTACTTGTTACATAATTATAAAGTAACCGTTTTTTACTTTCTGCATTATTTGAACCATTTGCTACCTCTATTACAATTGCAGCAATTTTATCTTCTAGAATAAGGGCATGAATAATAGCATTGCCTAAATTTGAGTTAGGACAAAAATCATCAATTGGTGCTGAAAGAGTTAAACCTTCTTTTGTTTTTTGTTCATCATCTTCATAAGTTTCTTCATCAGTATTTTCTGGATCTGCTGTCATTGAATCTAAATCAGCAGTTACTCCAAAATACTTTTCAATTTCAGATTTATTGCCACCAATATTAATCCCAAGAAAATCGCATGCGTTAGATAAATTATTTAAAAACAAAATAAATATAAAAGAAAAGATAAATGTTTTAATTGCACTCATAAATTTTTATCTGAATTATACTTGTTAATGATATTTTAAAAAACATAAGAAATAACTATTTTGGGTTTGTTAATTTGGCATAACTATCAAGGATTCTAAAGGGATAAGAATTTCAACTTTATCGCTATCTTTGCCTGCTGTCATAATACCACACGCATATATTTTATAAGCTGTTCCTTGCGACTGCGAATCTGAGGATTTCTTTTTAATGCTTGCACCAGTTCCATAATATGTTGCTGTTCCAACGTTAATTGAGAAGAATTCATATCTAAATCTTCTTAAAAAATCTTTTTCTTTTTGAATTTGCTTTCCGCTAGCAATTAAATCTATATTGGTAGCTACCGCTTCTTCTCCATCTGGAAAAATAGGAGAAATTAAATTATAAAATCCTTGATTTCTTGCATGGCCTGTGACTTGTAAAATTTCTGGTGCACTTGGTCTATCTAAATTTTTAAAACTCATAGCACACTCTGTTTCAGTTATATCTGTTTCATTTCTTGGCATTCCTCTATTTGCAAAATCTCTTGCATGAGTAGTAGAGTTAGGTCTTGTAACCGTCATACCTTCTTCATTTATTTCTTGGGTTTCTGTTGTATTTTCTACCACGTTAAGTTTATCTCTATAGGCTAGCCAATTGTTGTACTCTTCTTGTTGTTCTGCTGTTGCATCTGCTCCAGGGTCTTCAACATTTAAATCATTTACATCTACATAAGGCCCCATATATTTATTAATTATTGCTTTTTCTGCTTCTAACAATCCTGTTTCTGCTACATAAAATGCTTGCTGATATTGATCGCTAGTATTGTTGCTTTGATGATCTCCAGAAGAAATAACTATTAAAGCTCCGCCCATAAGGGACATCACCAATAAAAGCACTAAAGAGAGAACTAAAGCAAATCCTTTTTCATTTTTATTAATCATTTTTTATCCTTAATTACCAGCTCCAATATTTCTTGTATAAACAGTTACTACAACTGAGTCTCTTAAAAATTTATCAAAAAATTCACGAGTCCTTTCACCAAGTCCTTTTACTATTCTTGGTTCAGAATCTGGTGCATCAGATCTAAAAAATTCTCTTTTAGATCTAAAAGTTAATCTTACATCTACAATTTTAATATTATAAAGATCGCTTCTAGTGTCTGGGTTGTCAGGATTTGGAGGAGGATTAATAATTTTTCCTTGGTTATTAAAAGCATTAAACTCCATATCTGTTACGTGGTCCCTAATTAACTCGGCTGAATAACATTCTGTACAAAGAGCTGTCCATCCTAAGGCATCCTGTCCAATTTCTTGTATCCAACTTTCTTTGCTTTTATAAATACCATAATGTTTCTCAGCGGTGTTTGGACTTCTCATAGCAAAGTACGTTATTTTATATCTTTTATAAGGTTGCTCAGTATCAGTTCGGTCAAAATCTCCATAGACAATATGAATTTTATCGCAACACATATCATTAGTATTAATTTGTGTATCCCTATTAGGTACAGTTGTGTCGTCAGTTTCGTAGCCTAAGTCATTTTTAATAATTATTATTGGATCATGGCTATCTTGTACTTCACTAGTACCCCCAACATACTGGAGATAGTCATTTTTTGGAATACCATCAGTATTTACTCCATAGTAATATTTAAATCCTGCCAACCTAATATCTCTCATTAACATTGCAATAATGTCTCTTCCTGATCGGCTAATTTTTGCACGATCTGTAACTTGGGAATAACTATTATTTACAACATTGTAAGTGGTATACATTGCGCCCATCATCATAGCTGAGATTGTTATTCCTATTAGAATTTCTATTAAAGTTAACCCGGCGTTATTATTAAGCTTATTTTTTTTCATTATTTTTTAAGTTGATAATCGGCAGTAAAATATAAAAATCTTCTTTTTCTACCGTCATTCATATTAATTTGTACTCTGCCTATAAACAATCCATCATCATATACATTCTCATTCCTGTAATCGCAGTGATCCCATTTGCATATCTGAAAAACTTTTACATTTTTAATATCTTTGCTACTTTTACATTTAAGATATCTATTGCTACCAAAAATTTCATCCCATTTATTTTGTTTATTTCTTGGCGCGTCTGCTTGCTGCTCTTCGTAAAGATAATTGATGTCATCTGCCCTTTGATTTTTAATTTTTTTTGGACATATATTCTCTCCAGTGCCTACGTTCCATTCAGTATCTTTCAAATGTTCAGCAAATTTTTTGTATTCTTCTATTACTTCTCCATCTTCATTTAATTTTACTGGTTTACCTTCATCATTAAATGTAATGGCTTCGTCATCAGTACTGTATCCATGTATCGTGTCTTTATGGCCAATAATGTCCTCTGCTATCATGCTTACTAGATAATTTGCCTTTGTTCTTTCCCCAGATGTATCAATTGATTGAACAGAAAAATTTACCATATTAAAAACAGCAATAAATCCAATCCCTACAATTGCCGTTGACATCAATGCTTCTAGAAGTGTTAATCCTAATTGTGTTTTGTATTTTTTTAAAAATTTAATCATTTTGTTTATTGTAAAACCCATCCTATAGGATCACCATCTCCTTTTATAGTTGCACTCCATTTTTTTAAAGTAATATTTGCAAATCTAGACCAATTTATTTTAAACACAGGATCAAGTCCTGCGCCTGGTGCATCTCCATTCATGTTGCATAATCTGTTTGTAGATGAGCGGGCACAAATGTAAAAAAAGGGAAATTCAAGTGCATCAGTGAAACTATAATATCTGCCATCTTTAGAAAAACAAACTGTTCCTTCAGGATTATCTTCATCAAGAAGGTCAATTGTTATGTTGTCATAAACTAATTGAGCCACTTCTAATTTTGTATTTGTAGGGGATCCTTGGTCATCCCAAGGTTGAGTCTGGTTGCATGTTATTTCCATATCTGCACCCCCCCAACCGTCTTCAGTTCTTGCTCTTGTCAGCATTGTACCCATATGCATTCCTTTAGAGGTAATTGTTAAAATTTGATTAGCTACATCTTCTTCTACATGTACTTGAACAAAGGTATACATTCCTCTTTGAACTTGTGAACTAATATTGGTAAATAAATTTTTAATTTCTACTGCTGCGGCTCTTACTTGTCTTTCTTTTCTCCAAGATGAAAAGTTTGGATAAGCTGCTGCTGATATTACAGATATAATTACAATAACAACTAAAAGTTCTAGAATAGTAAAACCTTTAATGTTCTTTTCCTGCGCTCGCATCTATCTTTCCTGCTTTTACAAGTTCTTCTAATGATTTAGTCATGGTAATCATACCATCTTTAACCGCAGTTTGCATGATGCTTGGAATTTGATGTATCTTTGACTCTCTTATTAAGTTTTGAATTGGAGCTGTACACTTCATAACTTCAAAAGCACCACAACGACCTTGACCATCTTTAGTTTTAAGTAATCTTTGTGTAACTACCATTTTTAGAGATGTTGAAATTTGTGCACGTATCTGTGCTTGCTGTTCTGGAGGGAATACGTCTATAATTCTGTTAATTGTACTTGGAGCACCACTTGTATGAAGTGTTCCAAAAACCAAGTGACCCGTTTCTGCTGCTGTTAATGCAAGTCCAACTGTTTCTAAATCTCGCATCTCTCCAACAAGTATAACATCTGGATCTTCCCTTAATGCAGCTTTTAAAGCACTTGCAAAACTTATTGTTTGTTTTCCAACTTCCCTATGAGAAACAATACTCTTTATATCTTTGTGTATAAATTCAACGGGATCTTCAACTGTAATTATGTTTGAAGTTCTTGTTTTATTTATCTCATTAACAATTGCTGCAAGCGTTGTTGATTTTCCAGAGCCCGTTGGTCCTGTTACTAAGACTAAACCTTTATGCATATCAATAATATCATAAAGTACTTGCGGTAAATCAAATTGCGCCATTTCAGGCATTACGGTTTCTACTCTTCTAAGTACAGCCGCTGGACCTTTAATAGTTTTATAAAAATTTGCTCTAAATCTTAATCCACTTAAAGTTACTGATGAGTCTAGTTCGTGAGTTTCTTGAAATCTTTTTGATTCTACTTCATTGCAGTTAGTAGATATAAGGTCTTGAATATCTTG
>Ga0208764_10002020_pt1 | contig 12869 bp, 10 predicted proteins | sample ETNtaG_18_FD_185762 | JGI IMG/M metagenome (GOLD analysis project Ga0208764, IMG submission 185762) | Marine microbial and viral communities from oxygen minimum zone, Eastern Pacific Ocean - ETNP201302SV91 (SPAdes) (version 2) | ecosystem: Environmental > Aquatic > Marine > Oceanic ... | reverse complement strand
TCTAGATGCCACCAATAGCACACTAAAAATTATGGTATATAAAACCGTAATCAGTGATGTAGGTCTTAAGTTCGTAATTCCAACTAGCGGTTCACTTGGAGAAATCAAAGTTGCTAATACTGTAACCAATGCATGGGAAGAATTGACCTTTGATTTTTCAAGTCACATTGGTCTTACCGAAGCCATTGGTATTGATCAGATTGTTGTTTTTCCCGATTTTAACCTTGGAGGTAGAACTCAAGACAACATAATATATTTTGACAATATTAGCTTCTATTCAAATTCTGTCGGGGTTGATAACAGAAATGATACATTTCTTCAAGGATTTGCACTTGAGCAGAATTTCCCAAATCCATTCAATCCAGTGACAACACTGCGGTATGATCTACCAGAAAACGGTCATGTAAATATCGCTATCTATGATATGCTGGGTAAACAGGTAAAAACCTTAATCAACCAAACACAAGACGCTGGCTACAGGTCAGTTATCTGGGATGCTACCAATGAATATGGTAAACCAGTGAGTGCTGGCATTTACCTATATCAGATACAAGCTGGTAAGTATATGCAGACTAAGAAGATGGTGCTGTTGAAATAATTGAAGCGATTTCTACCACTATTAATGCTTACTGGTTTTCTGTTTGGGCAAGAAACATCTGTAGATGGTGAGCCTTCTAGTTCATTTCCCGGTGGTTATATAGGTCTTGGAATTCAAATTGGTAAAACAGAAGAGGGCTTAAAGTTTATTGACACACAAATTAGTACTGGGGTTGCATTAATTGGAGGTCCACTTGATTTACCTATTATGGTTTTTTTGGGAGGGTCTTCTGGGAAACGATTTCAAGGTGGTAAATCACAAAGCTATTTAGATTGGCAGGCTGTTATGGTCTCATTTATCCAATTTGGAATTGGACGAGGAAACATTTCTATCGATTCTCATAAAAGTCCAAGAAAAAAATATTGGGTAGGTTTGCCCTTTATTCCCCTTGTTTATACAAGAGATAATTATTTTTATGAGGGTAAGTTATACAAGCAGCGCGGCTTTATGGGAACTCTACCTTTACCATTTTTTGGATTTAACTTTCATCCATAAATTCCTCTAAACATCAGGACTTTTTGTTTATAGACATTTAGAACTGATGGGATGTAATTTCAATTTTCAAAGGAGATAAAAAATGAAAAAAGCACTATTACTACTTTTTCCACTTATGATATTTATCAGTTGTGGAGATAATGAAGATGAAGAAGTAGCATCCTTTGTTGGTACTTGGAATCTTACCTACATGGGTGAATATGAAAATGCAGATTGTACAGGTGATTTGGATTCTTCTGGCTGGGTTTTAGCACAAGCATTTGGAATGGAAGCATCAGTAACTTTAGATGAGGATGGAACGGTTGAAGTATCGATATCCGTTTTGGGTAATACTGAGACTGAAACTGGGACATGGTCTGAAAGTAGTGATGGATCATTAATCCTTGATGGAGGCGATGATGAGGTAGGGGTTTTGTCCGTCGATGGCAATACAATTTCATTTAAATCCCCCTCTGATGCTTATTGTGAAGATGTGGATGGAGAGGAATTACCACAATATGCCGATCAAAGTTCTTGCGAAAATGCAGGAAATGATTGGTATGAAGCATCCTGTATTTTAACTGAATACACAAAACAGTAATCCGTAAATTCTATCAATTAATAAGAAAGCCCCGCAGTAGCGGGGTTTTTTGTTTATAGTCTGTTTCTTATGGAAAATATTTAGTAAACAACTCTTGATTAAATAAATAAAGTACATACTTATTTTTTTCAGGCATTAATCATAATTTACTATACTAACGAAACCACAAGGAGATAATCGTGAGGAAACTATTTGTTACATTATTTATAATATCAATATTCGCGGCTTCATGCACTCAATCAGATTCTGCCAGTCAAATTCCTGAAGGCGAATATATTCAATGGCGAAGTGAAAATAAAACTGCAGATGCTTTGGTACTAAAAGGAATGTTCCTTTATATGAATGTTGAATCAGAAATGGCATATACTTATTTCAAAAGTTCTCTTGATTTTGATTCAACACTGTTTGGATCACATGTAATGCTTGCTTGGATGTCGACTCCAAGTGAAGTTAAAGATATGCATCAGAAAAAAGCGAGGGCACTGGTAAAAGGAAAAAATGAAAATTCGAACCTACTTGTATCATTTTTTGATGTGCTTCCTGGGGATGACTTAATAGAAAAAAGGCATAAAATATGGTCAAAAATGTATGAAATTGAACCTGATGGGCGTTTCATTCACTATTATTATGCTATAACTAAGCCTACACTAGAAGATAGAATATCTGAATTAGAAGTTCTTTTAGAAAAGCAGAAAAATGACAACAATTTTCTCGGTCTTGGTCATATCTTAAATCGACTTGGCTATTTCAATTACGATTTAGGTAATAAAGCAAAAGCAAAAGATTATTTTGACCAATACATTAAAGCATACCCTGATGGTTATAATCCATATGATTCAATGGGAGACTATTATTCTAACGAAAAGGATTATGATAATGCATTATCCTATTATCAAAAATCATTAGACAGGTATCCAGCAAATAGAAGCAGTATAAATAAAATTAGAGAAATCAACGATCTTAAATTTGACAAAGAGTAAGAATCATCTTCACATTAAAACCCCACGTTCGTGGGGTTTTTTGTTTATAGACATTTAGGAGTGGTAAGATGTAAAATCTGTCTTATGCAGCACATTCTTCGGCCATTGGTCTCAATATTTTTAGCAATAATTATTTTTTCTTCATGTGGCATATTTATAACTGGTTATAATGAGTATAAATCTGCGAAAAAATTTTATGAAGAGCGTAACTATGACCAAGCGGCACTTAATGCATCAAGATCTTTAAAACTAAAAGCAAAAAATAAAAAGGTGTTATCCTTATTTGAAAATTCATATCAATTGGGAGTTGATGAACATAAATCTAATATTAAAAAACTTGAAACAATTGAGGATGGTTCAAAATGGCCAAAATTATTTTATGAATATCATGCGCTCCAGAATTTGAACGATGAACTAGTTTCTCTTAAACCAATAATCAATGTCGAATTGAAATATAATCTGGATCTTCCTCATCAAGATTATAATGAAGAATTAGATAAGATACGGCCACTGGCAGCAGACTATCATTATGCGCGAGGATTAGAATATCGTGAAGATAAAAAGAAAGAAAGCCAGAAATCAGCAGCCAAGGAATTTAAGTTAGCCCAACAATTTTTGCCCAATTATGAAAATACCAAGGAATTATATGATGAGACAAGAGCGGCAGCAACGATTACACTATTGATTCGTCCATTTAAGGGGAATCGTAATCTAGTTAATTATATCCGGGATCAAATGATGATAACCCAAACCAATACATCCAAAGAATTTTTACAAATTATTACACGGGATCAGTTGAGTACAATCTTACATGAACAAGGGCTGGTTCAATCCGGTATAACAGAAAATAATTATATGGAAGTTGGTCAGCTTTCTGGTGCCGATCATATCCTTAGCGCTTCTTTAACAACTACTTACCGACCATCCGAAACAATTTCAAATGAGAACATAAAGCAAGAAAAAAAGGTTATCATTCGTACAGATAAATATGTGAATGATGAGGGTGTGGAAAAAACAAAAAAAATAAAAAAGAAGGTATATGCAACTATAAGCCATTACAAAAAAAGTGCTGGATCAAGCCTGTCATTAACCTATCGAATTACTGATATTGAAAGTGGGCAAATGCTTTTTTCAGGTACAGTTAATACAGAAGCAAAATTTTTCCGTGAGTGGGCCACTTATGAAGGTGATAAACGAGCCTTAAGTAGTCATTACGGACTTCTTGTAATGCGGGAAGAACAATTTGCGCCATCCAAAAGTGAATTATACATGAAAGCTGCAGGCAAATTACCAAATCAATTAATGCGAAAAATATCTGACCATTATTCCAATTAAAATGAAAAAAATATAGTCAATAAAATAGCCACGCTCATTAGCGAGGTTTTTTGTTTATAGACATTTAGGAGTATAGGTGCTTACATTTATCTCGCCTCAAAGGATGGGTTTTTCGTTTTAAAAAGGAGGAATATCATATGAAAACTATTTCGCTAAATAAAATAGGGGGCCTCTGTTTGTGTGTTGGTGCTGCTCTATTAACAATCCCTTTCTTATTACAGATTACGTTTGGTGGGACGCCAGAAGAAGGATCTTTAATCTGGATATATTTTGCCAATGAGATCACATCAGGAGGTAATCTTACCCTATTATATCCAATATTGTCTGTTCTCGGTATTGCATTTTTAGTCTTTGGTATCAATACCCTCAATAATCTACTTCAAAAGGAAAAAGAGGATGGACTCTTGAGCTTGGGTACTGTATTAGTCATCCTTGGATCCATCGGCTATATGATCGTATGGTCTCTTGATTACCATATTTTATGGGCACAGACTGTTGTTGGGTCAGAAGAATGGACAGATGCAGCACTTGGAATGACAATGGAAATCGGCTTGGTCATGTTATTCGGAATTGTCAATTGGAGTGGTATCCAATGTCTATCTTCTGCACTGGCTGTCCGTGGTTATGGTAATTCAACTCTCATGAAGGTCACTTCAGGGTTTGCTGGTCTGCATGTTGTGAATCATATTTATACTATTTTTAATTTGGATCCAATGAGTGCAAGCTCAATCATGCCATTTTTCATTGGTATGTCATTAGGACAATTAGTTTTATTAGCATTTAATGTGTCTCTTGGCATGCAAATGATGAAAGAGTGATCATTAATATAATAATTCCAAAATAGCCTCCTAACGGAGGCTTTTTTGTTTCTAGACATTTACGACTAGTAGGACTTAATATTAGTTTTCCAAAAATATTTAATAAGGTATCTTGACTCTGATTTAGCACATCAGAATATCTGTTAAAGAACTAAAACATGTTTTATAAATCAAGACGAATCCAATTCCTTTTTAAAAGTATAATAGTTTATTTTCTTCTACTTGTCCTGCTCAGGATAATATTTTATTTGATTTTTAATTCTGAATCTGAAACCTATACATTAGGAAATTTGTTCAAAGCGTTACTTATAGGTATACGATTTGATCTGAGGTTAGCAGTACTGGTAAATATTCCTCTAATGATCTTTTGCGCAATGCCATTCGTAAATATTATTCATTCAATATGGATGCGCAGAATATCTGATTTATATATCTACTTGTTTACTGGTATGCTGCTATTATTTTATTCTGTCGATATGGGCCATTATTCTTACCTTGGCCGAAGGATTGATATTAGTGTATTGAGATTTCTTGAAAATCCTCAAATATCAGCGCAAATGGTTTGGGAAAGTTACCCTGTTATAATAATTCTCATACTTCTATCCTTTATTTTTATGGGGTTTAAATTGATTTATGATTCGGTTCCTGCCATATTATTAACCACACCAATAGTAAAAACTGCAAAGCGCAAATTTCTTGGATTTACTATAGGTAGTTTAATTATCCTGTTTAGCGCTTGGGGTACCCTAAAACAATATCCTCTGCGTTGGAGCGATGCATTTTTTAGCAATAATTCCTTTATTTCTGCTCTTGGGCTGAATCCAATCCTTTATTACAATGATACCAGGCGTTTTGCTCGTGATGATTATAATATTGATAAAGCAAAGGAGTATCACCGTGATATCGTGGAATTTCTGGGTATAAAGGATCAAGATCCGGGAATACTGAACTATGGACGATATGCCACAACACTGAATCATCCTACCCAACCACTAAATATTGTAATCATCTTTTTGGAATCAGTGGGGGCAAACCGTTTAAGTATAATTGGCAACCCTTTAAACGCAACACCTAACCTAGACCAAATTATTGAAGAAGGAATATTTTTTAACCGCTTTTATGTGCCAATGGTAGGTACGGCTAGATCCGTATTTACTATGGTTACAGGTATACCGGATGTTGCTAGGATAAAAACATCATCGCGTAACCCGCGAATAAATAAACAGTACTCGATCATTAATGATTTTACGGGTTATGAAAAACACTATATTATGGGCGGTAGTGCGGGATGGGCAAACATACGCGGATTTTTGCAGTTGAATATTCCTGATTTATTAATCACCGAATTAGATGACCTGAAAAGTCCAAGATTAGATGTGTGGGGTGTATCTGATTATGATCTTTTTAAAGAGACCCACCAAATATTTGAAAATATCGATCCGGGGAAACCGTTTTTTGCCATTATTCAAACGGCCACTAACCACAGACCCTATTCTATTCCAGATAATGTAACCAGATTCAAAGTGGATCATCTTTCAAAAGAAAAAGTGAATCATGCCGGTTTTAAATCTGTAGATCAATATAATGCAATGCGCTTATTGGATCATACCATTGGCGAATACTTTTCTTATGCTAAAAAATCCAAGTATTTTAGTAATACAGTATTTTTTCTTTTTGGTGATCATGGGACCTCTGATCCCTGGGCTAAACATATGCCGCAATCAGATTATGAATTATTATTGAGATCTTATCATGTTCCTTTGATTATATATGGACCTGGCATTATAAAGGGAGGGATTATGCGAAATGATATTGCCATGTTACCGGATTTAATCCCTACTGCAGCAGGCTTTGCAGGAATCAGTTATCATAATCAAACTTTAGGTAGGGATTTGATGTCAATTGCCGATAATCAAGAAGGCCTTGCTTTAACTGTAGGTAAAAAACATGCTCGACCTACAATAGGTGTATTCGGGAACCATTATTATCTAACCATGTACCATGATGGCAAAGATATTAGGTTATATGATTTAAAAGTAACTGGATCACCAGAAGATATCCACACAGAACAACCCGAGATTACTTCTAAATACAGTAGATTAGTTCAAGGTCTTTACGAGACCTCAAAATACATGTTATACCATAATAGTCAGCTATTGGATCCTATGAATAGTAAATGAAATTAATATTAATAAGAAATTTATCTTTGGTGCGTTTACTTATTATTATCATAATGACGGGCCAGTTCTTATCCGCTCAATACTATTTCGGTCGTAACAAGATTCAATATGAAAAATTCAACTGGCAAGTTATGGCTACTGACCATTTTGATATATACTTTTACGGTTCCAATCCATTGGTCTGGTCTGCGGCTATTTGGGTTGAGGATGCCTATAATGAACTGGAACAGAAGTTTAATTATACATTAAACCATCGTGTTCCTCTGGTTGTTTATAATAGTCATATCCATTTTCAGCAGACAAATGTCCTACCTATGCAAATTCCTGAGGGGATAGGGGGTTTCTTTGAATTCATTAAGGGAAGGGTGGTTCTACCATTTAACGGTAATCTGCATGATTTCCGACATGTTCTTCGACATGAACTGGTCCATGTTTTCATGCAGAACAAAGTTCATTCATCCATCAATGATTTAGCTGTTCAGGACAATTACTCATTCCCTTTGTGGTTTACAGAGGGCCTAGCAGAATGGTGGTCAATAGGTTGGGATTCCCAAGCTGAAATGCTCATCAGGGACGCATTACTGCATGATCATTTATATCCCTTGGGAAGTTTGGATCTGGCGATGACGGGCTTTTTAATGTATAAGCAAGGCCAATCTTTTCTCCGTTATTACGAGCAGCAATATGGTGCTGATCGGTTGCGTAAAATCATGGAAGATTTTCTCGAATTCGACACCTTTGATGAAACGGTTAGCGCCATTTCCGGTAAGGACTTTAGGGAAATCATGATTGATTGGGAACTTGCTCTCAAGCGCGAGACAGCAAAGGCTCTACAACATGAAACTGTACCTGGCTCAGGCATTCAGCAACTGACAAGGCGGGGTTCGAATGTGAATCCATCCATGTACCGTGACTCTGACGGGAAATTGCATACCATCTATTTTTCTAATAGAGACGGCTTTACAAATATTTACACCCAAGATATTGAAGACAAAAATGAGTCTGTACTTGTTAGAGGCGAACGCACCACTGACCTTGAATCATTACACTTTTTGCGTACCGGTTTGAGTGTTAACAAGTTAGGCATCTTAGCATTTGCAGTTCAATCTGGTCAGCGAGACGTGCTCAAATTGATCAATCTGGAAACACAGCAGAAGACTGGGGAATTTTCCCATCCAAAATTAGTAATGATTCGCTCTCCAAAATGGTCACCAAGTGGAAAACAGATTGTATTTAGCGCTCAGAATTATGATGGCCAAAGTGACCTATATCTTTGGCAGCCATCCACAGACTATGTCATTCAGCTCACCAACGATATTTACGATGATGTTGATCCATGTTTTATTGATGATGAGGATATGATCATCTTCAGTTCTGACCGTGGTGCAAAAGGCATGGACGGTGCTGCAGATTTATTTCTGATGCGCATATCCACCAAAGAAATATGGTTTCTGACTAATGACGAATACAGCAATACAAAACCCATTTATTCCACAAACAAAAAAAGCCAAATTTATTATATATCTGATCGCTCAGGGACACCCAATGTTTGGTCTCTGTCATTGTCTAATAATATAGATAAGCATGTGTCCAATTTTGCCCATCACAAACAGATAACATCTTTACACACAGGCGTATTGGATGTTGTACCTTTTTTACAGGACAGTTTATTAGTAACCTTATTTCAGAAGTATAGTTTTCAGTTGCACCAGTTGGCAACATCTTCACGGTTATCTTCAATTGTTGATTCTAACTTTGTGTCAAAAGAATCAGCACCGTGGACTGTACCCGCTTCAGCTACATCGCCGACAGTGAAAATCAAACCTTACCGCTTGAAATACAACTTGGATTTTGCCCAGACAGCAGTAGCTTACGATCCCATTTTTGGTTTTCTGGGTGGCGCACAGCTGAGTATATCTGATATATTAGGTAACAAGTATTACCATATTTTACTTGCTAATACTTCCCAGACTACTGGTGAGTTTATGGATCGATTCAATGTAGCGGTCACCATGGTCAATCTCACAAAACGGACTAACTGGGCCTTGGGTGTATTTCATTTCGCCAATGATTATTGGGACCCCTACCAGATGTTTTATTTCGAGCGTTCTATTGGTTTACGTGCTGGAATGAACCACCCCTTTGACTTATTCAAGCGCCTGGAATTTAGCGGCAGTTTATGGCATTCCAGAAAAGACTTCTATTTCGGCGATAGAGTATCCGCGCTACTATTCTCAAACTATATATCCTTTGTCCATGATAATTCCCTATGGACACCCATTGGTCCCATTGACGGTTGGAGCGTGCGACTAACGATAGGGCCAACCTTTGATTTTCAGCGTTCCAAACTTCATAATTATGCTGGCTTACTTGATTTTCGATATTATTACCGTATCAATCCTACTTTTTCCGTCGCTCAACGCTCAATGGTCTGGCTTAATGATGGTGCGGACATTCGCCGGTTTTACATCGGTGGTAGTTGGGGTTTGCGGGGCTATGGTCTCAATCAGATCTATGGACGCAAAGCCATGCTTCTAAATCAGGAATTACGATTTCCCTTTGCTAAAAGTCTTATGTTGAACATAGGTAATGAAAATATAGGTTTTTCCCCTATACGTGGTGCTCTATTCCTTGATGCAGGAAATGCATGGGACTATAGCTATCCAGGATTAAGAGGCAGTTTTGGCTTTGGATTAAGAGGCCTATTTATGGGCGGCATTGTACTAAGGATTGATATTGGCAAACAAACTGACTTTCGTTCGATAAGCGAAGACTGGTTTACACAATTATTCTTTGGCTGGGACTTCTGATAACCATGTCCTTGTTATGCCAAAAAAGGATTATCATTGTCCTTATAATGTTAATGATGATTTTTGCATCATGTTCCAAGGGCTTGCATTTGAAGGTTACGCTAGAAGATTTGGTGATCTCTGAATATCCTGTATTAATCGGAGAACCTCATATAGCCTGGACTCGCAAATTATCATCCACTCCAAGAACAGTAGAGTATCTTGCTAAATCTTATATATTGATTATTACATATCCCGGAGAAGTATTTACCATGGATTTGACCAGTAGTGAGAAAAAAGTGCGCCGATGGCACCCCTTTAGAAAAAGAATTAAAAACCATATTGTTGACCGTAATAGCGGACGACTTTATTTGGTTAGTAGCATGGATGATAAGCTCATTGCTTATGATATGTTGAACAAAAAACAGTTGTGGAAACGGAAGATCCCGCATATTGGAAGCCATACCGCTTTAGTAGAGAATACGCTCATGGTTTTACAAAAAACGGGAAACATTATGGCTTTAGACAGTGATAATGGTGAATTACTAGAAAGCAAAAAAATTAATGGACAAGTAACAGGTATGGCGCATATCCCCATTGACAACTTATTAATAATTACAGCAGATGGAGGCGTGCATGGTTACACTAATAAATTAAAACCTATATGGAAACTAGCGATCAATATTAATCCAAATCCTGTCTATACGGCTAATGATGATAGAATTATCATGGCGGATTCAAATGGACGAATAAAGATTATTGATGACAAGCAAGGCGAATTACAATTCGAATTAGATGTACATAATCCTATTTATGCTCCGCTTCTATTAAGCGGGGAGAGACTATTTATTGCAACTTCAGCCGGGGAGGTGCTTGGTATTGACCTCATGGATGGGAAAGTACTCTGGCGTTATCAAGGATCAGGATTGATCAATCAGCCGCTTTTAGGAAACAAGTCCACAATACTTGTTGCCTATGCTCGGGGGAAATTGGTTCTGCTGAATCAGGATGATGGTTCAGAACAGTGGAGTTATAAATTTGACCACCCACTTGAACGGATAACACTAGTCCCGCAGGGAGTCGTTGTAGTTGATTCTGAACGTCAGATATCCTATTTGCAGGTGTTGCCATGAAACTATATCGACAATTACCATTTTGCATCATCTTGATTGTCTGTGTATCCAAACAGAGTGCACAAGATCAGGTTCTAACAGACTCATTACCAATGTGGATCAATCAACCAAACACTCAGACTGCGATTTTTTCAGATACGCTAAAGCTGTCTGAACCAGTAGAAACACCCAAGGGAGTGCTAATCCAACGCTGGATGGGGCTTGGTATCATGTCTATTGCGGGTATCTTAGCGTATAATTTTCACCAACAGGCAAATAGTGCATATGGTGATTATGTACGCAGCGGCGATATAGAAGTAATGAATGATTTATTTTCAAAAACGGAACGTTTGGACGGTTATTCAGGCATGTCATACCTCGCTGTGGAGGTTGGGTTTTTGTTGTTTGTATCTTCATTCAAGGATCCAGGATGAAGAAGTTTTTACTGTTGTGTATTTCGTTGTTGGCGCTTAACTGCTCTGATAGGGATCGTTCCAATCCTCTTGATCCTACGAATCCAGTTACTGGCGGTGCCCCCATAGGCTTGTCCATCCAGTCCAACCGTGATACCATCACCATCAAGTGGAACGGAATGGCTATTAATGATTTAGAGAGCTATCGTATTTACAGGGGTATTGGAAATAATGAGCCTATCTTGTTTGATGAAGTAGGTGCTGGAAGTACTGACTATAAAGATACGGGTGTTATCACTGATTCAGTACACCAATACACCATTCAGGCGGTCACAGTTTTCAGTGAAAGTGAGCATAGTAAGACTCAGACCATTATTCCCGGTTTAATAAATTTTTGGATAGCAGATCTGAGTATGTATTCCGGAAGATTGACACGGGTCAGTTATGATGGTGCCCACATGTTGGGTTATGAGAATTTTCTAACGCTTTCCGCTATCGCCTTTAACCCCCAGACCCGCACTGCGTGGATATCCGATATTTGGGCGGAACGATTATACGAATTACGTACTAATATGTCTGTTAAAAAGGAAATCCATTTGTCCAGTCAACCGGTAGACATGGCCATAGACACAACTGGTGAAAGGTTGTTTACGCTGCTTATGAATGAAAATTCTGTGCACCAACTATCCTTCGACGGTTATCTTCATGAATCGATTTTATTGCCAACAACAGTTTCCCGTCGTTGCCGCCTGGCTTATGATGATATAACTTCATCGGTTTGGATAAGCAATTACGAGGAAAACCTTGTTTACCGTTATAAACTGAATGATACTCTTGATAGTCTTATTACATTTACAGGTGTGCAAGATCCACGGGATATTGTCCCTGATCCGTTGGAGGGCGGCTGTTGGGTTGCTACCAAAGCAGGAATTACAATTATTGATCATGATGGATCTATCTCTGTGTATAAAAACAGCTTGGACATCAAGGATATAAGTCTGAATTCGGTGAATGGGGATTGTTATTATGTGGGTAAGAATTTAAACACCAGCCAATGGGAAACTGGTCGCTTGATCAAACAGGAAAGTTTCCAGGATGAAAATATTCTTGGGAATGACTATCCTTATTTACATAGTATCCAGGTGGTCCCTGGTCAGGGACCTAGGGGTTTTCTAGTTAGCCAAGCTTACTCCTGGAAGTTAATTCGTTTTGATCACCAATGGAAAAAGATCGGGACAATGGCCGGTTTTAATGCACGCTTGGACTTTGCCTTGGAGTAGTCATTTGTCCTTAAATTCCTTTATGAAGATTAGAATTAACCAAGAATGCTGAAATGAACAATTATTTAGTCATATCACTACTTTTACTCTCATTTGGTTTTTCTCAAAAGATGTTGAATAAGAAAGTTATGATTGAAGAAAAACTTCCTAATAGTGATGAATTAATAGTTTATCCACCTAATTCAGAAGACCCATTTAGTGGGGTAGTATATTGGTATGGAGGCCTTGCCCAATTAAATCATCAAACATATAATGATGGCATAAAAAATGGACCATACAAAGAATGGTA
>Ga0208764_10002014_pt1 | contig 12888 bp, 14 predicted proteins | sample ETNtaG_18_FD_185762 | JGI IMG/M metagenome (GOLD analysis project Ga0208764, IMG submission 185762) | Marine microbial and viral communities from oxygen minimum zone, Eastern Pacific Ocean - ETNP201302SV91 (SPAdes) (version 2) | ecosystem: Environmental > Aquatic > Marine > Oceanic ... | reverse complement strand
TCCTAGGGTTCAAGTGGAACACACAGTAACTGAGATGATAACCGGAATCGATCTTGTTTCCCTGGGGATAATCGTCTCTACTGGAGCAGAATTACCAATAAAACAGGAAGAAGTGAGGTTGCGTGGCCATGCAATACAGGCTCGGATAAATGCCGAGAATCCGATTTCCCTCGAGCCTTCTCCAGGCAAATTGTGGGAATGTCACTGGCCAGGTGGCCCGGGTGTCAGAGTCGACTCCCATGGATTCTCAGGCTATGTTATGCCAGAAGCCTTCGACTCGTTACTCGCCAAGGTAATCTCTTGGGCCCCAACAAGAAACCAGGCAATAGTGAGACTAGACTCTGCTCTAGAAGAAACCATCCTTCTGGGAGTGGATACATTGATTCCCTTGCATAGAGCAATTTTGCAGGAATCAGACTTCTTGGAAAGGAAGATTAACACTGACTACCTGGACACCCATACGGATATTCTGGTTGGTGGTTAGTTGGAATTGGTGATTGTAGGAAGTATTGGCTATGATGACATAGAGACTCCAATTGCTACGGGCTCGGATATCCTTGGCGGCTCTGCAGTGCATGCTGGCGTCTCATCATCATTTCACATGCCAGAAACTCCAGAGGGAGTCAGAAGAGTCGGCCTAGTAGCACCAATCGGCAATGATTTCTCAGCCTCTCACCAATCCAAATTAGAAGACCTGGGGATAGACTTCTCTGGAGTCGAGAAACTCCCCGGAAAGACGTTTCGATGGTCTGGGAGATATTCTGGAACGATGGAGAATGTGGAGACTATTTCAACCGAGGTAAATGTTCTTGGTGACTTTTCCCCTAAAATTCCTGAGTCATGGAAGGCACCTAATGTCCTCTTCTGTGCAAATACTCATCCGGCATCACAGGTCCTCGTTCTCGATCAGTGCCCAAGCTCTGAAATTACGGCGATTGACACTTTCATGTTGTGGATAGAGACTGAGTTCGAGTCCCTCTCGACAGCACTTAGAAAGGCAGATTTGGCAATACTGAATGAAGAAGAGGTTTGTGCAATTTCGGGCGAGGACTTCTTCATGAAAGCAATAGGCCCAATTCTGTCCGGCGCCTGCCTCCATGGGGGGGAATCAGCGGGTCGTGGACCTAGTGGACTGATTATCAAGAGAGGTTCCGCTGGAGTATTAGCCCATCTTCCATGTGGAATAATCTCTCTCCCTTCATTCCCTATCTCTGAAGTGGTAGACCCAACAGGTTGTGGGGATTCATTCGCAGGAGCACTCTTGGCAAACATGTCCCAGAGAAAGGGCATCTTGAACGATATTGAGTCGATGAGGGACGCAATGGTCCATGCAACGGTAACCTCATCATTTACAATTCAAGGTCTGGGGACAAACAAACTCCAAGGTCTGGAAAGGGGACTCTATCATGCAAGAATGGATAGCTTCCGGAGAATAGTCGGACTGTGATCAACCCAGCCTTCTTAGTCCTGGAAGGGGATTTGACTCTTCTTTTGAAGAGGTCGGATTTAGTTGACTGAATCTCAGTGAATCGGTTGATGTTTCGGGCAGAAGTGCATCATCTCCAGTTCCTCCAGCCACATTCTTCACAATTAGGTCGAGCTTATCTCTAGCAGTTGAAGGATGGTTTGCCTTTCGCATTGCACGTACACGAGCGGAGATATCGGCCTGATGGTCTTGATCACTCCTCAATCTCATATGTTGAGTAGTCTGGAATCTTTCAGTTTCAATTTCATCGATTGGTCCTGCATCGCTACCTCCCCTGCTTTTCATAGAACTACCAGGTCTCAGGAGGCGAGATAGCCAGCCACCGGATATCCCACCACCCGTAGAACTTGTTCCAGTCTGGCTGCTCCCCGACATAGTCGAGGCAAGCCCCTTCAAGGCGGGATAGTCATCCAAATTAGCAGCTCGAATTGGCCTTGTACCATTCAAATTCTGAGACCGCAACTCTTGCTTGGCCCTTGCCTGCCTCACCACGCCCGCCTTGCACTCCTCCCTGACCGCTTCCTCTGTTGGGGGTGGGAGCAAGGTTCTCGGGAATGGTTCGGAAGGGGCACCAAACTCTTGATGAGCCCGTTTAATCATCTGAGAACTAGAATGCTGTCTCTCGATTGGTTCTGCAATAGGGGCTTCGAAATCAAAATCGAAAAGACCCATTTCATTCGAATCAGATGCTTCTGAGGTCGGCCCTGAGTCGAAAATTCCACCCGGAGCAAACATATCCAGACCCTCTGCAGCATCAGAGAAAGCAGAATCAATCCTACTCTCCCTTCTCTCATCGGGCCCCTTCTCCTTGTACCAAGTCGGAGCTTCTTGCACTCCCCAAGCCCTCTCATAGGCATTCTGTTGTAATGGATTCGAATCGCCAGTGATGCTTTCTGAGGTGCCACCAAATGGTGATTCTTTCACCTCTGGCAATTCTTGCCTCCCAAATATCTCAGAATCCGAACCAATACCAAATGCGGGAACTGAATTTAGGCTATCATCGCCACTCCCCATCTCACTTGTCCTGGTGTTCATGGGCAATGAAGCAACTCCCGTTTTCTCAAACTGACCAGTAACGTCCCTTAGCGTGGGAAATGTTGGAATCTCAGAGTCTAGATTCTCTAGCCCCAATACGGCCTCTTGCATATCGCTACCATGCCTTACTCTGTCAACTATCAGACATAGTTTCAGTAGATTGGACTCACTTCCCGAGACCAAGTGCCTGTCACCAGAACCAGTTTCTATCGCCAAGATAGAATATCGAGACATAATGTTGGAGATAATTATGGAAGCACCCAAACCAACTGCCAGCCAATTCATCGGTGAGAAGATGGTTGTTACTCCCAGATATATCGCAATTATCCCAAGGAGGATGGTCCCAGATGGAAGCATTGGGATCTTGAGGTGCCTCATTCTTTCTATGGCTCCTAAGTCGAGCCTCACTCCCTTTCCATCGAATCTTTCTATGGTTAGCTGACGCTCTGTAATTACGGCACAAAACTTCCCCCTCGCGCCGACTAAGTAGAGGCCGCCGATCAACTCGGCCTGCCTCTTCTTAGTCGGGCCATTAGGCCCGGCTAATCCCATCCGATACGCCGAGCGGATTATCCAAGGTATAAGTCCATGGGGGAACCACTAGTCAATTCGCAATACTTCGATACGTTTCTTTCTTCGCCGTTTTCACTCAACGCATTGCGTTCCTTGCTTCATTTGCCATGCCCCACATTTCCTTCTCATCATCCGTTTTCGGTTCGAATTGGGGGATCTGCACCGGCTCCATAGTCTCGTCAATAGCCACCATGAAGAAGAACCCAGAACAGATTTCTTCTCCAACCCATTCTGAGCGAGAAAGCCTGCAGGAAGTAACATGAACGCCTACAGTTCTGGGAGAAGTCCAAACTACCCTGGCTGTAGTCCTAATTATGTCTCCTTGGAAAGCGGGCCTCTTGAACTTCAGAGCATCTACGGAGACTGTAACGAAGACTCTGTGAGCGAACTTTGAGGCAACCATTCCCGCAGCGGTATCCATGATGGCCATCAGTCTGCCTCCGAACAGTGTGTTTAGCGCATTTGTATGGCCGGGAAAGACCTCGTCCAGTACTACCACGGGTTCTTCCGAGTATGGCTCATCAGTCTTCATCAATCTCTCTCAGCGAGTCACACTCCTTGAATACTTCAGTTTCAGAGTCGGATAAATGGGGTTTTACCGCTTACTTCAATCGAGTGACCTCCTCGGATAAACATGGGCACGTTGGGGGGGGCGTACCTGCTGCTGCTGGTTCTGGTCGTTCTGGTCGCCCTGCTTGTCCTCGTCGCCGATATCCTGGCCCCCCTGCTGTACATTATGATTTACGGTTCTCCTGCGGCTGTCCCTCAATTGAGGTGGGAACCATTCATCTTCGAAGATCCATTGGGCGGGAGGATCGTTCTTTGGCCATATCTTCCTTGCATTAGGATGCCTTCTAAGATGAGGCCTAGAGAGTGGGATGGACTTGCCTTGATTTCCTCTCAAGACGAGATATCATCCCTGAGAGAAGAGGAGCGTCAGGAAATAGAAAGTCCCGGCGTTCATGTTGATTCAGCTGCTGTTTCGGGAACAACTCTAGGGGCGTTGGTGAGAAATTTATCGGAATTAGATATAGAGGGCCCTTTCATCCCAGAACCTGAGAAAATTCGGCTCCTAAGGCATGCCGAGAATTCTAGGGGTGGAATGCCAATTTATGCCATCGAACCTGGAATTGATGACACGGAATGGGGCGATTGGCAGTCTAGATGGGCAGATGAACAAGTCAGATTTGGAAATCTACTAGCTACACTCAGAAGATCGAGAAGATGGTCAAAAAATAGGCATATGGCCATTGCAAAGGTCGCACAATCAAAACTTGCAAGCCCTGATCTTGGGGCAGCATCAACTGAATGTGCCGCTTGGTGGGGCGAAGAATCGATGAGTTTGACTGATGAGTTGAGAAATGAGAGGGATTCGAGGTTTTCCTCGAGGATTAGGGGAGCACTTTCCAATCTCAGAGAAATCGAGGATAGCAATTGGGGCGAAGAAGGGCCAACCCTGCTAGTTCCAGTTCAGCAGGCTAATTTGCCCTTTTTAGAGAATAGCCTAATTGCCTGTGAGTCTGTCGAGACGCTGGAGAGGGAGCAATGAGCGGTGTAGAAATCGAAATTCAATCACAGTCTTTTCGCGCCATCCCTTCCGAACCAGTCAATCTAGCCGATGCGGTGAAGTACGCCGGAGCTAGGAGCAACGGTGCGTTTGGAGTAATTGAACACGAGGAACCAAGGGCCCTAATTGTAGTAGATACAGATGGCTCGTTATTGATTCATGGAATCTCCAATTTCGAGGCCGCCTCTTTAATTGCAGAGGAGATACTACTCAGTATCGGCCTGTCTGAGAAGGGTCTTGTGTTGGAAAGCGGAGAAGTGCTTGCCAGCTTCTCAGTTGGGAGGGCCGTTTTGATTGGCTTGGCAGCCGAGAGATTCAAGGATGCGAACCACGATTTGAGACTCGATGCACTACGGATTGCTGCAAAGAGACACAACTGCACAATACTGCTTTTCAACAACGGCAGGGGAATTGTGATGGGGCAGCCATCTCGAAAGGTTGCTGAAATGGCTGTCTCGCACTGGATTTCAGAATTGGCTCAAGAAGGCGCCTTGGCGTGAGAAAATGCTGGTCGATGGAAAATGGATTGGACCCATATTCGACCAACATTTGCATTTGGATAGGAACAATAGATTCCTTGATGCAGTTTCCGATTTCTCAATATCGGGGGGAACTGCCATAATGCTGGTTCACAAACCAGCATTCTCCAAGTCCCTGCCTACGGATTCTCAAGGATACAGGAAAGCCTACTCAGAAACAGTCTCAATGGCCGACGAGATTCGTAGGAATTTCGAATTAGAGGTAGGGGTGGTACTTGGACCACACCCTGTCTCGTGGGAAAATCAGATTGCAGACATAGGTCTAGAGAAATCTACAGAACTTCATTTGGAGGCAGTCTCATTGGCATTGGAATTTATCGACTCTGGCACTGCTCATTGCCTCGGAGAAGTAGGTCGTCCACATTATCCCGTCGATGAAGGGACATGGGAAGCAGCAAATGAAATGCTCCTGGAGGTACTTTCCATGGCTTCGTCCGCAAAGACTTCGGTCCAACTTCATGTCGAGGATAACGGCGAGTCTACCTGCAAAGAATTGAGTCAACTATGTAGAACAGCAGGCCTCCCATTGGATCGCGCAATTCGCCACTATGCACCTCCAAACGTCAGTTCAGAATTCACACATGGACTCTCAGCCACCGTCAATGTCGGCAAGGGGAGTATCGAAACCCTGACTGAAACTGCTAGCAGATCCATCGCTCCTTGGGGTATGGAGACGGATTTCTTAGATGATAAGAATAGGCCAGGGGCAGTATTGGGTCCAAAAACTGTCCCAAAGAGAACTCAAGAATTGGCCTCCAGCCTTATTTCTTCGGGATGGGAAGAATCCAATGTTGAGTCTTTGTTGCAGAATGTCCATTCAGATTGGCCAGAATCACTCTATGGGATCTGAGTAGAATCTCTTTAGTGGCGGCGTGAAAATCATCAATAGTCCAATTACAAGCATTATAATTGAGATCCCTAGAAACTTCAACTCTCCAATTGGCGACATTCCTTGGGATTCCATCAGCATCCTCAATATTGGCCCATTAATTGGAAGGAAAAATAGCACTAGGAAAATACCAATCATCTGTCTCAGATTCATGAATATCCGTGTAGGCACACGCTTTTCAAATCATTCAGTACACCGAATCGATTTAGAGATGACATGTGCCCGCCGAGTCCAAGCGCCTGTAGTGAAGGGGTTATCACAAGAGGTTTCCAACCTCTTGTCCCGGGTTCGAATCCCGGCGGGCGCACCACTTTACGACTCATGACTGAGTAAATAGTAAATTGAGACTGAAGCATTCAAACGCCCCTTGCTTTACGAAAGCCTGTGTCAGAAAGCGAACAAGAGGTTGGAGATGTCGGAGCTTCACTGAGCAAAGATATGTCAGAGCTTGCAGATGTCAACCAAGTGGTCGGTAGAAAGATATGGAGGGTTGTGCCTTATGTCACTAGATATTGGAAAAGGGCACTTGGCGGAATTCTAGCAAATGCCGGGGCCCGTGCCTTCGATCTCATCCCATTCATCGCAATCGGAATGGCTGCAGATTATTACCAATCCAAGACATTCACCAACTCTAGAATTGAGGGACTAGTAAAGTGGGGGCCAATCCCTGATTTGGGGCCAATAGACTCCATAGAACTTGGATTCGGACTCCTGATCATGGCTTCGTTTACTTTTCTCGCCATTTTCCAGGGGCTAAGCAATCAACTTTGGCAATCAACTGCATACATGGCGCAACACGATATTCGAATGGATGCTACAAACTCACTTTTGAATATGGAAGCATCGTACTTTGAAAGCCGACAGACCGGCAATCTGATGTCTGTACTATCTGCAGATGTGGCTCAACTTGAGGATATCATTTCAGATGCTAGTACTAGTATGATCCGAATCACGATAACATTCACAACTGCATTCGCCATTATGTTCTGGATGTCTCCAAAACTAGCTCTAATCTTATTCGCACCATTGGTGATAATTGTCCCAATGGTGATTTGGTTCTCCACTAGAGTTCAGAGGAAGTATAGGAAACAACGAGAGAGCACTGGGGGGATTGTCGCAATCCTGGAAAACGTGCTTACTGGAGTAACGGTTGTACAGGCGTATAACGCAAAGGAGTTCGAGAGCGAAAGGATCGGAAGGCAGAGCGGAGATTACCGAGACGCTGCAATTCAAGCCGCATTCATCAGGAATCGATTCATCCCAGGGATTTACGTTGTGGCGGGGATATCATTCGGCTTGCTAACCTCTGCAGGGGGCTGGGTAATGGAAACAGGGGAGATTACCGTCGGTCAGTTCGTTACTTTCCTTCTAATTTCCACTAGGATGACAATGCCGATGTTCATTCTCGGAATGCTGCTAAACCAACTCCAGAAAGGAGAGGCTTCATCGAAGAGGGTTTTCGCAATAATTGATTTGGAACCGTCTATCTTTGACAAAGACGGAGCTGTGCCATTGGACGGGCCAATCGAATCACTCAGATTCGATAATGTCTCATTCGCATACCCTACATCGGACACAAATGTCCTGAATGAAATCACCATCTCTGCCTCATCAGGGGAGTTCCTAGGGGTCATGGGTCACACTGGAGCAGGGAAGAGTACGATACTGAAACTGATTGAGAGATTCTACGAGCCACAGGGAGGGAAGGTGATGATAAATGACAGAGATATCAATGAATACCAGATAGAATCAATCAGGGAGAGAATAGGTTTCGTCTCCCAAGATCCATTTCTATTCTTTGGGACTATTGGGGAGAACGTTGCATATGCCAGGGATTCAGACGATGATCAGATTCTCAGTGCTCTAGAGGCAGCAGGAGCAACTGAGTTCGTCTCAAGCCTCCCGGATGGATTGGATACGATGGTTGGAGATAGGGGAGTGATGCTTTCAGGTGGCCAGAGGGCTAGAATTAGCCTTGCCAGGGCACTATTGAAGGATCCAGACCTGCTTATTTTGGATGAGGCCAGCGCTGCACTTGATGCTGAGACGGAGAAACGCATCCAAGAGTCTTTGTTCGGCAGTTCAAATGGTGGCAAGAAGAGAATCACCATAGCAGTAGCACACCGTCTAGCAACCATCAGGAATGCTGATGAGATTGTTGCCATGGTCGATGGGGCTATAGTGGAGCGTGGAACGCACAGCAAACTTCTGGATAATGAAAACGTCTATGCATCACAGTGGTCGATCCAGACTGGGGAACTAGATTCATTGGAGGAATAATGTTGGATGAAACCCAGATTCCCTGGGTTTCGGTAGAGCCTGGTTCGACTATGGTCGGTTCCGATAAACGCTCAATTCTTTTCGGAGGAATCGGGCCACGCCACGAGGTAAAAATCGAATATCCATTTAGGATATCGGCAAGGCCATTGGACTTTGAAGAAGTGGCTAGAATTGAGCGGAACTCTGTCATGGAGATTGCTTCCGATTCAGAGTGGCAGCTGGCATACTCCCGAGGGTTACTATCAGGAGTTGATGGATCTTCGGAATCATTAGCAGACTCTACCCAAGACTATTGGGGCAAGGCCTGTGATGGAAGACCGTTCGTAAATGATGCAAATAGTCCTACTTTGATACGGAGATGGAGGTCAGGAAAGGCACAAACCCTAACTGTCTACCCCACGGGAAGTACTCGAGAACCTATTGCAGACGGAGTTAGAATGGTGGTTAGGGAACATTCTGGTTGGAAAGAAAATCCCCCGTTCATTCCCAATAGAAGAAATCGAAAGGAGGTCGTAATTGAAGAGATACTGATTTGCCTCATCGTCGGAATTCTCCCTTCATTCGTCTGGGCATTTTTCAATGCCAGTCCGGATTACATCAGGGAAGGTTGGTTGAATCTAGTTCTTGGAGGGGCATTCTTCAGCATATTCACAATGCTATTTTGGCGTCCAAGACAACCAAATTGGCGTATTGAATCAGATCGAATGATTCCTTCAAGAAATAAAAAGAGAAGGAATAGCTAACCCCTATCCCTGTCATCAATCTGTGAATTCGGACTCCCTGTTAGGATACTTATTCTGGCTTTGTTTACCCCGATTCCGTAATCCCATAACAGCATGAAAGAAATCATCGACGAAATTATTACTGTCATTGGACTCTTGCTGGGTGAGGGTCCCAGAATCGCTCCAGTCCATGCAATGATATTGAACAAGATCGCCAAAGTGGGAAATTGGTGAACAGATGATCTTTCCACTCCGAGTGGAACTGCTTCTGTTGAAATATCCCAGAATGAAGGCCAAGCAAGACCTCCATTTAGACAACCCCAAATAAAAGTCATTAGTGAAAAACAGACTAGAATCGGGAATGCAGAAACCAAGCCATGGCTCCATCCCCAGAGGCTCGGATACCTCTTTCCTGCCAGGGTCCTAACAAGGCCGTAGTTTCTAATCTGCTTCCTCACTCTTCCGATACCCCTTCTCCGATGCCACATAGTTGCAGTCCCATCAGACCAGAGACGGTGCCCCAATGATCTAATCCGATGGTCCATCATTACGTCTTCAGCACCTATCGCCCCCTGGTCAAACCCCCCAACTTCCTCCAAGACCACTCTCCTGTATGCTGAGTTCACCCCGGGAAGTTGCTCCACCTCCTCAAGAGCTCCTTCTGACCTTCTGCCATAATTCGTTCCAGCCGTGAGGAACTTGTTACAGAAAGCAACATCGATAGATTTCTGCCAAATATCCGACTCTTCAACAGGCGCGAAGTTCGGTCCACCTACTCCGGACACCTCGGGACGTTCGAACCACCTCTCCAATTTCTCTACCCAGTCTCGAGGTACGATCACATCGTCATCAGTGAAGAAGATTAATTCAGAATCAGTCTCTTCGATAGCTACATTGCAGGCATCTGCCCTATTCCCCGAACCTCTGTCATCGATGTACCTGAAACCCCTCTCCTCGGCCACTCGCCTGCCGGGGTCTCCATCAGGTCCAACAACTGCCACGTCTATTTCTTGGAATGTTTGATTCGATAACCCATCCAACACCACTGCAAGCTCTGTGGAGTTGTCTACCGTGGGGATGATGACGCAGACCCTGCTAGGCACGAGAAGTCCGGAGAGGGGGACATTGATGAGTTCACGGGTCAGTCGTTGACGATTCTTGGAGCTAGGAAGTAAATCCACCTTGCCCCACCTTCGTTGCTCATCCACGTAAGCCGGAGGGGATACTTCTCCTCAAACTCAAGAGAGACTTCATTCGTGAAGCCACCAGCTAGTTTCTTGGTCAACTCACCAAGATACTGGAGAGAATATGTCGAATGTGTCGGCGATGCACAAGTTAACTCACTCAACTCCCCCGATTCAAACTTCACATTCACCCCCTCTCCAGCTTCAACTGTGACCGATACAGCTAACTCATTCTTGTCCATGCTGAGGTCTACTTCCCCCCCAACAAACTTTGCAGCTCTCAAAGCCCTGGAAAGCTTCTCTGAGTCTATGGTGGCCTTAGATTTGAACTCTAGATTTGGTTGATTGGGATTGTCCATGGTACTGGTATCAATCCCCCTGAGTATCATTAGCACCTCTCCAACTCTGACGTTTATCGCCCCAACCGCATCGTCATAGTCCATCTCAACAAGGTCACTAGGACCCGCTAGTGTAAGCAGATCTCGCATTTTTTGAAGGTCAAGCCCAATCTCCACAGGCTCTACTTCATATGTTTCGAAGCACTCATCTGCAATTGTTGCCGAGAGAAGTGCCACGTGTGAACCATCTACTACTGATACGCTTAGGCCCTTTTCACCCCATACCAGTTTAGCCTCAGAGGTAAGAACAGATAGGACATCCACTATCTCTCTCATTAGTTGCTGCTTGGCTGTGATTCTAAGCATCCTCTCACCTCGATATCTATCTACTTCATAGGAGGCTCTTGATGCTTATTGGCACCAAACCAGAATTATCTACTGGTACTCCCTCCACTTATGCTTGCACTCGAGATTAGCACAAGTGCAGAATTTGGTCTCTGGCTCATCAGAAGATCTAGTTTGTTGCAAGTGGACGTAGGCATTCCTGCCATTGCATTTTGGACATATGTAGTCGCCCTCTCTCAACGTTCCTTGAGGGCCGTCTTCTTCCACTACCTCAGTCAGATGTTTCAGAGACTTCGAATCAGTTGTAGCCATTGTATTGGCAAGATCGATAGTTTCTCCAGTCATAGGATCAGTAAACTCAGACCCCTTTCCATCTTCTCCGGATAGTGGCCCCTCGTATCCACATTTGTAATCCGGGCACTTTATCCAACCCCTTTCATCCGGATATGAAAGCGCACCGCACACAGGACAAAACATCTCTATCACCATTGTCGTATTAACGAGAACCGAACTACCCTGAGCCTGCCGACTATTCAACTATTCGTCTATAGTCCAATGCATTGCCGCACCGTTCAAGCCATCGTACCGATTGGGGGGGCTATGCAAATCCTCTTCGATTGGCGACTATCGCGTGTCGTCGATGATCAAGGTAACATTGTAGACGAGATTTTGTGGGATGGCAAAATGTCTCCATCTGGGGTTGCAAAAAGACTGTTGAAGATCCAACAAGGCCGTCGACTTCCAGAGGTAAATACTCTGTCTGAAAGATTCCCAGAAGCGAAAATAGATCCCATGGGGGCCATCTCAGAACCAAACTGGCCTAGGTGGGATGAATCGGAGGAAGTCTTCCAGAGAGCCACATTGTTACTGGCGAAGATGGGAGTCGCGGACTCTTCCAAAGACGTGGACAGGAGGCTTGACATGCTTGTTTCAGCAACTCTGGAGACTCGCTCATGTTGGACTACTTCCGAATCTCGTTGCATTGAATGGGCCGGTCTTTTCATCACAGAGGCTGACCTAGATTCCCAGAGGCATGAAATCCCACTCTCCATTGCGTCTTCAGACACGATAGTCGAAGCTGCGGAGAAGCTAGGCGTTTCACCACCAAAACACATGCCCTCTGATTCCGAGTGGTCATCCATGGTCTCACATGCGTTGTCAGTCACCTCTTCATCAAAAATTCTGGAACAATTGGAGGCTTCGATTAGGGAAATTGCTACTACTCACGTACCATCACTAAGCGCACTACTGGGCCCGATATCAGCTGCCAAGATGGTTTCCATTGCAGGAGGTAGGGAGAGGCTTGCTCGCATGCCCTCAGGCTCTCTACAGGTTCTGGGTGCGCACGCTGCGATGTCTGCTCACAGGCGGGGCGCCCCACCTCCAAAACACGGGGCAGTACTCTTCTCTATGCCCCAGGTGAGTCGATCCCCGAGATGGGTCAGGGGGAAGATCGCAAGATATCTCGCAGGCAAAGCAAGCATCGCAGTTAGAGTGGATCACTTCGAAGGAGAGACTTGGGGTAAAGCCCAGATAGATGAGATAAATAGTGAGATTGAGGCAATCAAAGCAAAGTTCCCAAAACCACCAAAGAGGGGTTGAGGGATGGCAAACAAGTCAAAGCAAATAGTATGGGGAGTCAGGAAGGAGGGTCGATCCCTCTGGACTAGGAATGCTGTGAAGGGAATCTCAGTAAGGGGAGAAAAGAGGAAAAGAGATGGCAGAATAGAGTGGAGGCGGTGGGATCCCACTAGGTCCAAGGTCGCTGCCGCAATCCTCAGAACAAGAGTCGAGCCATCTTCCCTGCTCCCAACTCCTGGTTCGACATGCCTATACCTTGGTGCATCCAGTGGTGGAACAGTCAGCCATATTCACGATTTCGTTTGCGGTGCAGACAACCATCATGGGGGGCAATTGGTCGCAGTGGAGA